>Ga0310344_10003548_pt1 | contig 11597 bp, 10 predicted proteins | sample HC15DNA20200_MG_FD_203801 | JGI IMG/M metagenome (GOLD analysis project Ga0310344, IMG submission 203801) | Marine microbial communities from station ALOHA, North Pacific Subtropical Gyre - HC15-DNA-20-200_MG | ecosystem: Environmental > Aquatic > Marine > Oceanic | place: Pacific Ocean: North... | reverse complement strand
AAAGAAACCCGACTTTAACGTAGAATGCCCAAGATGCGACTACATGGGTTTCAGGGCACTTTCGAACGGATTCGGTCACGGCTTCGAGATACCAAAGAGCTCAGACCTCCAGAAGCTGAACCGCCCCGGACAGAGGTGGTCCGAGGAGGCAGAGTCATTGCTCGGGCACGACGGCGCAAGGCCCTACCTATCCCCAGTAGCCGATCACCGGAGGGGCTGGTCTCACCAGATCCCTGCCTCTGCAAGAAGGTCCCCATCAAGAGGTAGAGGGAGCGGGAGTAGGCAGCAGAGGGAGATGTTCCCTGCAAAGTGCACTCTCTGCGGCGAACAAACGAAGGTCCCATTCAAGCCAACACCTGGCAAGCCACTAAGATGCCGCGACTGCATGAGCAAGGTGGAGTCGGGCAAAGCCAGCAAGGACGATCTTTCAAAGGAGAGGGAGGTCATGAAGAAGGCCAGATCAAAGGCACAGGATGAGTTCGGAGTCAAGCTGTTCGTTGGAGGTGTTTCCTACGATGCAACTGAGGCCGACCTAAGGGAGGTCTTTTCAGAACACGGGGAGTTGAAGGATGTCCACATGGCTATGGACAAGGAAACTAAGAAGCCCCGAGGTTTCGGTTTCGTCACCTTTGCTAACAAGAAGGATGCTAAGGAAGCAATCAAGAATCTGAACAAATCAGAGATCAAGGGCAGGAGGATATCCGTAGAGGAGTCATCCTCAGGCGGAAGAAGCAAGAGCAAACGCAGACGTCGACGCTAGAGAGAACCGTCAAGTCCCAAACCCCACGCGCTCCTAGTGAATATGGGTCGATGGCTGGTTTTCGATGGTTATGAGGACGAGCCAGCAGCCTTCGGAGTACCGAACTATATCGGGTTCCATGTCAGGTACATCTGCGGAGTTCTGGAGTCAAGAGGGTTACCTTACGAATACGTGACCGTGGATCAGTGGAGGATAAGGAACAAGTCCCAGTCCGAATCCATGAAAACACATGGAAGAGAACCCATCGATTTCTCCGATTTGGAAGGCATAGTGATACTTGCCGGTGCAGTAGTCCCCGGAAAGTATGTGCGCGGGACTCCAATAAGCAGAAGGGAAATCGACCAGATAATTTCTAACGTACCACGAGGTACTCCAATCTTATGCGGCGGGTGGGCAATCAGGCAATGGCGATACTCCGGGTGGTCCCCAATAAGAGGTGACTTATTCTGTACGGTACAGGACGTAGACGCATCTCTGAACCACTTCCTTGAATCCGGGAGGTGGGAGAACCGAAAGAGGAGCTCGGAGCAATGGGAAAATTGGGCTCTAGCAGGAGCTGCGTCAAAGGCAGTCTCCGAGCATCCAGATTTGGTTTCACCAGATGGTTCTCCAGGGCCCCTAACCTACGAGGTAGAGCTATACCAGGGCTGTGTTCGGTTCAAGAGGGGTTGCAAATTCTGCATCGAGCCGAAGAAAGGTGTTCCAATTTGGAGGTCAGAGGGGGATGTCATCAGAGAAGTGAGGGCAGCACTGGACTCCGGAGTCAGAAATGTCAGGATTGGTGGTGCCACAGATATTTTCACCTATTTCGCAGAAGGAGTAGAAGATCTGGAATATCCAATCCCACAACCTGAGCCCATAGCTAGAGTCCTCCATGGACTCAGAGACGACGAGCGCCTGGAGGTCCTCCATGTCGACAACGGAAATCCATCTATCATAGCCGAGAACATCGAGCCATCAACCGAGATCACCAAGACGTTGGTCGAAACTCTTTCCGATGGAGCAGTCTTGTCATTCGGAATCGAGTCCGCCGACCCAACCGTGCATGAGAAGAACTGGCTCAATTGTAACTCCGAACAACTCCGAACTGCTATCAGGCTGGTAAACAAGTTCGGTAGGGAAAAGGGAAGCAGAGGACTCCCGAGGCTATTGCCCGGTCTGAACTTCATTGCAGGACTAAACGGAGAGACGGAATCAACATACCACAAGAACCTGGATCTGCTCCGAAGCATAAAGGATGAGGGACTTTGGCTTCGAAGAATCAATATCAGGCAAGTCGAGGGAAACTCATTTCAAGAGGTAAACGAGTCGCAATTTAAGCGATTCAAGACCTGTGTAAGGGATGAGATAGACAATCCTCTGCTGAAGGAGATGTTCCCAGAGGGAAGCATCCTGAGGGATGTTCGGTGGGAAGCCCACGACGATCGTATAAGGAGGCCCGAACAAGTTACAGATCCCATTTACAGGGACCCCGAAATCAATGGGACACCGGGAGTAACGTTCGGCAGACAGATCGGAGCTTATCCAATACTAGTTGGAGTTTCATACCGGATTCCATTGGAAAGCAGTTCCGACGTCCTCATCACCGGTCACGGAAATAGAAGCATTTCCGGTGTAGAGCTTGGCATAGATATCAACGAAGCAACCCAGAGGCAATTGGAGTCAATACCGGGGATTGGCAAAAGGTCCGCATGGTCTATTGTTAGTACCAGAGGAAAATTGGCCAGAAAATCACCAAACAGGCCATTTTCATCAGTTTACGAGGCATTCCATAATTCCGGTATTGATATGCCCGAGATGGCAGATCGAGTCTTGGTTGCCGCTCACACGTAGAAGTCGGAGGAAACCTCTTGCTCCTCCACCCCTAGATGGTCATCTATTGAACCGCTCACCCCTATTTCCTCCATCAGCCTCGCCGCAGTCTCCTTCGTGGTGTCCAAATCCAAGTCAAGGGGAATCTCGAAGGCTTGCTCAACCCACTTCGCCATCCTATCTGCCGCTAAAACGTCAGAACTAGCACCTATCGTTTCAGCAACTATTCCGACAGACGGGACTCCCAACGTCGACGAGAGGGAAAGCACCATTCCTGCAATCCCTATCATTCCCTGTTTAGGTTGATCTTTGCTAACCTCGATGTCCCCTTTCTCGAGTTTTCTCCTCAATTCACTATCAGAGCAGATGACGTGAATCGCCCGACAGTCCGGCTCTGCAGCCAGTCCAGCTAGAACCAGTAGACGAGTAGCCCTGTACCGTTTCGCCAGACCGAGTATCGATTCCGCGACTTCGTACTGCCCTGCAGCAGTCATCGGCTGCATTATTCCTGTAATTGCAACGACCGTCCCCCCGTCTGGCAGTAGGATTGTGATTATCTCAAGTCTCGGAGGAGCAATAAGACCATCCTTGCCTAAGGTTGCATGAGGGGGGAATTCCGGATGAAGAACCCATCCAATCGTCCTTGAGGGATGCTTTGAAACCAAAGCATCGACCATTATCTTGCCCACGTTACCTACACCTGGAACCGCTTCTATCATTATGCAGTCTTCGGGCAGTCCTTCACCCTCCAACCAGTGTATCTTTGTCCTATTCAACTCCGGTCACCCTCTTTCTTTTTGGGGCTGGGCAGTGACTTGACCCACTCATCGCTTCCTGCGTCCTGCCTCTTCCTCCTTCTAGCCCCCTGGGAGTCTTCCGGGGAGAACTTCAGAGCCGCTGCAGACTCCATTTCCCCCCCACAATCTTTGCATTTGGGGCCTAGCCCGAAACCCCTGCAGTCCTTGCAGCGTTGCAGCCTTGTCCTAGCCATGGATATGATTAGGCATCACAACAGGTTCATGAAGTATCTTCTTCATCCTGTAACGATTAGAAGCGTTCTATTGCAATTGAGCCTTCTACCGTTCCAATTTGTTCGCTGGCCGCCCTTTGTGCAGCTTCCCAAACTGACTCTGCAGACGGGTAGTCGGGAGCCTTGATGTCGACTCTGTAATTTGGAGCTCCATCGTAGTGGCATGTAAGAGAAACCTCCTCGTATCCATCTGCACAGGCCTCTGCCGACTCTAGCGCCTCCCTGATGGCATTGACCCCTTCCGGTCCCCAGACCTCGATCTCGAACAAGCCCCTTATTTCAACGAAAGGTGGGACGATGTTCTCAATCGCGAGCTCAGTAACGACCCCCATCCACTCTCCTTCAAATCCTGCTTCCGAGAGAGCAGACTCGCTAATTGCACACTCCTCGAGAGCTCCGTATAGTGATCCGAATGAATCCTTCATCTCGTCCGATACTGACTCCGTCTTGTTTTCATCCCAACCCACTCTTTCCGCGGCCACTCTCATTATTTGTGCGGCTCTTTGCTCATTCTTCCAAGACTGGAGTGCCCCCCTCCTGCGCTCTTCGGAAACCGACTTAATGGAGAGTGAGATGCTCTCCCTGTCTTTCTTTACCCCAATTACCTTGGCCACCACTCTCTGCCCTTCTCTGACATGGGTCCTGATGTTCCTGACCCATCCAGTTGCTATTTCTCCGATGAAGACGAAACCTTCCTTCCCAGGAAAAGAGTCTAGATCAAGATAGGCACCGTTTTCCTTCACACTCTTGACAGAACAAACGACCAATTCCCCTTCATCGGGCCAGCCGTCAGCTAATTCTGCCAAGATGCCGCCTCTCTAGTTCAGTTCCTCTATCACCGTACAACCAGTGAGATTGGCCATCCCTCCAGATGGCTCAGCTAGGGTAGACCCACAAATCGGGCAGGATACCGTGTTAGACGCCCTTTCGAAGATAGTAACTTCGTTTCCGCAGTCCCTGCAACTGACTCTCAGAAATCTACCAGCCAAGAAAAAACCTCAATTATCTACCAGTTCAAACTTTCTGGCCCTCTTTCCCTTCGGAGAGTGAGCCTTTCCAGTTTCGGTGCACCTGAAGACCAGATTGACTCTCTTGGTCGGTTTCTCGCCAGAGGGCTTAGGTCTTGGGAATCCGCGATATCCGGAAGTGACCTTCCGAAACCTCCTCTGACCCCACTTCAGTTCGCTGGCCCTCCGCTTCTTTACCCGCTCAACCGTGTGTTCGGTATGCTTTCCTGCATATGGGCTGTACCGCATTACCTTCCTAGGCATTTTCACCATTATACTCACCTAGCACTACTTGTGCGCCGCGAGCCACCGATGGCCCGTATATGAATCTAGTCAAGCGATTTGAGTCATGGGAATACTCAAACCCAAGAAAAACACATGAATGCGCCCCCAGTCCAATAATCGTGTCGACCGATGCTGCGATAGTTTGGTCCTCCCTTGCACTTATCACAATGGGGTATTGTATTCATAGAATGGGTCCCGCCTTCAAGAGATCTAGATTCGGCACCCCACTGGCACTTCTGGGATTGACTTGTCTGTTTCTACTACCCAGTGGGATGGAAGGCCCAGAAAGTGATCTCCATCACTCTGCAGTAGAGCTCATCATCTGGTTGGCCCCATTCGTATTGGGGGTGATTTTGATCCTCAGGGCAGCACCCACGTACTGGAAATCTCGGCCATTGGAGATGGCTCTCGGTTGGGTATCTATTGCAATTTCATGGTATTTAATTGCAGCAAACTTCGATTCCGTGTCCGCCTCAGAGGCCATTCTGGGAATTTGGGCCTCTTTGGGGTTGATAGTCGGAATCATAGCTTTCGCCTCCGGGGTTGTTTTGGCGGAGAGATACTCTCGTTTTTCCTCAGAGTCCGAGCCGCTTTCCAACGAAGAAGAGCTACTCGTGAGGACGATTATAGAAAGGAGATTAGGGGGTGAGACGGGTGGTGACTGATTTTTCTGAGCCCCTGGTCCTCGTTGCAGGGGGTGTCCTGCTATCTTCTTCCTTCTTCGTTATTCACCTTATCTCCACGTTCAATCCCTACCACAAGATGCTAGTCCCCATGTTGTCCATTTCGGCTTCCGGATTATTGGCATTGTACATCGGGCTAGTTGTAACCGAATTGAGTCCGATTCTAGTCCTGAGGGAATCAATGAGTGCAGCTATTGTGGGAATTTTCTCGCTATTACCCCTCATTACGGGCGTTGTAACCTTGTACATGCTCAGGATAACCCTCTTAACAAATCGGTCGGTGGGCGCGACGTCCTAGGGGGATATAGTATGTCAAAGGGCACACCGAGTATGGGGAAGAGGCAGAAGTCAACCCACATTAGATGCAGGAGATGCGGCCGTCATTCTTATCACAAGCAGAAGGGTCAGTGCGCTAGCTGTGGCTATGGAGATACCTCTCGTCTCAGGAAGTTCAGGTGGAGCAAGAGAAACAGGTCCATGTGGCAGAAGAAGTGATCTTGCTCCGAAAATCCCTAAGTCCTAGTTGCTCAGGCCAGTCTGGTATCCGATGTGCGGTATCATCGGAATTGTTGGCTCTCCTGGCACCCAAGTTGCCACTTCGATATATGATGCCCTCTTAGTACTCCAGCACAGAGGGCAGGATGCCGCAGGAATTGTGACAAGCGACTCGGACAATATATGTCACCGGAGGGCGAATGGCCTAGTCCGGGACGTCTTTCGCCAGAAGCATATGAAGAAGCTAGAGGGCTCTATGGGGATTGGCCATGTTAGGTACCCCACTGCAGGCTCAAACTCTTCTTCCGAGGCCCAGCCATTCTACACAAACACCCCTTTCGGGGTCAGCTTAGCTCACAATGGCAACCTAAACAACACCCCCGACATAATCTCGGGCCTACTGGAGTACGATCACCGGAGGATTAACACAAGCTCAGATTCGGAGGCCCTACTCAACTTATTCGCTGCAGAGGTACAGAGATCTGTTAATGGTAGACCTGGAGGCATGAAAGCCCTACTTGAGGCCGACATATTTCGGGCTATTGAGAGGACCCACCTCAGGGTAGAAGGCAGCTACAGTGTTGTATGTCTGATTACAGGGTGGGGTTTGGTTGCCTTCAGAGATCCAAACGGAATTCGCCCACTATTTATGGGAAAGAGGGAAGTTGGGGGATTCACTGAGAGGTTATTTTCATCTGAAAGTGTTGCATGCAAGGCTCTCGGGTTCGAACTAGACAGAGACGTCTCACCAGGGGAGACAGTTATCGTGAGAATTGGGGGAGAGACTAACTCGAAGATTTGCCACCAGAAAATCTTGCACACTCCCTGCATTTTCGAGCACGTATACTTTGCAAGGCCCGACTCTGTCATCGATGGAATCTCGGTACACCAAGCTAGGCTTAGAATGGGTAAGGCACTAGCCAACAGCATCCAGAGAATTCTCCCTAATCACGGGATAGACGCAGTGATCCCCGTCCCGGATAGCGGAAGAATAGCAGCACTAGGGCTAGCAAGCCAATTAAACGTCCCATACAGGGAGGGCTTCGTAAAGAATCGATACATAGGAAGGACGTTCATAATGCCCGGGCAGAGTATCAGGAAGGACTCTGTGAGGAAGAAACTCAACACAATCGATGACGAGTTCATAGGGAAGGCCGTTCTGATAGTGGACGACAGCATCGTCAGAGGCAATACTTCTAGGAGAATAGTACGCATGGCCAGGGAGGCTGGTGCATCAAAGGTCCTATTCGCCTCATCGTCACCACCAATTATCCACCCCAACGTCTACGGTATCGATATGCCAGCTAGAGAGGAATACGTCGCTTTCGGAAAGACAAACCAGGAGATTTGCGAAGCCATAGGTGCAGATTGGCTCATCTACCAGAATTTGGAAGATTTAGTTGACTCATGCATAGGTGCTGGGGAGCCATCTCTAGCAAACTTCGACTGCTCTTGCTTCAATGGCGTGTACGTCACAGGAGGGGTGACTGAAGAGTACCTGAGCAGAGTTGAGGGTGCAAGAGCAGACTCAAACAAGAAGCCGGCTTCAGTTTGAAAGGAGAGCTGCGAGCTCTTTCTTCAGGACAGGTAGCGCGTCCTCCCAGGTAGCGACGATTCCATAATCGGCCACCCCGAATATGGGTGCTTCCGCATCTTTGTTTATTGCAACGATATACTTGCTTGTTCTCATTCCTGCGAGGTGCTGAATCGCACCGCTGATGCCTATTGCAATATACAGGTTTGGGGTTACAGTTTTTCCTGTTTGACCCACTTGCATGCTGTGTGGGATCTCCTCCCAGGTGTCCACAGCCGCTCTGCTAGCGCCCACTGCTGCCCCTAGGATATCAGCTACCTCGTAGAGTTTCGAAAAATTTGCGGGATCTCCCATGCCCCTACCTCCAGAGATTATGATGTCCGCCTCTGCGACATCTAGCTTCTCGCCGGCCTTTGTCAGTGCCTGTTTTACAGCCACTGTAACGTCTGCGCTCTGATTCACAGTGCTCACCTCAGCATTGCCTCCGCTGCCCGCAGCATCGAATGAATTGGCTCTAAGCGTAATTGAGCAAGGGGGGGTTATCGTGATTTGCTCTATGGCCTTACCGGAGTAAATCGGCCTAGTTACCGCAAAACCTTCTTCCAAACCCGTAACGTCCTGCAACACCGGGATTCCCCTGATTGCTGCAATGGAAGCAGCTAGTTCTCTCCCAACGGAAGATGCCGAGGCAACAACTAGATCCCCCTTCGCCAGTGGTGCCAGAGACTTGGACCAAGCACTGCAGTCGTATGACATGAAGCACTCCCCTTCAACTGATATCACTTTGGAAACACCAGATATGGATGCTGCATCAGCCGCACCGACTCCTCCGGGACAGAGTACTGTAATGCCCCCTCCCAAGGAGGATGTCGCCCCTAACAGCTGCGCCGTGACTGGGTGCAGGGAACCCTCGATCCCCTCTGAAATCACTGTTACTTCCATCATATCACCTAGATTACATTCGCCTCATCACGAAGCTTCTCAACAACCAGAGGAACCGACTCGGCACCTTCGAATTTCTGCCCGGGAGGCTTCTGGGGTGGCGATGAGTGGGAATCTACTATGAGGGGTGAGTCTGCTAAATCAACTCCCAGATCAGCTGACGAAACCGTCTCTATTGGCTTCTTCTTGGCCATCATTATTCCCCTTACGTTCGGCCTCCTGAGCTCAGTCTCACCTTTATCGAATGTGAAAACACAGGGCGCAGAAGCCTCAATTTTCTCCAATCCAGAAGGACCCAAACGTGTGGCAGAGAAAACTCCTCCTTCAATAGAAATATCTGAGACGACGCCTACGCAAGAGAATCCTAGCAGACTCGCGACTCCAGCTCCAGTGGAGCCGCTATTTGTGTCCGCGGCCTGTTTCCCGCATAGCACCACTTCGGATTCGAATTTTGTAATCGCCGCTGAAAGAAGTGATTGTACTTGCAAACTGTCGAGGAATCCGTCAACAAGAACGTGTACCAACGAGTCTGCACCAACTGCCGCTGCTTCCGTCAGGGCCTTGGAAGAGCGTTGAGGGCCGCATGTTATCGCCACTACGTCGCCGTAACCTGCCTCCTTGAGTTGTATCGCGCACTCCAGAGCGTACTCGTCATACGGGCTGATTGACCACTTGCTCACTGCACTCTCGTCTACCCTGCCATCAGATACGCTAATCTTTGCAGTTGTATCGGGAACCTGCTTCAGAAGAACCGCTATCCCCATTTTCACACCGAACCGTTCGGTATTCGGGAACTCTTTCAATATTGGGACAGGCTAATCTTGAATGTTCATGGCTCTCTTGTGAATGACTGTATTCCTGTGATATGCCTCCCCAGGATGAGATTATGTATGTCATGGGTGCCCTCGTAGGTCTTCACCGATTCAAGGTTAGCCATGTGCCTCATTACTGGGTACTCATCCAGGATTCCGTTTGCACCGTGGATGTCTCTGGACATCCTGGCGATTTCCAGGGCCATGTCCACGTTGTTCATCTTAGCTAGTGATATCTGCTCAGGTATCCAACTTCCGTCGTCTTTCTTTTTGCCCATGTGATATGCTAGCAATTGTCCTTTGGTAATTTCGCGGAGCATCCAGGACAGCTTGTTCTGAACAAGCTGGAAAGATGCAATTGGATGCCCAAATTGAATTCTACTAAGAGAGTACTCCCTAGCCGAATTGAAGCAAGACTGCGCGGCCCCAACAGCACCCCAGGAAATCCCGTACCTAGCGTTGTTCAAGCAACTGAACGGGCCTTTCAGGCCCTTCACATTTGGTAGAATTCTGCTCTTCGGAATCTTGCAGTCCTGAAAAACTAGCTCGCTCGTCACACTGGCCTTTAGTGAGTGCTTTCCTTTCATCTCTGGAGCACTAAAACCCTCGTCTCCCTTCTCTACGATGAATCCTTTGATTTCGCCATCCAGTTTCGCCCAAACCACTGCCACGTCAGCAATAGTTCCGTTCGTAATCCACATCTTGGCTCCGTTGATTATGAAGTGGTCCCCCTCTTCTTCAGCACGAGTGATCATGTCCCCGGGATTAGAGCCGTAATCGGGCTCAGTTAGTCCGAAGCAACCAACCCATTCGCCGCTCGCCATCTTGGGGAGGTAGTGCTCCTTCTGCTCCTCAGTACCGAACTCCCAGATTGGGTACATTGCCAACGAACCTTGGACGCTGGCAAATGAGCGTACTCCACTATCTCCTCGCTCCAGCTCCTGGCAGATTAAGCCATATGCCACGTAGGATAGCCCCGGACATCCGTAGCCCTTCAGGGGGGCTCCTAGAATGCCCATCTCGCCAATTTCGACTCTCCACTCATCAGGAAACACCCCGTCTCTGCACGATTCCTCTATGTTCGGGATTACCCTGTCCTCGACCCAGTCCCTGACCATGTCTCGGACCATCCTCTCTTCGTCCGTCAAGAGGGAATCTATGTCGAAGAAGTCCAAGGCCTCGTATGCCATATTCCCCGACCTTTCGCGAGGCAACGCCCTCATGAATCTATGCTCGTTATTTTTTCTTGGAGATGAGCCTCTCTTCCCTGATTGCTCTCTTGCGCTCTTCTTCGCTCCCGATCCTTTTAGCAACCCATCTGGAGAGTCTTGGAGAGGAGCTTGTAATTAGGCTGATAACCAACAAAGTCGCACCCCCTATTATGACAACCCCAATCCAAATTCCTAGTAACCCTCCTTCATTACTATCTTTGCTAGGAGAAAAGGATACCACGGAACCTTCACCAGTGATCAGCCATCCTTCAAAGAAGCCGGTACTCCATGTCGACACAATCCGTTCGTCAGAAATTTGAGCACTGAAATTCACCGCGTCAGAATTTTCCAGCCACCGGTATGAGGTCTTGTCTTGGAGGTCGTGCTCGATTATGCCAAACGGGGCAATCGAGATTAGAGATTTGCCCTCAGATTGAACCTCAATCCCGTTGATAAGACCCTCCGCATCCTGTAGCTTCACCACATCATTATCGAAAATCACGGATTTCGATGCGTCTCCGGGATTAATACTCACAATAGCGATCGTCAAGTCAGTAGAAACCACAACGCACCGCATTTCACTTACAGCGGGGCAAACCAAGTCCACCCAGGGAAGGCCAACACCTCCGATCCAGTGTATTAGATGGTCTTCATCGATAACCCCAATCCCATCGACGCTAGAGGATATTACACAGACATTTAATCCAGGAACGCATGAAATCCCATTGACGTCGCTATTCCCCCTTCCTTCGAGAGAAAACGCTTCCAACCCTCCGTCTTCTAGGCCCCTAACCCTCCAGAGCCACCCAGATTCCCCCCCTATATACGCCCAGCTTCCGTCTTCATTCCAGGATATCGCCCTGAGATTTGTGTCTCCAAACAACAATCCCCCACCCACGTTCTGGACAGAATTGTTCGCCCTAACATATCTTAGAACGACCCCTTGGTCACCCACAATTAGAGCGGTGTTCGACCTCGGGTGGAATGAAGAATCACGTAAGGTAAATTCTCCCGAGTGATTCAACT
>Ga0310344_10003547_pt1 | contig 11597 bp, 10 predicted proteins | sample HC15DNA20200_MG_FD_203801 | JGI IMG/M metagenome (GOLD analysis project Ga0310344, IMG submission 203801) | Marine microbial communities from station ALOHA, North Pacific Subtropical Gyre - HC15-DNA-20-200_MG | ecosystem: Environmental > Aquatic > Marine > Oceanic | place: Pacific Ocean: North... | reverse complement strand
ATTTAATCACGAAATATATTAGAATATGAACTGATAAAAGTTATAAAGTGGGGAAAAAATGGATATAAATTCACTAACTCAATTTAGTTTCTACTTTGGAACAGCAGCAATGCTATGTTCTGCAGTGTTTTTCTTTTTTGAAAGAGGAGAAGTAGCACCAAAGTGGAGAACTTCTGTGACTGTTGCAGGTTTAGTAACATTCATAGCATTCTTTCATTATTATTTTATGAGAGACGCATGGGGAGGAGCCTTAGCATCTGGAGATTTAACTCAATTAAGATATATTGATTGGTTAATCACAGTTCCTCTTCAAATAGTAGAATTCTACTTAATTTTGAAGGTTGTTGGTAAAGTAAGCTCAGGACTATTTTGGCAATTACTAATTGCAAGTATAGTAATGTTAGTAGGTGGATTACTTGGAGAAATGGGTACTATAAACGAAGTCGTAGGTTTCGTTATAGGAATGATTGGTTGGTTATACGTTGTATACTTGATATTTGCAGGTGGTGCAGCTAAAGCTAGTAGTGAGAGTGGTAATCAAGCTGTTCAGACAGCATTCAATTCTATGAAATTAATTGTTCTTGTTGGTTGGGCTATTTACCCAATTGGTTACATAATCGGAAATATGATAGATGTTACTAATGGAACTCAAACTATGAACATTATTTATAATTTTGCAGATTTGATTAACAAAACAGCTTTTGGTCTAGTAATATGGGCCGCTGCTAAGCAAGATTCTAAGTAGCTAGTAAAAATATTTACCTAGGCTAGTAGAATTTTTCTATCTAGCCTAGGTTTATTTTAAAAATATATCTAGAATAGGTAGGGCAATAGTTATACTCATGAAGACTATACCTATTATCCAACTTATCTTAACGATCATTTTTTTTTCCATATACTAATATGTAATTTGATAAAAACTCATCTATTTCTTTTTGAGATTTTAATTTTACAAATTCTATATACTTATATTTTTTAGATCTAGATAGTTCATGAAATCTATCTCTATTCTTTTGAAAAGATCTAATCGTATGGAGTATCATTGATTCTTTAGAAAAAAAGAGGTTTACAAAGCTTTCCTTATTACCATGCCAAAGCTTTTCTCTTTTTATTACTCTAAAAATACTTCTTCTAATTACTCTAAAAAAGACTACCCAAAATGGTAAATCTAAAAAAATAACCTGATTTGTTTTTTCCCATTTTATATCCTGTGCTTTGAAGTAATTTCCATCAAGTATCCAGTTTTCAGATGATAATTTTTTTTTTAGTTTTTCAAAAAAATCTTCAGTATTAGATTCAATCCAGTCAGATTTCCAATGTAATTCATCCATTTCAATGTAACTATGATTTATTTTCCTTGAAAGTTTTCTACTAAAAGTACTTTTCCCACTTCCACTTGTACCAATTACATTGATTTTCATTGATTGCTAATCCCTACATACATCAATTTAATATAAATTTATTTGTTTAGATAGTACATGAATTATATATGATTTGATATCATTGATATGAATTCTTACTTAACTTTCGTATGCCTTGTTTTTTTGAATTTTAGGGAAAGATATTTGAGTATATTATCTATGAAAATTATTTCAAATTTAAGTTGAAAATTTATTATAAAATTGATGATTTTTTGGATGCAAGAAGTAAATTAAATTCAAAAAAAATAATTTTAGTACCTACAATGGGATCAATACATGAAGGCCATATTTCACTAATTAATAAGGCTAGATCATATGCTGATATTGTAATAGTCACAATATTTATAAACCCTATTCAGTTTAATTCATCAATTGATTATGATTCTTATCCAAGAAGTATTGAAGAAGACAAAAAAACTCTTGAAAAAAATGGAGTTGATATTTTATTTTGTCCTTCAAGCCCAGAAGTATATCCTGAGAAATTTCAAACCTCAGTCAAAGTAAGTCTATTTTCAGAAGTTTTAGAAGGTAAATTTAGAAAAGGGCATATGGAAGGTGTCGCAACTATAGTCACAAAGCTATTTAATTTAGTTAGACCTGATTTTGCAATTTTTGGAGAAAAGGATTTTCAACAATTATTACTAATTAAGTCTTTTGTTGAGGATCTCAATATTCCAGTAAAAATTATTTCAGGAGAAACTATTAGAGATAATGAAGGACTAGCTTTATCAAGTAGGAACGAAAAATTAACGAATGATGAAAAAATACAAGCAACGCAAATAATAAAATCATTAAATCTTGGAGTAGAAACTTTAAGATCAGGTGAAAAAGAATCAGATAATATAATCAAAAAAATTAGAGATTACCTGGCGGATTATAATTTGATTCAGATTGAATATGTCTCAATTCGCGATGTAAATAACTTCGAAAAAGTAAATAAGATTGATGAAGATATTGTAATTCTTATTTCAGTTTTTATTGGAAAAATTCGACTAATTGATAATCTAATATACAGAAAAAAAAATGGATAAAATTTCTATAAAAAATATTAATGAATTAAAAAATATAAAAAAAATAACTATGATTACAGCCTATGATTTTGTAAGTGGTTATGTTGTTAATAATTCTCAGGCTGAAATGATTTTGATAGGTGATAGTTTAGGAACAACTGCTCTAGGTTATGATTTTACAAATAAGGTAAAAATAGATGATATTATAAGAGCTACTCAAGCGGTCTCTAGAGTTGGAATAAGTAAACTATTAGTTTCAGATATGCCTTATTCATCTTATGAAAATTCCGAAGAAGCTTTTCGCAATGCTTCATTATTAATTAATTCTGGTGCTGATGCTGTGAAACTAGAAGGTGGTATAGAAAAAGTTGAAATTATAAAAAATCTAGTTAGCAATAAAATACCTGTTATGGGGCATATTGGAATCACTCCACAGTCAATTAAGAGATTAAAAGATTATAGAGTTTTAGGTAAAAAAAAGGTTGAAATTGAGGAGATTTATAATGATGCATTGGCAATTGAATCTGCAGGAGTATTTTCTACGGTTTTAGAATTAGTAGATGGAGATTTATCAAAAAAAATCACTAATGCTTTATCTATTCCAACAATTGGAATTGGGGCTGGAGATGAGACTGATGGTCAAGTTCAAGTATATAATGATCTCATTGGCTATAGCCCATATAAGCTTCCAAAGCATGCTAAAACATATGATAATCTACAGGTTAGAGCCCAAGAAGCAATAGATAAATTTGTCAGTGAAACAAAAAATAATAAATAATTAGATTAACTTAGAAAATCAATCTTCTACATTTATATTAAAACTTTTATTACCTTTCTTTAGTAAATTATGACTAGTTGGCCCTAAGTTATGTAGTTTTAGAACCATGTTGCGATTTTTATATTTAGAAGTAAGGTTATCTAAGATTTCTAAAGAAGATTGGTCCCATATCCAAGCTTCTGAACAATCTAAATTAATAATTTTTTCTTCAAAATTTATTGGATTCATTAGATTTTTAAATTTATTAATTGAACCAAAAAACAAACTTCCTTTTAAAATGTATGTACTTTCATTTTTTGATATTGTTTCCTTTTTTTCCAAGTTTATAAAACTTGATGACTTCCATGAGTATGATAAAGCAGAAAAAATCACTCCTACAACTACAGCTATGGCTAAGTCTTGCCAAACTGTCACAAAAGTTACCAAAACTATTACAAACGCATCTTCTTTAGGGACTTTATTAATTATCTTTATTGATGCCCAAGCAAATGTACCTATGACTACCATCATCATAATTCCAGTAAGGGCAGCTATTGGAATCATCTCAATCCATTTAGAAAAAAATAATATAAAACATAATAATGAAACGGCTGCAACTATCCCTGATAATCTACCTCTTCCTCCTGATGAGATATTTATCATTGACTGACCTATCATTGCGCATCCACCCATGGCTCCAAAAAAACCACATGTTAAATTACTAAGGCCTTGTCCAAAACATTCTTTATTAGGCTTACCTTTAGTATCTGTTATTTCATCTATAAGTGTTAGGGTTAGCAAACTTTCAATAAGCCCAATTCCAGCTAGAGTTAGTGAAAATGGTAAAACAATTAATAACGTCTCAAAATTAAATGGAACACTGGGTATACTAAATTCAGGTAATCCTCCAGATACAGAAGCTAAATCACCGACAGTTAAAGTATCTATTTTAAGCATAATTACCAAAAAAGAAATAATAATTATTGATACTAAAGGAGATGGAAGTAATTTTCCTAATTTAGGTATTTTTGGGACTAAAAAAATTATTCCCATAGTTAAAAGCGTCAGTAATATCATGATAAAAAGCTGATTACCTTGAAGCCAACCACCGTTAAATAAAACATTTATGGCACTATGATTATTATCTGATTCATGAGAAAAATCAGGAGATTTAAATTGACCTATTTGGCTTAAGAATATTACTATAGCCAATCCATTTACGAATCCTAACATTACTGGAGTAGGGACAATGTTGATAAACTTCCCTAATCGTAGAATTCCTATTATTATTTGAATTATTCCTGTAAGAATTATAGTTGCAAACAGATATTGAACTCCATAGATAGCTACCAATGCAACCATAACTACTGCCATTGCACCAGTTGCACCTGAAATCATACCACTTCTGCCACCAAAGATAGATGTTATTATTCCTACAAAGAACGCAGCGTATAATCCTACTAAAGGTTCTACTCCAGCAACAAAAGCAAAAGCAATAGCCTCTGGAACAAGAGCTAAGGCTACAGTCAATCCCGATAAAAAATCTAATTTTGGATTTTGTGTTATTTGAAATTTAGATATAAATTTTAACAGCATGAAGGAAACTATATCAGGATGCTTATAAATATTTACAATACTTTAAATTACAGCTTTTGATGAATTTAATAATGTATAAAAAATTATGAATCAATCAGACTAATTATTCAAATACATGATGTCAGAGTTAGCTATCTAAAAATGTTTTCAACAAAATTTTCAACATTTTCAACAATTAATTCATAGATTAAATAAAAATTGATTTGGTATCATTACAAATACGCATTCTAACTAAATGGGGCCTTAGCTCAGCTGGGAGAGCGCTTCCCTTGCACGGAAGAGGTCGGGAGTTCGATCCTCCCAGGCTCCACCAAATCTTATTTTTACTTATTTAATAGGTCTTTTGCTTTATCTTTTAGGCTTTTGGCTTTTTCTTTATAACTCTTGACCCACTCTGTTTTATCCTTGTTAGCTTGAATTATTCCATCTAAATTACTTAAGACTTCTGTGTTAGTTTTTTCTTTAAGTTCTGAAGTGATTTCTTTTACTTTCTTTTTTTCTTCTTCAATATTTCCAAGAGCTTTTTCCACAGTTTCATCAATTACTTCTTGTGGTTTTGCTCTTAATGCTGCTCTAAATTGATTCATTGTTTCTCGTTCAATTAAAGAAGTTTTATACCCTTCCTGCATATTAAAACATTCTGATTCATCTTTATAACATTTAGATAAAATCTTATTGATTGATTTTATGTAATTTCCTAGATGATGAATATTAAATCTTTCATCAAATATAGATCTATATGCATTGAATCCAAAATGATCAATATTGATATCACTATTGTGTGTGCCATCAGGATTAATACCAAATGCAAAACCTGAATGTTCATAATCTTTTAATGAACCAGGAATATTGATAATCGGATCTTGAGGGATATAGATTCTGTAATTATCTTTTACATAATTATCCATTAATTCACGGTATTCTTTATTCCCTACTCTAGGTCCACCCATTGATACTAAAGATACATCGTATCCGTAATTCATTGATAAATCTAATGCTGACAATGTAGCTAGTGCAGACCCCAGACTATGACCCGAAAGAATTATTTTAGAAGGTTTATTATCATTTATGATTTCAAGCATCGTATCTCTAAATCTGTCGTATTCAGAATCAAATCCTCTGTGAACAAATACATCTTCAGATGAAATCCAATCTACTTCTACCATAGCTCCATCTAGGTCTGTGATCACGTTTTTAGTATATTCTTTTTTTGTTTTTGCAGAAGTAGAACGATATGTTACGAACAATATGTCATCTTTTTCTACTATTAAGGCTAACCCTCCACTAAGATTGATCGAAAATTTGTCAGCAATTTTTTCTCCAGGAGCTCTTATGAACTCATCATTGACAATTTTATAACCCTTAATCTCAGATTTCTGCTTTGCATAGTCATAATCCTTGAGTACAAGAAAATTCTGGTAAACAATATCTGGAAGTATACTTTCGAAACCTATTTGTTGAAGGCTTACAGTTGGTTTTTCGTCTATTTTTGATGAAGCATTTACTATTGTTTCACCTAGTTCTTTGGCTTCAGTTTTAGCTTCCTGTTCATTGGTTGCAGTTGAACAAGACATAATGAAGATTATTGTTAGTAGTAATATTTTTTTCATTTTATATACTTGATTTTTTATATTAATTCATTCTATTCTACATTTTTTTTTCAGGTTTTTTACACGTAAAAAATAATGCAGCTGTAAAAAACATCATAAACATTCCTATAAACCAAACTATTTCATAGCTTCCTGTAAAATCTCTAACATAACCTGCTACAGGAGCCCCTGCACCTCCAATTATTAGAATAAATGGAGTTACTTTTCCTCTAATTTGGCCTAGATTTTTTCTCCCAAAATAATCAGCCCATATAAATGAATGAATGAACATCAAACCTCCTATTCCAAGACCAAAAATAGCCATTGAAATAAAGATTTCAAAAAATGAAAAAGCATATATTGTTATCCAACTTGCAAATGCCAAAAATAAAAAAGAGATAGTTCCTAGAATTCTTATACCCACTCGTCTTACTAAATTTCCTACTGTAAAAGTGCTAATTCCTGCACAAACTGCATCAAATGCTGTGGACCATGCAATTAATTGAGGATCAAGTCCTCTGTCCATAAAAGCAGGAATTCTATGGATTGCTATAGTACCTGTTGCCATAGAAATTACTGTTAAACAAATAGTTATTCTCCAAAAAACAGAAGTCTTTATGGCCTCAGAAAATTCCCAAGAAACTTCTGAGTCAATATAATTTTTTTCTGAAGATTGCTCCCCGTCCGGTAAAAGTCCTATATCTTCAGGTTGCCTTCTTAGAAGAACTAAAGAAGGTGGAATAATTATTATGATTGCTAATAAACCAAAAATAATCCAAGTATTTCTCCAACCACTAAAATCAATTAAGTATTGAGTAAGAGGAACAAAAATCATAGCTCCTATGGGTACTCCTAAAGAAGTTATGGCTAGAGCTTTTCCTCTTTTACTAACAAACCATTTTGAAATAGGTACAGTTGTAATTAATGCTCCTGGCCCACCTAGACTTGTTATACCTATGAATCCAAAAATAATTATCATAAGAATACCACTTGAATTGAATCCAAGAAGAATCAATCCCATACCTGTTATTAGAGTTGCCAATGGAAGAATTATTCTGGAACCATATTTATCAACCCATATTCCCATCCAAGGACTAGTTAATCCACCTACTACTTGTCTTGCAGTTTGAGCCCATCCAAAAAAAGATCTGCCTATTTGCAACTCGTCACCCATAGGTTTTATAAATAAACCAAAATTTAACGTACCTAAAGCCATAGTCATAGATGATGTTATTGCCATTATGAAAACAATGTTCCATCCATAAAAATATTTAGATTTAAATTTAGTCATAAAGTAATGGACTTAGAATTTATATTACTTTAGATAAATATACAGTATGCGAAATTCTTGTGTTTGATTATATTGACTAATTTGTAGAAGACTCAAATTCTTTATCATGGAGATAATTTGCAAAACTTTTAACCCAATCATCATTATCATTTAAACTAGGTATTAGTTTTACGTATTCTCCCCCAAGTTTCTCAAAGTCTTCGTGATTTTCTACAGCAATTTCTTCCAATGTTTCTAAACAGTCTGCTGTGAATGAAGGACATGCTACAGAAACTTTTTTTATGCCTTGTTCAGCAAGATCTTCAAGAACATTAACTATATTTGGTTTTATCCATTGCTCTGGTCCAAAGGTACTTTGATAGCATACCTTAAATGGAATATTGGGATCAATTATGTCAGCAACTTTCATAATTGTTTTTACACAATGAGCCTTGTAACAGAATTCATTATTTTCACTGGTTTTCTCGCAGCAATTTTCAACTTTTTGGCAGTGCGAGTTTGATGGATCAGCTTTTTTTAATTGCCTAACTGGTAGTCCATGAAAACTGAATAATAAATATTCACTCTCTTTGTATTCTTTAGAATTCATGACGCTATCAGCAAAAGCTTTGAGGTAGAATTCCTCAGAGTAATAATGCTCTATCTTTACTATTTCTGGATGATAATCTAATTCATCTAAAACTTTATAAACCTCTCTAAAAGTTGAACCTGAGGTTGCTTCAGCATATTGAGGGAACATTGAGACTAAAAAAAGTTTATCTGTGCCATTATCCATTAGTTTTTTAATTCCATGTTCTATAGATGGATTACCATATCTCATACCTATTTCAATATTTCCATTTGTATAATTTTTTAATTTATTTACAAATTTTTCTGTATTAACAAGAAGAGGAGAACCTTCATCTGTCCATATTCCTTTATACTTATTAATTATTTTTCCAGGTCTAAAAGGCACAACTATTAAATTGACTATTCCCCATCTTATTACAGAAGCAATTTTATGTTTGATTACATCAAAACCTTTAGATGATTCAACCGGTTCTGTAGCAGGGTAGTCAAGCATGTCAGGATCAGATAAAAATTGCTTTAAGTATCTTCTTAGTGCTGGTATTGTTGGTTCATCAGGAGTACCAGTGTTAAGCACTAAATATCCGTTTGTTTTTTCTGCTTGCATGTATAAAAATTAGAATATATTTTTGTTTAGAATTCTCTTGCTATTTAAGATTACAATAAAGTTATAAAAAAAAAACTTAAAAAAATATATAAAAATAATCTTTTTTATGAAATATATGTTTATACTTGAAAGTGCCGTTTTTTCATTTTAACTCTTTTAGGAGAAAATTTGCCCGATAATGAAATAAAAACTGATAAAAATAAGTTAGTTAGATTTTTGTGGATTATCTTAGGTTCTTTATTTGTAGCAATTGGATACATAGGAATATTTGTCCCCGGCTTACCCACGACAATTTTTTTAATCCTTGCAGCAGGATGCTATATTAGATCTTCAAAAAAATTATATAACTGGCTTATTAATAATAAACTTTTTGGACAATATATTAGAGATTACTATGAGGGTAAAGGCATGCCCTTAAAAGCAAAAATAAGTGCTATTTCAATGATTATAATTTTTTGTGGTTTCGCAGTTATATTTGCCATAGATCCTATTCTAATAGATATCATTGTAGCCTTGGTAGGTCTTACTGGAATACTCTACATTTCTTTTAGAGTTCCAACAAAAAAATAGATTGTATACCTTTTTTGTTGACAAAACATATTTTTTATTTGTATACTAAAAAAGTTGACAATCAACAGATATAAAATATCAAGGAGTATTTTCATGAAAAAGAATTTAGCTTTAGCTATGTTTTCTTCTCTATTGATCGCATTTTTTGTAGCATGTTCTGCAGAAACTGAGGTTGTGGAAGTTGAGAAACAAGTTGTAGTTGAAAAAGAAGTTATTAAAGAAGTTCAAGTTCCTGGAGAAACTGTTGTAACTGAAGTTGTGAAGGAAGTTAAAGTTCCTGGAGAAACTGTAGTAGAAACAGTGATAGTTGAGAAGGAAGTTGAAGTCGAAAAGAAAGAAAAAGAACTAGTAATTTACTCAGGACGATCAGAATCATTGGTTGGTCCAATAATTGAAGAATTTTCAGTTCTAACAGGTATACCTGTAGAAGTAAAATACGGTAAAACAGGTGCAATGGTAAGTCTTCTTCAAGAAGAAGGATCTAAAACGCCAGCTGATGTATTTTATGCACAAGATCCAGGTGGATTAGGTGCAGTAAGTGACATGTTGTCCCCAATGTCAAGAGAGGTATGTAACTTAATACCTGCTTGGGCTGTGGCACCACGAGCTGCTGACAATTCATGTAAGTGGATTGGTATAACAGGAAGAGCAAGAGTACTTGTATACAACCCAAATGTTACAGCTGCAGCTGACTTACCTACATCTATGGAAGATTTAACAGATCCAAAATATAAAGGTAAATTAGGTTGGGCTCCAACAAATGGATCATTCCAAGCTATGGTTACAGGAATGAGAATTTACTGGGGTGAAGAAAAAACAAAAACTTGGTTAGAAGGCATAGTTGCTAACGAACCAATAATTTACCCAAAAAACACACCACAAGTTCAAGCTGCTGCAGATCAAGAGATTGAATTTGGTATGGTAAACCACTACTACCTTCACAGATTTATTGCTGATAAGGGTGAAAGCTTTGCAGCTAGAAACCACTATCTAAGTAATGGAGATGCTGGATCAGTAGTATTAGTTTCTGGTGCTGGAATACTAGATGTATCAGATAACAAAGATAATGCAGAAAGATTCATGACATTCATGACTTCAAAAGTAGCTCAACAATACTTTGCTACTCAAGTTCATGAATACCCACTAGTTACTGATGGAGTAACACCAAATAGATTACTTGAAGATATGGCAAGTCTTAATAAACCAGACATTGACATTTCTCAATTAGGTGATCTAGAAAACACACAAGCTCTACTAATTGAAGTAGGTGCTTTACAATAGGAAAACTTTCTTAATTCTCTTATCAAATAGGGGCCTATTCTTCTCTCCTGATAATATAGGCTCCTATTTTATTTAAGCTCTCCGAAAAGCGGTTCTAATACTTTTCTATTAGATTTACTTTCTTCAGAATCTTTTTCAGGGAGTATAGGAATCTCTTCATTCAAATCGTTAGTCATGTTATACATTCTGCCATCCTCGTATAATTTCCAACTATGATTTCTAATGAATCTTTGTATAGGTCTCTTGTTTCTTCCTCCTGCATCGAAATGGAAGAAAATCCATTCTCTAGGAGAACCGTTTTCTCCTGTCAATTGTGGATAAAATGACCTACCGTCAACTATATAATTTTCAGGATACTCAATTCCAGCTGCTTCAAAAATAGTTGGGAGAAAATCTGTACTATCTACAAGATCACTGCTAACCACGGATTCGGGGATATTATTTTTCCAGTTACAAATTAAAGGTACATGAGTACCAGTATCAATGGTTTTACCTTTTCCTCCAGGGATTTCTTTATCTCCCATAAATGATGACACCTCAATAGGAGAACCATTATCTCCCAAATAAATAATTAAAGTGTCTTCTCTTAGATTTAATTGATCTAATTTTTCCACTATTCTTCCTATTGTTTTATCATGGTATTCAACCATATCTTTATAATATTTCGCGTCATCATCCCAACCCTCTAATTCATCCCAAGTTCTTCCGCCAAGTGTCTGATTAGAAGGAGGATCAAATATGGCAAATTCTTCACTATCAGGTGTAGGTTCCAACGGTCTATGTGTAAGTGTCATTGGAAAATATACAAAGAATGGATCATCTGTATTTCTATCAATGAAATCTAAAATATAATCGCAAAAAATATCTTCTCCATAATTTCCTTCTGTAATTTCTTTAGTTAAGTAATC
>Ga0310344_10003546_pt1 | contig 11600 bp, 8 predicted proteins | sample HC15DNA20200_MG_FD_203801 | JGI IMG/M metagenome (GOLD analysis project Ga0310344, IMG submission 203801) | Marine microbial communities from station ALOHA, North Pacific Subtropical Gyre - HC15-DNA-20-200_MG | ecosystem: Environmental > Aquatic > Marine > Oceanic | place: Pacific Ocean: North... | reverse complement strand
AATATGATCTTTTCGGTATTGAAGTATCATATTTCCCATTAGCTGAAGTAGATATGGCAAGCGATGCACAAAGATTAGACTTTATACAGTTCCTTGTTGACGCAGGCTACCAAAATCGTATCGTCATAGCACAAGACATCTGTCGTAAAGAACGCTTAGTGAAGTACGGAGGTTACGGGTACGCTCATATTCTCGAAAATATAATTCCGTGGCTAATTGATAGAGGCTTATCACATGATCAAATCGATGGCATCACTACTCGCAATCCAGCAGAACTCCTCTCTTTCGTTTGAAAATATTGAGGCTTCGTTCATTCAGAAATACCAGACTCTCGGAGGAGTTAGGATAACGATTCACTCTGTTTCCCTCAATCATTAATCTCAGAAGACTTAACTACAGATATTCTGTCATCTTAAATTTGAGGAGCGATTCAAAATGAAAATCACTGATGTCAAATGTGCAATCATTGGCGGCAGTCCAGTGGTGCGAGTCACCACTGACGAAGGAATAGACGGATTGGGACAGGCAGAGTGGACCAAGCCTTATCTAAAACCAATTGTTCTGTACTACAAAGACTACGTTATAGGCCAAGATCCAACCAATGTAGAAAGTGTGATAAGTAAAATACGTAGGTTAGGTGGCTTTAAACCCTGGGGAGCGGCAGTTAGTGCAATTGAAGTGGCGCTTTGGGACATTGCTGGTAAGGCGGCCGGAATCCCTGTCTATAAATTGCTTGGAGGCAAGGTCAGAGACAAAGTGAGAGTATATAACGGCAGCATCAGATTCAAAATGAATGGAGTTACCCCCAAAGATTTTGCAAACGACATGCTGAACATGAAATCACTAAAAGAAAATTTCTCTTTCGTGAAGCAGGGAATAGGATTTCACTCCCCCATGGCAGATGAAGTCCCGAATTTCTATTACGGCAACTCGGAATTTTACACAGAAATGGTACCAGGCATACGCGTTCGTCATGGAGGCCTTTTAACAGATAAAGGATTTAAGCACATTATCGAATGCGTAGAAGCTATGAAGAATGCACTCGGAGATGATGTTGGACTAGCACTTGATTGCGGACCAGGTTTCATGGTTTCAGACGCTATCAAGCTTGCTCAAGCCTTGGAACCATTAAACATTATGTGGCTGGAAGACTTGATCACTGGTGACTATACACCGTACGTCTTGGCTGATCTTTACCGAGAAGTAACACAAAGTACTTCAACACCGATCCATACTGGTGAGCAAATATATCTCAGACAACATTTCAAAGAACTGTTCGAGAAACAGGCTATTAACGTAGTTGGACCAGACCCATTGGACGTTGGAGGTATCGCTGAAACAAAGTGGATCGCTGAGTACGCAGAACTTCATTCTATCTCCATAGCACCTCATGGAGTGGCTGATGGTTTAATTGGGTTGGCCGCGCACGTTCATCTCGCTGCAACTCTACCCAGAAATTTTATTGCAATGGAATACCCCGGCACTGGTCCAATGTGGCCGCGACCGGATAACCCCGGCTGGTGGTACGAAATAATCGAAGGGCTGCCGGATCCAATTGTTAAGGATAGTTTCATAGAAGTATGGAACAGCCCAGGCCTTGGAATTTCCTTCAACGTCAAAGCCGCCAAGCAACACTTGCGGGAAGAAGATTCTGGATTTTTTGATTAATTGGACAAATGGACAAAACATCTCGTAGTTGATTTGTCCATTTGAGCATAATCCAGAGATATTTTTCATAAGGAGTAGAAGGGCATGGGAAAAGGTCTGTCAAAAAGAGGTTCGGTACGTAAAATTGGATTCATCGGACTGGGCAATATGGGGATGGCGATGGCTCGGAATCTGATAAAGGCAGGATTTACACTCACTGTCTATGATATAGAACGTCCGTTGATGGATAAAATGAAGGCTGTAGGCGCGCAAACATCCGAATCTCCTGCGGGAATCTCCAAAGTATCCGATCTGGTTTGGATGCAAATGGGGCAGGAGCATATGTCCGCAGTCTTGTCAGGAGAACAAGGTGTACTGAAAGGTGCTAACCCGGGCACTATCCTGATAGATGGAAATAATCCTAACTCTTTAGACTATGGATTACCTCAGTACAAGCAAGCGACTGATCGAGGACTCCTTTACCTGGACGCCACAGTGAGCAACGCTCCTAGATCTGCACGCCAAGCAACCCTGAGCATGATGGTAGGCGGAGACAAAAATCTATTCGAAAAGAACTTGAAGCTATTCAATACTATGGCATCCAACGTATTTTATATGGGACCTCCAGGCAGCGGGCACAAAGCCAAACTTTTATCCAACATGATTCAAAAAACCCAGATGAGGTGTCTATCAGAAATGATGACATTAATCTCTTCTATGGGAATCGACGTAAAAAGAATTCTTCAGAAACTTAGGACATCGACTTCAAGAAGTTGGGTTATGGATAGGGCAATTATGGCCTTAAACATGACAGATAATGAGCGTAAGGAATTCGAGCCACCCCATTTTGATGAATCACCTGGTCCGACAGTCAATAAAACAGCCCGCTTTGTTGAGGTTGGTCTAGGGATCCAGTTAGGACATAACCTAAATATATCACTCCCGCTAACTAGTGCAGTCAACGAGATTGGCGACTCTTATGCAAGCAGGTTAAATCAAACAATTGTAAGTTCATATAACAAGGAGCCAGAAGATGCCAAATATCCGTTACGACCAATTACATTAGATGCGAGTGAAAATGATTACTTATCTGACCAGGAATTAGCAAAAATCAGCCTCGGCTCCTCCATTCAAGTAGACACCAATATAGTAACAAGTATCATCAACAAAACACTGCTATCGCTCAATATCCAAGCTGTATCTGAAGGCATCACATTGGCAAATGAAATGTGTATCGAGTTGAATCTTCTTCTGGAAGCTTTAAGTACAACCGCATGCGCGAGTCCAGCACTAGATAACGCAAAAATCATTTCCGACATGGAGCCCGAAATGCGCCATCAGTACGAACCAGGTGGTAACGCTTGGATGAAATCAAGATCCTTACTCCATGCGGGGTACACAGCAACAAATATCGGCCACAGTTTAGGCCAAAGGCTCCCATTAACTAGCCTTAATCTTGAATTACAAAAAAGTACTCTTGGTATCCCTGCGTGCAAGCTCGCTTCAATTATAATGGCATACACTATCGCCAAGAATAAGTAGATAGTACCTAAAGTCAGGTTTAGCATTAAAGAACAACTGGCAGATCTGACATCACATTCTCAACCCATTGTAATCGTGCGATGATACAATCGGCTGACGTTTTATACATAAATAAGTGAACCAGAGGTAAGCGCCGATGGATCTTAGTCAAAAAGTTGCTTTGGTTACAGGATCAAGCAGAGGAATTGGCAGAGCCATTTCTACCAAAATGGCTGAGTATAGGGCAACCGTGATACTTACCGATATAAGAATCAGTGACTTAGGTGAGGTAGAAACCGATATCAAACAAAAATTTCCCGGAACAATAGTCGAATCTATGGAATTGGACGTCACCAACCAATCTTCTGTTGACCAGGTGATCACTGACACTTTAGATAATTTTGGTCAAATAGACATACTTGTTAACAACGCTGGTATAGTGGGAGCATCGGGATGGGAAAATCGTGCTGTTTCAGGCGACATTGATTGGGACCAAATTTACTCGGTAAACGTAAAGGGAGTCGCAAGGATGTCGGATGCAGTATCAAAGTTAATGAAAACCAGGACTTATGGCAAAATAGTTAATATTGCATCCATGGCAGGACGTCAAGGTAAACCATGGAATACACCATACCATGCATCTAAGGCAGGAGTCATAAGCGTTACTCAGGCATACGCCTTAGAATTAGCTCCGTTCAATGTCAACGTCAATGCGATTTGCCCTGGCCTGCTCTGGACACCGCTCTGGGACCGTATTGCTACTCGCAACATCAAGCTAGACAACAAACTTAAAGATCTGACACCAAGAGAATTGTTCGAACAGATTGTTTCAGACATGACTCCATTAGGCCGAGAGCAAACTCCTGAAGATATTGGCAACTTGGCAGTTTTCCTAGCATCTGATCTAGCTATCAACATCACAGGTCAATCAATTAACGTTAACGGTGGGTCTAGGATGGACTAGTTGCTTAACCGATGATTATTCGAAGCATTAGAGAACATAGTGGGACTAGTATATAGAAATTCACTGGGGAGTATCTCATGAATTCAAAAGTGCACCCGACGATACACTGGAACCGTGTGATTTGTAAAACTCCAGGCAACTACGTAGCATGGCCTACGATTGCCCGGCGACCAAACGGTGAGCTCATAATAAGTTTTTCAGGTGATAGAGAAGCTCATAGAGGACCTTACGGCAAAAATCAAATTATCCGCAGTCATGACTCAGGAGAAACATGGTCTATACCTGAAACTGTCAACAACTCTCCGTTGGACGATCGGGACCCAGGCATTCTGGTCACAAGTTCCGGAACGATAATCATTAGCTGGTTTACCGGAGATTCATGGAGCACAAGAAACCTTGAGCCATACTGGGAAGATCTTCCTGATTACACCTTCGAATCATGGAAACGACATATTAGTAAAATATCCCCAGAAGTCCGTGACAAATGGCATGGAAACTGGACTCGACGATCGGTTGACGGAGGTATAACTTGGGAAGATCAAGTCAACAGTATAGCAAGCGCCCCGCATGGTCCGATACAACTGCAAGATCAGAGGCTTTTGTTCGTTGGTAACGAGAAATATCATGGGCATAAAAGAATGGTATCAGTACATTCTGAAGACGACGGCAGATCATGGAAACTACTTGGCACTTTCCCCGACTTAAAAGAACAAAACGGAGAGACTGCATACTCTGAACCCCACGTAACTGAATTAGTTGATGGAACAATCATCTCACTTTGGAGATACGAACCGAAAATTCGTGAATTTGAACACTGTACATGTAATGTAAACCCTATTGGATACTGCACTTGCGGTTCAGAAGATCAACTTAATTATATGCACCAGTCAGAAAGCAGAGATGGCGGCAGAACATGGACTGTGCCTCATCGTACACCGCTTTGGGGCTATCCTCCTCACATCATTCGTTTAAGTAACAATCAACTATTAACTACCTATGGAAGGCGCTGGTCACCGCGAGGTCAACGAGCATGCTTAAGTCACGATGGAGGAAACACGTGGGACGATGAAAATGAGATAATCTTGCGCGACGATGCTCCCTCAGGTGATCTTGGCTATCCTGCAACTGTTGAGATAAAACCAGGAGAGCTACTAACAGTCTACTATCAAATTGATAGGCAAGGTGAGAAACCAAGCCTGATGGCTACACGATGGTCATTAAATTGATTACTACCACTGTTAATATGAATATATGTTCGACCAGCTGTTTCAGCACCGTTATAATCTTTAAAATTATCAAAAAAGTCATGTTGGGAGCAGGTAATGGGTAATCCAGTAAGCCTTTATGATTTGGAGGCAATGGCCAAAACGGTCATGAGTCACAACCTATGGGACTTTGTAGCAGGAGGAGCAGCAGATGAAGTTACACTTGAGCGAAACACCACTGCATTTCGAGAAATATCAATTAACCCAAGGTATCTGGCAGATCTGAACAAAACTAAAAGAGACCTTTCAACAACAGTGCTAGGGAAGAAAATAGGAATTCCTATAATGGCAGCTCCCACAGGCGGCCAATCAATGTTTCATCCTGACGCAGAAGTAGCTGTAGCGGAAGGTGCGTCCAAATACAATACTTTGACTACAGTCGCTACTGGTAGTTCTAAAACAGTAGAGCAGATCGCCAAAGTATCTAACGGACCTTTGTGGCTACAAATTTATCATCGTCATGATGATGTAACGGAGTTTATGATAAAGAAAGCTGAAACCGCTGGGTTTTCTGCAGTAGTCTTAACCGTTGACGGCATCAATACATTCCCAAAAGAAAGAGACTCGAGAAATGACTTGTATGGAGCGCCAAGGGAAATCTATATAGCTGATTTGGAAAACCGGCCAGATTTGCTTAAGAAAGTTGTTGAATCAGATTACGAGTCAGGAATAACAGTTAGGCCTACTTGGGAAAAACTCGAGTGGTTCAAATCATTATCTTCGATGCCACTAATTATCAAAGGTATTATGACCCCACAAGATGCTGAAAAGTGTGTGAACCACCAAGTTGATGGGATACTTGTATCAAATCATGGTGGTCGCATCGTTGATACTTCACTCGCAACTATTGAAGCACTCCCATCAATAGTCGATTGCGTGGGAGACCAAATTGAAATTTTCCTTGATTCTGGCATACGACGTGGTACCGATGTATTCAAAGCTCTTGCATTGGGAGCTAAAGCAGTTTTGGTTGGAAGACCGGTAGCCTGGGGTTTGTCAGTGGATGGTTCAAATGGTATCGAAACAATGTTTGGAATACTAAAGCGTGAGTTAGAGTCAGTGATGAATTTTGCTGGCATAGACACAATTGACTCTATCGAAGACTCCATGGTAAATCTGGGTTGGTACATGAAATAGCAATACCTAGCTTTAGGTTTATGAATAATTGTGTTGAGGCAAATTTGATTATGTCATTTAGGTTAAAGATTAATATCTTTGGAGGAGTTACCAATTGAAAATCGACATCATTATTGAAAACGGAGAGATTATAGATGGTACCGGACAACTTAGATACAAAGCAGATGTTGGTATAGATAAGGGTAAAATTATATATATCGGAGATTCCTCGTCAATAGAGTCAAAGCGCTCTATTGATGCGTCAGGGATGATAGTTGCCCCAGGATTCATAGACATGCATTCTCATTCTGACATGTCACTTTTTGATGACCCTGGCGGTGAAAGCAAAGCATTTCAGGGTGTTACTACTGAAGTAACTGGCAACTGTAGCTATTCGCCTTTCCCAATAGGACAGCAAGAGAATCCTGGATCTCGGTTGGGTTGGAAATCAGATCAACTGGCTTGGAAAGACCTAGACGGATGGGCAAATCACCTTAAATCCAATGGTATCAGCATTAATGTAGCACCCCAACTCGGACAAAGTGCATTACAGCAGGCTGTTGGATCTATTGATGAGCGCAAAGCCACTGAAGATGAAATGAAACTGATGAAAGGCCTCGCGAATGAGGCTATGGAACAGGGAGCATTTGCCATCTCTACCGGGCTTAACCTAGCTCCATCCGGATATATGTCAACTGAAGAGATAATATCGCTATGTAAAGAAATCCGGAATTATGATGGCGCATTTTACACAACTCATGCTAGGACGGGGAATGGCAAACAGGTGTCTATGATTGAAGAGGCGATTGAAATTGGTCGTAGAGCAGATATTCCAGTCCAATTCTCTCACATGGCAATAACCGATAGGCGTTTCTACGGTAAAGGTCAAGAGATGATAGAACTGCTTGAGAGAGCAAGAGAACAGGGGATAGACATAGTATTTGACATGTATCCGTATACTGCAGCCCAGGCTGGTCTGGACCAAATGGTTCCTGCTTGGGTTCAAACAGGAGGGATAGACAAATACACTGAACGTCTACAGGACCTTGAAATTCGTGACACAGTAAGAGAAGAAATAGCCACGGGATTGGGAGGACTTAAACCGCTTTGGAATACATGGATAGTAGCGGATGTCCAAACTGAAGCAAACAAGAATATAGTAGGCCTCTCAATTGAAGAAATCGCTGCTTCTAGAGGCGTAGAACCAGCTGAAGCCGTCCTCCAACTTGAAGAAGAAGAACAGGGCGTGTTATCTGGCGTAATCCACAACAGGGTTGAAAGTGATATACGATATTTCTTGTCGCATCCTCTCAGCATGATAGGGTCTGATGGTAATGCGATTTCTCCAACCGGAATTTACTCCAAAGAACAATTACACCCTCGCTTTTATGGAACTTATCCCAGAATTTTAGGCCGTTACGTAAGGGAACAGTCCCTATTGTCTTTGGAAGTAGCTATACGCAAGATGAGCGGTTTTCCTGCTGAGCGCCTCAATTTGAAAGACAGAGGCACAATCTCTATTGACATGGTGGCAGATTTAGCAATATTTGACCCAAATAAAGTTATGGACATCGCTACTTTCGAGCAACCACATCAGCTATCTGTAGGTGTAGAGCATGTTTTAGTTAACGGGGAATTAGTCATCTCAAATGGAGTTCATACAGGACTTCGGCCTGGTTCAGTACTAAGACGTGGTAACTAGGTCCAACACTGATTAAGTTGAGGAGAACAAGCTATGTCAAAGAGTATAATCCCAAACCTTCCTTATTCGGAAACAGAAATCCAAAGCCGAATTGGAGCATCATCTGCAGCATTTGACTACAATAATCCACTGTCCGCATCTGATATAGCTTTATTCAGAAAAACTGGACTCACAAAGATTGAAATCAATTCACTTAGATACCCGAATCGTTTTGATTATCGTAATACACAGCAAGTATCTGAGATAGTCACTGAGTGTAAAAACCAAGGTGTTTCCATAGTGTCATTCCATGGCCCAGATTTTTCATATAACTCTTCTGACGAAAAAATCCGACAGGCCTCCATAAAAGAAGCCATTCTAGCTGCCGAAGTGGCAGAACAAATGGGAGCCAGCATTATGGTGTGCCATTTTGGTACTGACTACCAGTCCGAAAAATCGGTCACAGAACTCCTTATCAAGTTGGAAAATTCTAATTTAAAACTAGCAAATGAAAATGGATTAGAAATCCAAAGTTACATCCAACTCGCAGATCGAATTGATTCCAAATATTTCGGTATTGTCATCGATGTCGGGCACTTGAAAGATCCCGATGGTACTAATCCATTTACTGATCCAGGAAGAGCAGCGCAACCAATAATTAAAAGTGGCTCAAGATTACTGCATCTACATCTACACGACTTTTTGGATAGAGACCATTTTGCGCCTATAGGCGGATTTATCCAGTGGAACCAACTATTAACGGCTCTTCGGAAAATCAACTACAAGGGATTATTTATGTTCGAGGCAATGTACCCATTAGGAGAAGAAACCTTTGCACCGGAAAGAGTGTTAAGTCAAACTGCCGCATTTCCTAAGGCATTCGTGCAACAATATGTAACCGATCTTGGTAATCCATAGCCATATCATATATAACTGGTAACCATTCGCCTACTAGAAATAGTTGGCAACCACAGACTAGCTGTTATCAGAACCAACTTTACCTACATTATTTCCAGAGCAGGTACTCCCAATTCACCAACCATGCTGTCAAACCACTGCAATACTTCCTTGTGTAGAGGTATCCCGTTTTCTCTTCTATCCTTTTCATCTTCCGATTCGGTTAGACCAGGATAAAGAACACGTTCATGCCCTGATGCTGGTTTGGTTTCCCTCAGCATTTTAAGCATCTTATCCATTTTGTCTTTGAATTCATCTACGTCAGTGAAAGCTTTAATGTCGTAAGCTGCAAAATAGTGTTTGTATCCACTTTCCATTTTCACAGCGTCAAACATGCCAGGCACAGACCCTGATAAAAATGCACCAAGTACCTCCACCATTAGCATGAAGCCATAACCTTTGTGAGAACCAAGTTCCCTCGTCCCTCCAAGTGGAAGCAGACTGCCATACCAACTTCCTTCAGGCACAGGAGTTTCTTCCAATATTGGCGTACCCGTATCATCCGCTATCCAACCTGGAAGCAAATCCGAACCGACTCGTTTTGCCAAGGAAAATTTATTTCCAGCAATTTGAGAGGTTGCCGCATCAAAAAGCAACGGAGCTTCGTTGCGAGCCGGAGCAGCAATAGAAATGGGATTAGTACCAAACCTCGCCTCCGATGCAAAAGTCGGCAGCACTCCGGTTCCAGCAGAAGTTGCACACATGCCAACCATATCTTGTTTTGCGGCGAGCATTGAGAAATGTCCGACAGCACCTACGTGTGCACCATTGTTCATTGTTACTATTCCTACACCTACGGTTTTTGCCTTTTGAATGGCAATATCCATTGCTCTTCGTCCCAATATTATGCCAAGACCTCTGTCCGCATTGATCACAGCAGTACCCGGCGTTTCTCTTTCAATTTTCCAATTTGGGTTAGGGTTGACTAATCCATCAGTGTACTGTTCTACATAAGCCCTTAACATGTTAGAAACTCCATGAGTTTCCACGCCTCTAAGGTCCGTCATTGTTAATACATCTGCTGCCTCTCTAGCGTCGGAATTCGGCACTCCCATTTTTTCAAATATGGCCGTAACTACTTCGTACAGCGAGTCTAATGACACTCGCTCTGAATCCTCAGGCTTAGGTTTGAATCTCTCTAGCATTCCAATAATTTCCTTTCAGTGTTTGTACAAATACACAGAGCTTTAAATGCAACGTTTACTTTAATCACCACATGGGATACCTGTAAATGAGGTTGCAACACCACCCCATCAGGATATCTTCACGAAAGGGTCATAAAGTATATCTATTGATATATTTGAGACCCTATTACGAACAACTTTGAAGTATATATCAGTAACCCTTTGTACACAAAATCCAGATCACCATCGGTTTACTATATAATCATTCATCATTACCAAATTGAAATGGATAACTCTATGAAACTACCAAATCCAGATTTGATTGAAAAAGCCGGTATTCAAATAGTTTCAGCACGGAGCCTTTTTAGGCAAGGCAAGGGTCACCACTACAAAGCGCCCAGCCTTGCTAGACTTTCCGACGGTAAACTACTCCTTTCTTTTTCCATGGCTGAAGATGACGAAGGCCTTGATAGCTCAGTCTTTTTGTCAAAATCGTTAGACGATGGACAATCATGGTCTGAACCACTATTGATATACAATTCCGCAGGCTGGACCTGTCTAAACATGGGTGGTTTGGTTCCTTTTTCCGATCAACGTGTACGGCTGATTGTTGGAAGAACTAAAATTGATTATTCGTTAGGTGGCGACGAGCCATTCTCTGATTTTGAAACAGGTTTTATAGATTCTTTTGACCAAGGCGAAACTTGGGTAGAACCCATTACTGAAATAGATCTTTTCCCCGCATGGACAGAAGTATATGGACAGAGTAATCCACATCTCCTAAAAAACGGCCAGTTCCTTATGGCCATGATGGGAACGATGGGGCGAGATGTACAGTGGCACTCTGGTGTATCTTTTTGCGACCCTGACAAAGAGTATAGTTTTTCTGAACCAGTCATCATCGCAAGCGATCCTGAGCGACATTACAGTGACATCGACGTGGTTAGATTAGACGATGGGAGACTACTCGCAGTTATAAGGGAACATATCCTATTGCAAACTGTATTTTCTCATTCTGAAGACGAAGGAAAGACTTGGAGCCCAATACGCTTTACGGGTTTCAAGGGGTCTAATATCAAATTACACAAGCTTAATTCAGGAATTATTGTGTGCTTATACAGAGACGAAGATCCAGATTTACGAGGGGTCAGTGTCAGTCAATCCAACGATGGAGGAGAAAATTGGAATTCAATAGGTCAAATTTACTCGGCTTCAAGTGATTCACTTCATTTTCCCCACATGAAATGTGGCTACCCTGATATCGTACGTATCAACGACCGAGATCTTCTTGGCATACTTCACACCTATCCTGATGAGACAGGACG
>Ga0310344_10003544_pt1 | contig 11602 bp, 10 predicted proteins | sample HC15DNA20200_MG_FD_203801 | JGI IMG/M metagenome (GOLD analysis project Ga0310344, IMG submission 203801) | Marine microbial communities from station ALOHA, North Pacific Subtropical Gyre - HC15-DNA-20-200_MG | ecosystem: Environmental > Aquatic > Marine > Oceanic | place: Pacific Ocean: North... | reverse complement strand
AGAGATACCTGATCTAGAAAACAATATAGCTGCTGGATCTTTGGATCCTTTGAGAGAATGGCTCCAAAGCAACATCCACCGTCGAGGAAAAATTTATTCAGCTACGGAACTAGTTAAGAAAGTCACGGGTGAAACTCTTCAAGCAAATCAATTCTTGGAATACTTATCAACAAAATACAGGTCTCTCTACAAACTCTAATAGCGACTAAACAATGCTTAGCGGCTCTATCATTTTACTTGTCTTGGCGTCTTCACTATGCAACGGCGTACTAACCGGAATAGATCGCCTCAAGGAAGAGGAGTTCTACTCCTGGGTGAAAGGTAAGAGAGCTGGATTAATAACAAATCAGACCGGGATAAGTTGCGACTTGCGATCGACAGTCGAGATCTTACACTCTTTACAAGAGGTTGAGCTGTCTGCTCTGTTCTCTCCTGAACATGGTATTTCGGGAGACGCCCAGGCCGGAGAAAAAGTAGAGTCCACTATCCATGTCCAAAGCCTTTACGGTAACTCCCGTAAAATGACCGATATCATGCTGTCAGGCTTAGACGTTTTACTGTTCGATATCCAGGATGTAGGTGTCCGATTTTATACCTATATTGCTACGATGCTGGATGCGATGCGTGCGGCTGCCCGCAACAAAATTCCGTTCATTGTACTCGACCGTCCAAATCCAATAGGAGGTCATCGAGTCGAAGGTCCAATTCTAGAAGTCGAGCTGAAATCCTTCGTGGGCATTCATCCCATACCAATTCGTCACGGAATGACGGTAGGTGAACTGGCTAAACTACTAAATAAGGAGCAACAAATAGCGGCCCAACTTCAGGTTGTCCCTGTAAAGGGGTGGACACGAAACCAGTGGTTTGACACTACCAACTTGACCTGGGTTCAACCTTCACCCAATATGCCCAGTCTGGAAACAGCGGCTATCTATCCAGGATTCGGACTCATCGAAGGAACCAATCTTTCGGAGGGGAGAGGTACGACCCGACCTTTTGAATGGATAGGTGCCCCCTGGATAGATAGCCTGAGTCTAGTCAAAACTCTCAACGACCTAATGCTACCAGGAGTCCATTTCAGGCCTCAGACGTTTCGGCCCACATTTTCCAAATACAGGGGGAAGGTCTGCCATGGCGTCCAAGTTCATGTAGTCGATCGACCTAGTTTCCACCCTTTACGCACTACGCTCGTATTTTTACAGACAGTAATGCAAATGCACCCTGATAAACTTGAATTCAAAAACGGATTTGACCGACTAGCAGGAAATACCTGGCTACGCGAGAATTTGCAAGGAGGATATTCTGTGGACTCCATGATGGCCAAGTGGGAGCATGATCGCCTTCAATTTCTCAAGAACCGTTCAAATTTTCTAATCTACCCTAAAGGTAACTAGTCAAATGGGTTGGAATAAAATAACTGCAGTCATCATTAGCCGACTTTTCCCGAATTCCAGGAGAGGCCTGAAAGAACGTCTCCGGCTGGATCATGAGGATGCGGTGAGTCTCTATGACCAAGGCAACTACGACCAAGCCCTAACAAAAATCGATGGAAACTTCCCCCTGGCAGAAAAATTAGGGGAGATGGATTCTGATCGAGCTGATTACCTCGACCTAGCCGCCGATTTTTTTCATCGTACAGGCAATTATTCACTCTCAGAAAAACCTGCTCGCTCTTCCTTGAGAATTAGAGAGTGCATTTTCGGTGAAGATGACCCTGCTATTTCCGAATCCCTCAATAACTTAGGGCTACTCTTCTATGCTCAAGGTCGAGATGACGAAGCCGTCGATCAGTTTTCAAGACTTTCCAATATTCTTAAAAAACACAGCCCAGAAACACGAGAACTGGCCATTTGCCTTGACAATCTAGCAGCGGCTCTAAGACGCCTCGACAGGAGCGCCGAGGCAGAAACAGCCACGGCTAGAGCATCAGCGATCCGTGAAAAATTGGAATAGTCAACGACACCAATAGACGTATCACAGGTTCCTGAAATTTGCCACACTTCCAATAAGCAGAAGTATGGGATCAGCTCATAAGCCAGCCTCCATTGATTTCGACTGACTCACCAGTAAGATAGCTGGCTCTATCCGAAGCCAAAAAAACTATTACCTCGGCCACTTCACTAGGTTGAGCACCCCTTTTCAGAGGCACGTTTTCGATAAAACTATGAAGCAGTTCGGGCGCCGTGAATTCATCATGGAAAGGAGTCAAAATGATACCCGGATTGACAGCATTAACCCGGATTCCGTCGGCTACAAATTCACGTGCCATAGACTTAGTCAGAGAAATAACAGCAGCTTTCGAGGCAGCATAGATACCTGATCCAGGCCCACCACCATTGCGGCCAGCTACGGAACCCATGTTAACCACAGACCCTTTTTTTTTCTTAACCATGTCTCCGATAAATGCTTTCGTTACAAGAAAGACACTGGTCACATTAACATCCATCACTCTGTGAAATAGATCCTCCGAAGCCTCACTCAGAAAACTCCGTTCTACCATGGATCCAGCATTGTTGATTAGGATGTCGATTTCCCCGAAATCTTTATGGACTGCTGCAGCAAACAGCCCTACTCCTTCCGCCGATGAAAGGTCTGCCTGTATTGCAATTGCTCGTCCACCTTTCGCCTCTATGGCGTCCACAGTCGACTCTGCTCCTTTTCTATTGCGGTTGTAGTGAACCACAACACCTACACCCTTTTCTCCCAACAATTCGGCTGTTGCTTGGCCGATCCCACTGCTGGCTCCTGTTACAACCGCTTTCAGCGCTTCCCATTGACCACTCATCTGACCCTCGATTCCATGACTTATTCCAACTTCTGACATCTACTTTCAGATCTGGATACAAACTCTCAAAGCCGACTTCAGAAGCATCAATCCAAAAACATTGGGACGCCCAATTTCCCTTCGTAGTTAGGACGATAGCGGACTTTATCGTAAAGAGTGTCCAAACTAACAATCCTGGGACCCGCTAACTGATCGGGAATCTCGGCAGCTGTGTATACCCCATCCTTGATTGCTATCATTTTCCCGCTTATTCCTTCACTTAACAGATCAACTGCAATATTTGCGAATGTAATCGCAACCAGTCGATCGACCGAATCGGGATCCCCACTCCGTAGATCGTAGGTGAGATCGCTAGAGTACGTTGGTAATCCCCCCTTAGTCTTGAGGGCGACCGCTAAATCATCACCTACATTTACTTTTTTCCGATGCCCGTAAGCGTCAGCCTCTCCGTATTCCAATACCTGACGACCCTTCCAGGTAGCTCCCTCCGAAACAACCACAAATGCATAGTTTCTGGGATTATTTTTCTTGTCAGCAGCTAACAAATCAATTAGACGATCTAGATCAAATTCGTGCTCTGGAATAAGACATCGACATGATGTGACATATCCGGTGTACAGAGCAGTAAATCCTGCATCTCTACCGAACATCCGAAATACCCCCACACGCTCGTGGGAGCCCATGGTTGTGCGTCGCCGATCTATGAGCTCTTGGGCTCGGGTAATGGCTGTCGAAAAGCCGATACAATAATCAGTGTTTCGGACATCATTATCCATGGTCTTGGGAATAGCCACCAAAGGGAAACCTTCCCTGCAGAGACAAGCGGAATAACTAAGAGTGTCATCGCCTCCAATAGTGATCAGAGTATCGATTCCTAAATTCTGTAAATTTTTTAGGACCAGTGGGGTGAGATCGAACAGTCCTTCTTTGATCTGATACTCACCTCTGAGGTTGTCGGGTAAAGAAGCTGGTAGGGCAGACAAGCTCATCCTTGAGGGATTGGTTCTGGAAGTGTGGAGAACAGTACCACCTGTACGATCGATTATGCGCGTATTCTGACGATCAAGTGGCACAATATAGTCGTTTTCGTTTCCTCTGGAATCCGAAAGATGTGTCAGTCCTTCCCAACCTCTCTTAATTCCGATGACTGATCTTCCCATTGTGGCAGCACGGTAAACTACCGACTTAATCACTGCATTCAATCCAGGAACATCTCCACCACCTGTCAAAATGCCGATACGAGACTTACTAATCATACTTTACTCTCCTCACTCCTAATCGGAATAGGCCTCAGTCGATAGGAGGCCTGTCATCGTTACCAACAGATCCAATATTCCCCCTAATGAGAAAAATCGCAACGCCATAAATCCTATCCCACAATACATTGTACGAGAAGCAGTAGTTCAGCTACCATTAACAAAACAATAAAAGTTACAACAGGAGATCAAAAAAAGTGCCTAAACAATCTAAAAAGCTTCGCAGTCAGCAATGGTTTGGCTTGAGCGATAAAGACGGCTTTATTCATCGCAGCTGGATGAAAAACCAAGGGTTTCCTCAAGACGTTTTTGAAGGTCGTCCTGTTGTTGGCGTCTGCAACACGTGGTCGGAGTTAACGCCATGCAACCATCACTTCCGAAAGTTAGCCGAACACGTAAAGCGAGGCATCTGGGAAAGTGGTGGATTCCCACTCGAGTTCCCCGTTATGAGTCTAGGGGAAACCTTAATGCGTCCCACTACAATGCTCTTTCGAAATCTTGTCTCAATGGACGTTGAGGAAACCATACGAGCCAACCCACTAGATGCTGTAGTGCTTCTTACTGGATGCGACAAAACGACTCCAGCTCTGGTTATGGGTGCCGCCAGCTGTGATCTCCCAACTATTGTTGTCTCCGGGGGACCTATGCTAAATGGTCATTACAAAGACAGAAAGATTGGTTCTGGAACCGATGTTTGGGCTTTCTGTGAAGCCGTGGGTCGTGGTGAGATGACACAACAACAGTTGAATGAAGCGGAGTCATGCATGTCCCGTTCCGCCGGACATTGCATGACCATGGGAACGGCATCCACAATGGCCTCAATGGTAGAAGCACTTGGAATTGCCCTCCCCACCAATGCCGCTATCCCCGCCGTCGATAGCCGGCGCTATGGCCTAGCTCATCAAGCCGGGAGACGCATAGTCGAAATGGTTAGAGAAGAACTAAACCTTTCCAAAATTCTGACGAAAAAAGCTTTCGAAAACGCTATCCGAGTAAATGGCGCGATTGGAGGATCTACCAATGCAGTAGTTCACCTCCTAGCAATTGCTGGCCGTATTGGCATCGAGATTAAACTGGATGATTGGGACAGGCTAGGTGAGGACGTGCCCTGCTTGCTAAACCTCATGCCCTCAGGCGCTCATTTGATGGAAGACTTCTACTATGCAGGAGGCTTACCTGCACTTATGAGAAAAATGTCGTCCCTACTGCACTTGGATGTCTTAACTGTGAATGGTCAAACGGTGAAGAATAATATTAGCTCTGCCGAGTGCTACAACAACGATGTCATTTTTGACCGCGAGAAACCATTCAAAAGACAAGGCGGCATTGCAGTTCTGAGAGGTAATCTGGCCCCCAAGGGTGCCGTTATTAAGCCCTCGGCAGCAACTCCAGAACTTATGCAACATCGTGGCAAGGCGGTAGTTTTTGAGGATATAGATGACTATATAGAACGTATCAATGATCCAAATCTCGATGTAGAAGCGAAAGATATCTTGGTTTTGAAAAATTGTGGCCCCAAGGGCTACCCGGGATTTCCAGAAGTGGGCAACATGGCACTTCCCAAAAAAATTCTCCAGCAAGGCATCGATGACATGGTGCGAATATCAGATGCCCGTATGTCAGGCACTGCTTACGGCACCGTAGTTCTTCACACCGCACCAGAAGCCGCAGCTGGAGGAACACTTGCCCTAGTTGAAAATGGCGATATGATCGCATTAGATGTGGTGAAAAGAACACTTAATTTGGAGGTTTCCGAGGAAGAACTTTCTCGCAGGAGAGCTAACTGGAAGGCTCCAGAATGGCCCATGGAACGAGGATGGTGCCGACTCTACCGGGAACATGTCAATCAAGCCGATGAAGGCGTAGATCTCGATTTCTTGAGAGGCAAAAGCGGAACACCATTACTCCGTGAGAGCCACTGATCAGAGAACTTATTCACTGTTGGGAGACAGTGCCAGAGATAATAGTGTTCCTGGAACCCCCAAAAGGATTATTCCTAGGAATCCCCATGTCAATCCGATCGTCTCACTCGCCCACCCCAGAATGGGGACCGAAATTCCTCCAATACCCCAGGCAAATCCCATCATTAAAGCTGAAATTGTCCCTTTGCCTTGAGGAACAAGCCTTTGTGCAATCGCAACATTGACTGGAGCACTGAGGAGAAGAAAGGCTCCGCCCAAAACACAAAAAACAATAGAAAGAGTACTCTCCAGGAACAGAAATCCTATCATGGCAGGTACCAATCCACTCATAGACCAGATTAAGATACGTCTTCCACCCACGACATCCGCAAGCACTCCTCCTAGGAAGCACGCCCCTGCCCCTGCCAAGAGAAAAAGCGCCAGGACCTCACCAGCAGCCACCTCCGAATAACCCCGAAGGACCAGAAACAATGGGAGCATAGCTACAAAGGATACTTGGATACCGCTTCTGATAACGACCAGAATAAAAAGTAGCGTAAGTTGATGTTGTTGCTTGCGAATCTGTTGCCAAACCTGAGCTCCTTGATAGGTTGAGCTTATTCTCCGTGGAGACTTTTCAAATAACAGCAGGTAAAGGCTGGCAAGAACACCGGGGATTGCAGCAATAATCCCCCATTCCAGGCCTACTCTACCTACAAGGTGAACAATTGCTAGTGGACCTATAGAAAAGCCTAGCATCCCACTGGTGATGAAAAAACTCAGCTGGAAACCACGACTACCCTGAGACGACTCTGAAACCATTGCTGTGCCTTGAGGATGGAATGCAGCAGTCCCCAGACTGGCTAAAAAGACGCACCCCAACATCATCGGGAAATTTGGGGCTAGTCCGAGAGAAGCAATAAAAACACCAGTAACCGCAGGACCCAGGACGGTGAAAATCTTAGTGTTTACACGATCTGACAGATATCCAAACATTGGTTGCAGGAAGGATGAAGAAAAGATAAAAAGCCCTGCCAAAAATCCAGTTTGGGTCAAACTGAGACCATGAGCTGCAAAAAGAAAGGGTATAAGGGCCCCCAGCATAGACGCATAACCATCAACACAGAAATGTCCTACTGATAGCCGAAGGACCTTTGGTGCTGGTCTCATTCAAGGCGCTCCATTCGGAAACAATTTGCTATTCTGGCACGGTACCAACGTCTTTCAAAGAAACCGGGCCCAAAAAAACCTCTAAAATCATCGGATCAAGGATTTCATGATCAATCACCACGAGAGGATCCCATAAATGCAACTATCGGATTTCGAGTATGACCTTCCAGCCGACCGAATTGCACAAACCCCTAGTGCTCGACGTGACAAATCGCGGCTAATGGTAGTAGATCGTTGCAGTGGCACTATACGGCACCATCACTTTTGGGAACTTCCCGAAATCCTTACTCCTAAAGATCTCATTGTACTTAACGACACTCGAGTGTTTCCGGCGCGACTCATTGGCAATGTTGGTGGTAGAAAGATCGAAGTTCTTCTCGTGAGGTCCTTAGGATCCCGAATTTGGGAAGCTCTTCTTAAGCCAGCTCGCAAAGCACCTCCCGGACAAAACATCCGTTTTGACAAGCATCTTAGTGCTTCGGTTCTCAGCAGCACTGAGAGTCCTATCCGCATTCTGGAGTTCTGTCCAACAGATAATCTGGCTGGCAAGATTGATGCACTGGGATCTCTACCTCTTCCACCTTACATAAGCCGTCCGAATGGAGAGAAGGATTCACAAGATATCGAACGTTATCAAACTGTTTTTGCGCGGGAAAAAGGTTCTGTAGCGGCCCCCACGGCAGGGTTCCACTTCACCGGAAAATTATTAGAGAGATTAAACCACACCTTCCTTACGTTACACATCGGCTACGGGACCTTCCAGCCTATCCGAGGAAAACAGTTAGAGAAACATCGCATGGAATCCGAACATTACCGGTTGTCCACGTCTACAGCTGAGGCTATTAAGATTCACAAACGCAATGGCGGTTCTATTATCGCAATAGGTAGCACCTGTACACGGGTCCTGGAGCATGTCTACCTCACTCATGGAGACCTGTGCCAAGATGCAGGCTGCACAGAATTGTTCATCTACCCCGGATTCTCTTTTAGGGTTGTAGACTCCCTAATTACCAATTTCCATCTTCCTCGCTCTACACTCTTCGTTCTAGTTTGTGCTTTTGCCGGTCGAGAGCTGATGCAAGAGGCTTACAAAAGGGCTGTTCAAGAAAACTACCGCTTCTACAGTTATGGGGACGCAATGTTGATCAAATAGATCTTGCTAGGATGCTTGTAGAATCTTTCAACCACTGGCGGCAACCAGCTCCCTCCCGAAATATTTCTCAACAATCAGGACTGACTGGACTTACTAAGAGGTCAAGAGCCCTTCAAAGTGCACGTTTCAAAAGATCCTGTAATGCCAGATCAACTTCCGGAAAGCGAAAACGGTAACCCGTTTCAATTGCCCGACTTGGTAACACCTTCTGCCCCTCAAGAAGTAACGCCTGTGCCATCTCTCCGAATATCAATTTGAGAACAAAACCTGGAGTAGGAGCTATAGCTGGACGCTTCAAAGTACGTCCCAGAGCCTTGGAAAAAGCTCGATTAGTTACGGGATTCGGAGCGGTAACATTTAGAGGGCCTTCAATCTCTTCTCGCTCCAGAGCATGGAGAATAAGCCCGATCTGATCTTCCAGATGAATCCAAGACATCCACTGCTTGCCGGAACCAAGAGGTCCTCCCAGGCATAACCGAAATGGGAGGAGCATTTTTGCCAGAGCACCTCCTTGAGTCGACAGAACTATTCCTGTTCTTAGCAATACAGTACGAATATTTGCTTCTGCGGCAATAGAGGCTTCCTGCTCCCAAGATTCACAGACAGATGGTAGAAAACCTTTACCAACCTGACTTGTTTCATCCAGGGACTCTTCCCCTCGGCTTCCGTACAGACCTATAGCCGAGGCACTGACCAAAACTCGAGGGCCATTTTGACATCGCTTGAGCTCTCCTACCAGATGACGTGTCCCGGTGATCCTTGAGTCCCGTATCAAATTTTTCTGTGCCGACGTCCAACGACCATTGGCGATACCTTCTCCCAACAGATGAACTAGAGCATCTAACCCGTCGAGACTACCTTCAGGAGGTGGGCTGACCAGTGCGTCCCACTGTACGATTCTACTGTCTGGGGAAAGACTCTGTCCTCTTTCCAAACTACGACTAAAAAGGACCAACTCATGGCCCGCTTCAGAAAGTCGTCGAATCAACAATCTTCCAATTAGACCTGTCGCCCCTGTAATTCCTACTTTCACTGCTTTTCTTTGCCTCCAGGAAATCTATCTGGCTGGGGGACAGGGATTCGAACCCCGATAGCATGGTCCAGAGCCATGTGTGTTGCCATTACACCATCCCCCAACGTCAGATGAGCGGCACATTATAGCCAAGCCCTACAGTCTCCGGCAACTGCTTCGAGGAGGATGAAAAAATCGTATTTCTTAGGCCCAGCCTGTATTTTCATAGCCAGGATCCCTACTTCAGGATAACTATCCCTGGATGGCCTCGAGCTTTGCAAGAGCCTGCCGGAGTCTGACTGAGACAGCCTGATAATCTGTATCTGGGTTGCCGGAGCGCAATTCAGCTTCAGACTCCCGGAGATCCGATTTCGCGACAGTGACATCAATTTCCTCGGGCCGAACTGCCACTTCTGCCAAAACGGACACCCGCGCTCCCAATACTTCCACAAAGCCATTACTACAGTAGAGCCTCGTGTGCTTTTCACTCGAGGTGTATTCAATGATCCCAATGCCTAATTCGGATAGGAGAGGAGCGTGACCGGGTAGAATCCCTATCACTCCGTCTATCCCGGGTACGAAAACCTGACCAACAACACCACTGAATAAACAGGCTTCAGGAGTCACTATCTCCAAGTCAATCTCCGTTGCAAGTAATTGAGCCATTACGTCTGCCATCTTCCTTCTTGCTAAGCCGCCTCATTCCTCATGCGTTCGGCCTGTTCAAGTGCTTCTTCAATTCCACCCACCATGTAAAAAGCCTGCTCCGGGACCTCATCGTGTTTACCCGCACAAATCTCCTTAAACCCTCGGATTGTGTCGGCGAGCTCTACATATTTCCCCGGAATACCGGTGAACTGTTCCGCTACGAAGAAAGGTTGGGATAAGAACCTTTGAATTTTACGTGCTCTCGAGACTATCAACTTATCCTCTTCTGCCAATTCGTCCATACCCAGAATAGCAATGATGTCTTGCAAATCCTTATATCGCTGTAATACACCCTGCACCATCCTCGCCGTGTCGTAATGATCCTGGCCGATTATCCTTGGATCCATTATACGGCTGGTCGAAGCCAGAGGATCGACAGCAGGATAAATCCCCTGCTCTGCGATTGATCTTTCCAGGTTACTGGTAGCATCAAGATGGGCAAAGGTGGTCGCCGGGGCAGGGTCAGTATAGTCATCAGCAGGCACGTAGATAGCCTGAATGGATGTGATGGAACCTTTTTTCGTTGTTGTGATTCGCTCCTGTAATTCACCCATCTCGGAAGCAAGGTTCGGCTGATACCCGACTGCTGACGGCATTCGACCCAAAAGTGCAGACACCTCCGAACCTGCCTGAGTGAATCGGAAAATATTGTCTATAAAGAGAAGCACATTCTGCCCTTCTTCTTCCCTGAAATACTCAGCTACCGTCAATCCCGTCAAGGCTACACGAAGCCTAGCACCAGGCGGTTCGGTCATCTGGCCGTAAATGAGCGCCGCCTTGTCTATGACGCCTGACTCGGTCATTTCTCTCCACAAGTCGTTCCCTTCTCTAGTACGCTCTCCAACTCCTGCAAAGACGGAAAAACCACCATGCTGGGTTGCTATCCGATTGATTAGCTCCATAATGATGACTGTTTTTCCAACCCCAGCCCCTCCGAATAGACCGATTTTTCCACCTTTGGAAAAAGGTTCCACCAGATCGATGACCTTTATACCTGTCTCTAGCATTTCTGTTTCTGTACTTTGATCCTCAAAACTAGGAGCAGGACGGTGTATTGGGTACTTCTTCTCCTGGTCAAGGGTTTCTCCATTGTCAACAGGCTCTCCCAAGACGTTCACCACCCGGCCTAGCATTTGTCTCCCCACGGGAACCGAGATTGGCTCACCGGCATCGATTGCCTTCATCCCACGCACCACGCCGTCAGTAGGCTGCATCGATACACACTTAACGAGCCCTTCCCCCAAATGGTGAGCCACCTCTAAAGTGATATTGATCGGAACTTCGGTATCAAAGCCATCAGAAATGACATTAATAGCATTATAAATTGGCGGTATATGACCGGCCTCAAATTGGACATCGATAACAGGCCCAACTACCTGCACCACTTTCCCTATATTCTGCATACTGATTTGATCTCCCAACGTGTCGTCAATGCTGATCCTCCTGGAGAGCATCAGCCCCACTGACTATTTCAATAATTTCTGTTGTTAGTGCCGCCTGACGGATCCGATTCATCTTCAAAGTAAGGCTGGCTATCATCTCCTTAGCATTGCGTGTGGCTGAATCCATGGCTGTCATCCGAGCTGCCTGCTCAGCTGCCTCAGATTCCAACATAGC
>Ga0310344_10003543_pt1 | contig 11604 bp, 10 predicted proteins | sample HC15DNA20200_MG_FD_203801 | JGI IMG/M metagenome (GOLD analysis project Ga0310344, IMG submission 203801) | Marine microbial communities from station ALOHA, North Pacific Subtropical Gyre - HC15-DNA-20-200_MG | ecosystem: Environmental > Aquatic > Marine > Oceanic | place: Pacific Ocean: North... | reverse complement strand
AAACCTGTCCCAGTCGGACCATTTGCCGACCAAGTTCGAATTGGCGATCAGAACGCGTGGTGCATCGGCATGGGTTTCGAACACGCCCACCGGTTTTCCCGATTGCACCAGCAATGTCTGATCGTCCCGCAGGCGTTTCAGCGTGGCACAGATCTGATCGAAGCTTTCCCAGTCCCGCGCCGCCCGGCCAATACCGCCATAGACGATCAGTTCTTCCGGCTTCTCGGCCACAACGGGGTCGAGATTGTTCATGATCATGCGCAGCGGCGCTTCGGTCTGCCAACTCAGTGCGCTGAGATCGGCGCCGGTTGGGGCATGAATTTCCCGTGAATTATCCAGTCTGTTGCGTGTCGTCATGGGGGGTCCTTCGTGTAAGATATAGTGTGTTAGCCTGATATGTATATACAGGTATATACAAATTAACGCCTGCGAACAAGCGGGTAGATTTCGGACGGGCTGGGGAGAAGTAAATGGCTGACTGGGATGGGCTCTGGATCAATGCCAATCTGGCAACAATGGCGGCGGGCGGCGCGCCCTATGGCGCCATCGAAAACGGTGCGATAGGCATTCAGGGAGGCCGGATCGAATGGATCGGACCAATGTCCGATCTGCGAGGCAAACCCGAAACCCTGGCCGACGACATTCATGATGCGGGCGGGCGATGGATCACGCCCGGTCTGATCGATTGTCACACCCACATGGTGTTCGGCGGCAGCCGCGCCGGGGAATTCGAAAAACGTCTTCAGGGTGTCAGCTACGAAGAAATTGCTCGCGCCGGGGGCGGGATCGTTTCCACCATGTCCGCGACACGGGATGCCAGCGAAACCGATCTTGTCATAGCCGCAACACCGCGTCTCTCCAACCTGATCCGCGAAGGCGTCACCACGGTGGAGATCAAATCCGGCTACGGTCTGGAAACAGCGACGGAACTGAAACAGCTTTCATCCGCCCGCGCACTGGGCAAGGCGCTTCCCGTGAACGTGGAGACAACCTTTCTGGGCGCCCATGCCCTGCCACCGGAATACAGCGGCAAACAGAGCGACTACATCGATCTTGTTATCGAAGAAATGATGCCGGCGGTTGCCGACAGTGGCACCGCGGACGCGGTCGATGCGTTCTGCGAAAACATCGGGTTCACGCCCGCCGAAACCGAAGCCGTCTTCACCGCGGCCCGCGCCCGCGACCTGCCGGTAAAACTGCACGCGGAGCAATTGTCTGATCTGGGCGGGGCAGCGCTGGCCGCGCGGTTCGAAGCACTGTCGGCCGATCACCTGGAATATGCATCCGAAGACGGTGTGAAAGCCATGGCCAAATCCGGCACCGTCGCGGTGCTGCTGCCCGGCGCCTATTACACCCTGCGGGAAACCCACCTGCCGCCGATGGACCTGTTCCGGAAACACAAGGTGGATATGGCCATCGCATCCGATTTCAATCCGGGATCGTCGCCGATCCCGTCACTGCTGCTGATGCTGAACATGGCCTGCACACTGTTTCGGATGACACCGGAAGAATCGCTGGCCGGCGTGACGCTTAACGCCGCGAAGGCCCTCGGCCGGGCCGATGATCGCGGCACGCTGGAGACCGGCAAGCGGGCCGATCTGGCCGTCTGGAACATCGAACAACCGGCGGAGCTTTCCTATTGGGGCGGGTATAACCCGCTCTGGACACTGGTGCGGGGCGGCTCCACCGTCGATCTCAGCGCGCTGGATCAGGCTGCATGAACACTGCCGCTTCGCTGACACCTTTCAGAACGCCGGGCGAAGCGCTGGCCCGGCACGCCGCGGAACGCGGCCATGCTGAAGCGATGGTGTTTCCGCAATCCGCCACCCGGATGACCTATGGCGACTGGCACGAACGCGCCTCCGCACTGGCGCGGGCGCTGCTGGATATGGGATTCGTGCCGGGCGACCACATCGGCATCCTCGCCGAAAGCCGGATCGAATGGCCGGTGGCCCAGATGGCGATTGCCCTGATGGGCGGGGTGATGGTGCCGCTGAACACCCATTATCGGCGCGATGATCTCAAATACGCGCTGTCCCATTCCGGAACGCGATGTCTGTTTCTGTCGACCGCGTTCCGCAATAACAAATACTTGGATATGGCGGCATCGCTACTGGACGAACTGGACAGCCTGGACACGCTGATCATCTTCGACGACGCAACCGACCAGGCTTTTTGCTACGCAGCTTTGATTGGGCAGGGACGCAGCAGCGACACCTCCTTGCCGGAGGTGTCACCCGATGCGGTCGCCTCCCTTCAATACACATCGGGCACGACCGGGTTTCCGAAAGGCGCTCTGCTGACCCATGCCGGTATGCTTGCTAATGCCTGGGGCATTTCGGGCCGGTTGCAGGTGACCGAAGACGATCGCTGGACGTCGATCATTCCGCTGTTTCACTGCGCCGGATGCATCATGTGCGTGCTGGGCACCCTGCAGCGGGGATCGTGCTATGTCGGCGTGCCCGCGTTTTCGCCGGTGGAGATGTTCGAGCTGATGCAGGACCAAAAATGCACCATGCTGTCGGGCGTGCCGACATCGCACCTTGCGATGCTCGATCACCCCGAGCGTCAAAACTACGATCTGTCGAACCTGCGCGCCGGCACCTGCGGGGGTGCGGATACCGATCCAGCATTATTGCGCGACTGCGCGGAGAATTTTCCGCTCCCCGGCGTCGTCCAGGTATACGGCCAGACCGAGGCCAGCACCCTGATCAGCCTGGCGGACTGTCAGTCCCCCGATCGGTTCGACACCTGTGGCCCGCCCCTGCCAGGTGTCGAGGTACGGATTACCGACCCGGATTCCGGCGCCGACCTTCCCGCGGGTGAAATTGGGCAAATCGAAACCAAGGGCCCGATGGTCATGCGGGGTTATTACGGAAACGACGACGCCACGCGAGAAACCATTGGGTCTGACGGCTGGATGAAAACCGGCGATCTGGGTTACCTGACCCCCGAAGGCAACATCGTGGTCGGGGGCGGGCGGTTGCGCGATATGATCATCCGCGGCGGCGAAAACATTTATCCGGTCGAAATAGAAAACCTGTTGCGCGCGCACCCGTCGGTAACGGATATCGCCGTGTTCGGTGTGCCTGACAGGTATTACGGCGAAATCGTGGGCGCGGCGGTTTCGCTGAGCGCCCCAGCGACCGCGGAAGAACTGCAGAGCTATTGCAATGGCCGGATCGCCAAGTTCAAGGTTCCCGCAGTCCTTTTTACCGTGGACGAATTCCCGTTGACCGCCAGCGGCAAAATCCGAAAAACCGAACTTCAGGACATGGTGAAGGACGGAAAGCTGACCGAGATTTCCTGATACCCGCTATTCGGGCGCAGGATCCCAGTTTCCGTGTTTCAGCCAGTGTTCAACCATCCAAAACCGGTCGGCACCCCAGATCGGTTCGTCATCGATGATAAAAAACGGCGAACCGAAAACCTTACGCTCAACCGCCGCCTCAACAGCACCCCGCAGCAGGCCCTTCACGCGATCATCCTCCAACGCGGCGCGCAACTCCTTTGTATCAACACCCAGGGTATCGACTTCTTCCGAAACCGCGTCAACATCAGTGATATCCCTCCCCTGGACCCACAAACGGTTGAACACGCGACGGGCAAATTCCTTCGCCAGATCTGGATTTTTCTCTCTTATCCAGTAATAGGCGCGGGATGCAGCGACGGAATTCAGGCCGTCGATTTCGGGGATTGTGAGCGGCACGTTCATCAATCGTGCCATCCGCGGCCGATCAATCAGGGCGTAATCCGATTTCAGCGGCGTCTCCATGATGGGTTTCAATCCCATCACCTGCATCACCGTTACCCCCATTAGAAATGGATGCCAGTCGACATCCCGCCCGTGTTTCGCTGCAAGCGCATCGATCTTTGTCGCCGCCAGGTAGGCATAGGGCGAGATGAAATCGAAATAGAAATCGATGGGACGGGTCATGCGGAAGATCCCATCCGGGCCTCTTCCGGCGATACCATGCAGCCTTCGATCAGGGGACGGACCGGTCCGGGTATGGGTACGGATTTTCGCGTTTCGCCATCGAAGAAAACCTCAACCGTTTCCTGGACCGCATGCAGAATGCCGGTATCGGCGTTGGTCAAACGCTGCAGATGGGTACAGCTTTTGGTACCGCATTTGATGAAGCCGGTCTCGATCACGAACAAATCTCCAGCACAAAGTTCATGGATAAATTCGATAGAACTTTTGGCAATGACGGTATGGACGCCGTCGTCTTCCATTTTCTTGAACCCGTGCCCCAGCACGGTCCAGATCTGGAAGGCGGCATCGTCGAAGAAATGCCCGTACCAGCGCACATTCATGTGGCCGAACTGGTCACAGTGCCAGGGAAAGACGACGCCGCGATAGGTTTCTTTCCAGTTTCCCATCGACGCCCCGTCAGCCCCGCAGCATGGGTAGGTTCAGATCGTTTTCCTGCGCGGTTTCGATAGCAATGTCGTATCCGGCATCGGCGTGGCGCATGACACCGGTGGCAGGGTCGTTCCACAATACCCGTTCCAGCCGCCGGGCGGCATCTTCGGTGCCATCGGCCAGGGCAACCATGCCCGCATGCTGCGAATAGCCGATCCCTACTCCGCCGCCATGGTGAATAGATACCCAGGTCGCGCCGCTGGCGGTATTCAGCATCGCGTTCAGCAGCGGCCAGTCGGCGACCGCATCGGAGCCGTCCTTCATGCCTTCGGTTTCGCGGTTGGGACTGGCGACCGACCCCGAATCCATATGATCACGTCCGACAACCAGGGGCGCGGACACTTCTCCGCTTCGGACAAGTTCGTTGAACGCCAACCCGACACGATGACGCTGACCGAGACCCAGCCAGCAGATACGCGCGGGCAGGCCTTGAAACTTGATCTTCTCCCGCGCCAGATCCAGCCATTGGTGAAGCTGAGGATCATCGGGAATCAGCTCCTTCACCTTTTCGTCGGTGCGATAAATATCTTCCGGATCGCCGGAAAGTGCTGCCCAGCGGAAGGGCCCCTTACCCTGACAGAACAGGGGACGCACATAAGCCTGTACGAATCCAGGATAGTCGAACGCGTCGTCGACGCCGACATCCTTTGCCATCTGGCGCAGATTGTTGCCGTAATCCAGTACTGGAATGCCCGACCGATGGAATCCCAGCATCGCCCGAACCTGCTTGGCCATGGACTCCTTCGATGCCTCTTCGACGGCTTTGGGATCCCGTTCCCGCCGGTCGACCCATTCCTCGACCGTCCAGCCGATGGGCAGGTAGCCGTAAACAGGATCATGTGCCGATGTCTGATCGGTGACGATATCCGGGCGGATGCCCTTTTCAAGAATATCCGGAAATAGTTCCGCCGCGTTGCCAAGCAATCCGATGGAAACGGGTTTTCCGTCCGCATGGGACCGGTTCATGATCTCCAGCGCCTCGTCCAGCGTTTCGGCGCTGGTGTCCAGATACCCGGTGCGCATGCGGTACTCGATACGACTGGGCTGGCATTCGACGGCGATGATGCTGGCACCGGCCATGGTCGCGGCTAGCGGTTGGGCTCCGCCCATGCCCCCCAGACCGCCGGTCAGAATCCACTTGCCCGTAAGATCGCCGCCGAAATGCTGTCGACCGACTTCGCTGAAAGTTTCGTAAGTGCCCTGAACGATTCCCTGGCTGCCGATATAGATCCACGATCCCGCCGTCATCTGGCCGTACATCATCAGCCCGACGCGATCGAGCTCGGTGAAATGATCCAGCGTCGCCCAGTGGGCGACAATATTTGAATTCGCAATTAGCACCCGGGGCGCATCGGCGTGTGTGCGGAACACGCCGACAGGTTTTCCGCTCTGCACCAGAAGGGTTTCATCCTCTTCCAGGTTTTTAAGTTGGGCGACGATGGTTTCGAAACATTCCCAGTTCCGCGCTGCGCGGCCGATCCCTCCATAGACCACCAGTTCTTCCGGCCGTTCCGCGACGTCGGGATCCAGATTGTTCATCAGCATCCGCATCGGCGCTTCTGTCGACCAGCTTTTGGCAGACAGGTCACTGCCGGTGGGGCTGTGAATTTCGCCGACATTCCGGCGGGTGTTCGAATTCGTCAAAGTAGCCTCCCGTTTTTGAGGAACGGTTAGATGATGTCGTTGTCCGAAAGTTTTTTTATGTCGTCATCACTGAGCCCGAGGAGGGATTCCAGCAATTCCCGGGTGTGTTCGCCCAGCAGCGGCGGTGGCCGTTGAAATTCCCGGTCGGCGCCGGAAAACTGTACCGGTTGATGCACCAGCGGCACCTTGCCCAGTGTAGGATGATCAACGTGGGTCACCATTCCCCGATGAGAGATGTGATCGCTTTCCGTCACGTCCCCGACCGACAGAACGGGCCCGGCCGGAATGCCCGCCTCGCCCAGTGCCAACACCGCGGCATCTGAGGATTGTCCCGATGTCCATTCTTCGATCGTAGCCTTCAGTTCCGCTTCATTGGTGTTGCGATCTGCGTTGGTAAGGTATTTGGGATCGTCGGCCACGTCGGGACGTCCGATGACCCCGCACAGTTTTCCGAAAGTGCGGTCGGTGGTCACGACCATGACAATATGGCCGTCTATGGTCTCGAATACATCGACCGGATAGGTGACCGGGTGCCGGCTACCGACCCGCCCGGGCGGCTTGTCCGTGTAAAGCTGCATCGCCGCAACAGTCAGCATCATCGAATACATGGAATCAAGCATCGCTACATCGAGATAGCGCCCCTTGCCAGTGCGTTCCCGGGCAAACAGCGCGGACATAATGCCCCAGGCGGCAAACATCCCGGTGCAGACGTCGACCACGGATTCACCCACCGCCGTTGGCGGTCCGTCCCGCTGACCAGTGATGTGCATCAGGCCACTCATCGCCTGAACGATCAGATCGTAGGCAGGGCGATCGGCAAAGGGACCGTCCTGGCCGAAACCGGAAATGCTGGCGTAGATCAAAGCCGGATTTTCCGATTTCAGGGTATCGTAGTCGAGCCCGAGACGCTGCGCGACGCCGGGACGAAAATTCTCCACTACCACATCGCACTCGGCGACGGTGGCCATCAGGATTTTTTTCCCTTCATCCGATTTGAGATCAAGGGTCAGGCTTTTCTTGCCACGGTTCAGCAGCATGAAATAGGCGCTTTCGCCATCCACAAAGGGGCCGAAAAAGCGGCTGTCATCGCCGTTGCCTGGCATTTCTATCTTTATGACTTCTGCCCCCAGATCGGCCAGCATAGCGGTGCAGAAGGGGCCGGACATTACACGGGACAGATCGAGTATCCGCACGCCCTCCAGCAGGTGATCCTTGCCGGTCACGACTTTTCTCCACGGCCCATATCAAGTGCTAGCTTGCCCACGGTGCCGCCGGCACGAAGATCGTCCAGCGCCACCGGCAGATCTTCAAGGCCGAAATCCGCCGTAACAATAGGCCGGATGCGCTCATCGAGACACATATCGATCAGCTTTTTGGTGCAGCGAGCAACCATCTCGCCATCCCGGTCGTGATCCCAGTAAATTCCCCGCGCCACGGCGCGGCGCAACAGCAACCGGTTGGCGGCGATCCGGGGAATCGCTCCGCTGGAAAATCCGACGATCAGCAACTGGCCCTGCCAGGCGATGCAGCGAAGACTGTTTTTCGTGGCTTCTCCGCCGACTGAATCCAGGATGATATCGGCGCCCGCACCGTTTGTTTTTTTCATAACGATTTCGGAAAAATTCTGAACGCGGTAATCGATGGCGACGTCGGCGCCATGGTCCTTAACCAACGCGCATTTTTCCTCGCCGCCTGCCACGGCAAATACGGTCGCGCCCATCGCCTTGGCAATCTGGACAGCCGCCAGGCCAACGCCCCCGGCCGCCGCGTGGATTAAGACTGTATTACCCGCCTTCAGGCCCGCCTCTTCGACCAACGCCACCATGGCGGTCGTATAGACGACCGGTAACGCAACCCCGGTGACGGGTTCGATTGCGCAGGGGAGCCCAATCGCCATGTCGGCACGCATGATTGCGTATTCGGCAAATGCCCCCCACAAAACCTTTCCGGCAACGCGGGCACCAATTTCGATATCGGCGCCTTCGCCAACGGCAATCACATCGCCGGCAATCTCCTGCCCGGGAGTGAATGGGCGGTCGGGACGTATCTGATACATCCCGTCGATCATCAGCAGATCGGAAAAATTCAGCGCGGCCGCTTTGACCCTCACCAACAGCTCCCCCGGCCCGGGCGCGGGTATCGGGATCTTGACTAATTTAAGGGCGGAAGTGCCGGTTTCTTCCGGGGATCGCCAAGCACGCATTTGGTCAGTCATCGGCTCCCTCCCGTATCTCCCAGACGGGCACTTATCGTCTCAGCGGCAGCCATCACCTTTTGCGCGTGCTCCAGCATGGTCGCGGAATCCATCCGGAAGGTCGGCGCGGCAATTGCGATCCCGGCGACAACCGATCCGCCCGGACCGAAGACAGGGACGCCGATACCGTACACGCCGGTATAGGTCTCTTCGCGCGATATCGCGTATCCGCGGGCGCGGGCCTCGGCAAGATCGTGGGTGAGGATCGCCGGATCGGTAATGGTGTTATCTGTCAATTTCTCCAGCGGGCCTTGAACGATCTCATTCTGCACTTCATCCGGCAGATACGCGAGAATGGCCTTCGCCACGGCACCGGCATACAGCGAGATGGACGACCCGACGCTCTGAAAAACCCTGAGGCCTTCTCCCGGACCCGGTATCTGCACCACGTAGACCGCTTCCCGCCGCCTCGGGCGATAGGCAGCGAGCAGCGCGGTTTCTCCGGTGTCGCCGGCCAGTTGTTCCAGCAACGGCCGGGCCATGGTTCCGATATCGAACTGCGCCGAAGCCCGGAGCCCCAGATCGACGGCCGCCGGTCCGAGCTGATATGGGCCCTTGATCTCGTTCTGGATAAGATAGCCTTCGGTACAGAAATAGCGGACCAGCCGGTTGATGGTAGATTTTGAGACGCCGGTTGCGCGCCCAAGTTCCGCTTGGGTCCAAACGGGATTTTCCGGCGTGAACTGATCCAGAACTTGAAGGGCCTTGTTCAGCAAGCCAACGCCGCTGACACCTGGTTCTGTAACTGTATCCCGCATAATGTTGATTATGCCACTATATAGGACACATGAAAATGCCCGCGTGAGAAATCATGGTTATATATGACTCAGAAAGGGCGGAAATAGTAATTCAGTGAAAAGCATTTAAGGTTGCGATCCCCCGTCGAATTAACCACAATATGATATTCGTTCCACAATGTTATACCACAATGTGGGACGATATGAATTGACGGCCGGACCACCGGACCGTCTATTTTGGGATGCAACCGAACAGAAACTGGAGGCTTTTTATGAAAAGGATTCTTAAACGCACGGCGTTGACTGCCGGTGCGCTGGCCCTGCTGGCCGCCCCGGCCGCAGCCGAAACAGTATTGAAATTCGCGAGCTTCGTGCCGACGAAATACGTTCTGCACAAGCCCATCTTCCAAAAACTCGCCGACGACCTGGCGAAGGAAACCAACGGTGAAGTCAAGATCAAGATTTACGCGTCCGGCGCCCTGGGCAAAGGCCCGGTGGAGCAATACCAGCGTGCCGTAAGGCGGATTGCTGAAATCTCCTACGGCCTGCCGGGATATACCTCATCCGTATTCCCGAAATCGCTGCTGATTGAACTGCCTGGTGTGACCAATGGGCACCAGGATGCGACCCGCAAGCTTTGGAAGGTGATGGACACGCATCTGAAGAGTGAGTTCAAGCGCACTCTGCCGCTCGCTATGTTCGTCACGCCGCCGGCAGTGCTGATGATGCGGGACAAGCCGATCCGAACGCTGGCTGATCTGAAGGGTCTTAAAATCCGCGCTTCGTCCAAATCCGCCGCGGCGATCCTGACGGCCTATGGCGCGACCCCGGTTCAGATGCCGGCTACAAAGGTCTACACGTCAATGAGCACAGGCGTTGTCGATGGCGCCCTCATGGGCACTGGCTCGCTGCTGATCTTCAAGCTGATCGAGCCGACCAAATACGTCACCATGGGTCTGCCGGAGATGCCGACCACCCTGTTCATGGTTATGAATGAGGAAGCTTATAAAGAATTGTCGCGAAAGAACCGCGCGGCTCTCGACAAGCTGACGGGTCTCGGCCTCAGCCTGCGCTCCGCGCAGCTTGAAGCCAATTTCGGTGATCTGGGCATGAAGAAATTCCGCGCCATTACCGGCAAGCAGGTCATTCAGTTGTCTGCTGTAGAGCAGGCTAAATTCGCCAAAGCAGCCGAAAAAGGCGTGGCGGGGGTCCTGAAGGAAGCCGAAAGCAAGGGCGTACCCGCGAGGAAAGTATTCAATGCAATGAAGAACTAGGCGCGCGGCGCTCCTAGACTGACGTCCGGACCGGAAAGACCGCAGGCAACGGCATGAGATTTATCGATACTCTCTGCGTCGGGCTTGCAGTCATTTCCGGTCTGGTTCTGATCGGCTTAATCGGGCTGACATTTTTCGACGTCATCCTTCGCTATATTTTTTCCGCCCCGATCTTCGGCGCCAGAGACGTCCTCGAGATGGGCATGGTAGTTGTCATCTCCCTTGGATTTCCTTTCACCTGGCGTATCGGCGGGCACATCGTTGTCGATCTGCTGCCCGATTACGGGATCAGGGCGCTGACAATCATGCGCGATCTTATCGTTCGCCTGATCGGTATAGGAATTTTCGGGTTACTTTCCTGGCGCGCCTGGCTGCGGGCAGACGATGCAGAGCTGTTCAACGAAAAAACCAACATGATTGAGCTACCGTTCCAGACCTTCTTCTGGATTTTGGCCGCTGCTGCCTTGTTCCAGATGATCGTTCTGGTGGTCGAATGCCTGCGACTGGCAACCGGCAAGCCCATCGATCACAACATCGCGCTCAGCGATATGCCGGAGGACGCCACGTCGCCTAACGGACGCGGGCACTAGTCATGGATCCCATTCTCGTCGGCATAGCTGGTCTTATCCTGATCCTGGTTCTCATGAGCCAGCGCGTGCCCGTCGCCATTGCCATGATGATCGTCGGCTTCGTCGGCCTGATCATCCTGAATAGCTGGCCTGCGGCGCTTGCCACACTGGTGACGGAAACCTGGAGCACGGCGATCTTCTACGAACTGACGGTGATCCCGTTTTTCGTGCTGATGGGGAACGTCGCCAGCATGTGCGGGATGAGCCGCGATCTTTACAACGCGGCCAATGCCTGGGTCGGCTGGATGCGGGGCGGACTGGCCCATGGCACCGTCCTTGGGTGCACGGGATTCGCAGCCCTGTCCGGTTCTTCGGTTGCCTCGGCCCTGACCATTGGCCGGGTCGCGCTGCCGGAAATGGCGCGGTTCGGATACGATCGCAAACTCGCGGCGGGCGCCGTCGCGGCGGGCGGCACGCTGGGCATTCTGATCCCGCCCTCCACCGGATTTGTGATCTACGCAATCCTGACCGAGGAATCCATCGGCCGGCTGTTTCTGGCCGGGGTCCTTCCAGGAATCATGCTGGCCAGCATGTTCCTGTTGACGATCTTCATCCAGGTGATGTTCAAGCCGTCTATCGGTCCCGCGGCACGCCGTTACGACTGGCGGGAAAAACGCGAAGCACTGGGCCGCGGGCTTTC
>Ga0310344_10003542_pt1 | contig 11605 bp, 9 predicted proteins | sample HC15DNA20200_MG_FD_203801 | JGI IMG/M metagenome (GOLD analysis project Ga0310344, IMG submission 203801) | Marine microbial communities from station ALOHA, North Pacific Subtropical Gyre - HC15-DNA-20-200_MG | ecosystem: Environmental > Aquatic > Marine > Oceanic | place: Pacific Ocean: North... | reverse complement strand
TCCAAGCCCTTGGATGATCACTCGTTTACCACCAAGCCCCACAGACAGACCGGTTTTCTTTACATCTTTGTGATGGCGGAAAAACTCTTGCAGTGTGTATTGCACACCCCGCCCGGTTGCCTCCGTCCGACCGGCGATTCCTCCTTTACCAAGCGGCTTGCCGGTAACACAGGCCCACGCGTTCAGATCAGTGGGGTTAAGTCTTCTGTATTCATCAGCGATCCAGGCCATTTCAAGCTCACCTGTGCCCATATCGGGCGCAGGCACATTCTGGGACGGGCTAATTAGATCTCGTTTTGAGAGCTCCTGAGTGAAGCGTCGGGTAATTTTTTCTAGCTCTAGTGGTTCCCATTTCTCCGGGTCGATTGCCAGCGCGCCCTTAGAACCACCAAAAGGAATATCCATCAGCGCACATTTATAAGTCATTAACGCCGCGAGTGCTTCTACCTCATTTTGATCGACAAAGGATCCGTAACGAATCCCTCCCTTTACTGGCTCAAAATGTTCGGAATGAACCGTGCGATATCCCGTGAAAGTTTCCAAACCACCGCGCAGACTAACCCCGAAACGTACGATATAGGTTGAATTAGCAACCTTGATTTGTTCCGCCAGATCATCCGAAAGTCCGAGCAGTCCTGCTGCACGGTCAAAATTAATGTCAACCGATTTAAGGAAGGATTCATTGTCCATGGTTACACCTGCTCGGCACGCTATGTCGTTGCCGACAATCTATTAGGCTACTGACGTGCTTATTGGTTTGAAACCTGTATGCAATGGTAGTTTAGGTCGGTCATATCAGAATATTCGAATGATGGTGCCCGGGCCCGGAGTCGAACCGGGACAGCCATAAGGCCGAGGGATTTTAAGTCCCTTGCGTCTACCAGTTTCGCCACCCGGGCATAGACACTATTTACCGTATTTTAAACCAAAAAGTAAGATTGCTCGCTCCGCGTTTTACACCTCTGCAGGACATGACAGGACATGAAATGACACCTGATAGAGACATTATAGAGACACTGAAAAACTAGGAATCAGTCGATGGGGTAACACCCTATCAGTGGCTGTAGGAGTTTGTAGGCTTCACATGGCGGATACCTCTCAATTTACCGTTGTGCTGAAGATGCAGACTGCAATCGGATTCATCATCCTGTGTGGAGTTCTCACACCTCATGTTTCTTGCTTCCGCACATCCGCCCTAGTTTTTAGATTTCAGAAGATGGTACACAACGGCTTGATATACCGTTGACGGGTGTACATACCCTCTGGTGAGAGGCACTGTAAGGGCAGTGCTTGGGGTTGCTTATGCCCCAAATGACTTGGGCTGATGCTAGGTGGTAGTACTGTCCACTGTTGATGCATCGTAAAAGCCTGTAAAGGTCAGGTAGTACATCCTTGTACCATCCCAAAAAGATATCCCACACGCACACACACACGCCCTCCCCTGTTTTTCAAAGTAAGTACTTACAGACTTACCAGACGGTTCTAGCGTTTACTACGCTTTACTGACCGGTAGCCACAATTATTGCGTATTTCCGGGAGTTTCTGCACCAGTATGCACTACCTTGCCCATTTTTCCCTGTTGACTACCAATGAGTAGTAGACGGGTTTAGGATAGGGCTATATGGACATTTGGAAATTCGTTTTGATTTTAAATCTTGGCCTCATAGTCACTGCGGCTGTGGTTTGGTGTGGAGTTATTTTCTATCGCCGGATTCGTGCCTACCGGAACGATGACTAAATGACTGACCAACTTGTAGACCATCTGGCAGATGTAATACGGCGGTATAACCAAAAGCCGTATGCCAGTGGTGGCCGCAGACCTGTGGGAATGTTGGTGTTACAGCGCGGTAGAAGACGCAATGTTTCACTTGATGACAAGTCTATTGCCGGTTGGCCCAAAGGCTCAACCGTTCCAGAGCAAGTCGCACCTATTCTGCTTGGGATTCAATTCGACAAAAAGAAAGCGGTTGCGTCTGCATTTGATGCCGCATGGGAAGTGGCAAGACAGTTAAACCTCCGATTGACTTGGCGAGAAGATTTTAGATTGGGTGCATTTCTGATCTCCTGTCTGACAAAGGCTGACTATTACGACATAGAAGACATCTACCGGTTTGGTGACAAGATTGAATATGCATTGTTTGCCAAAAAGAAAGCAGTCAAAGACTTCCCTGTAAATGATCCATGCACCCGTTTTGAACCGTTTCCAGAATGGGATAGCGCGATAGATGCAGATGGTTGGTGGTTGGTGAAGCCTTCACATCCTCAATTGAAACGCACCTTCTGGCAACCAGAGCAAAGATACTTTGAAGTGTCTGAACCACCCAATGAATTCCTAGTGCAACATGGATTTGCAAGAGACCATGTGGATATTTGGAAGATGGAAAATGCAACCATGCCGGGTATTGGTGTAGCGGAATGGGTCAGAGGCATCAACAAACTTGAGAGCAATGGATACCGTCTAAACCAGAGGCTGTTAGAAGTGATGAACGCAATCTGGGAAGACGAAGATACAAGACCACCAACAAACAATCCTGTGTTGGATCAAGAGTGGGCAGAACTTCAAAGGGAGTACACCAGAAAACGCAGAGGCTGGGCAATTGTAGATGGTGTTCAACAATTTCATTGGGATGACTTCTCAAGTGAAAACAGATACATGGAACACCTTGACCAACTGAACAAACAACAAAAGAAACAGGACAAACGAAGGAGAGACAGAGGCTTACAACCACTGCGAATAGGTGACAGCAAGCGATTCATAACAGCGGAACAAAAGGCTGTCAGAGGTGAATGGTGGAGACGATATTTAACCAATCAAAATGCAAGAGAAGAAATTGAAAGGAAGTACAAACAATTCAGATCAACACTAGATCACTCCAATAATGTTCTTGGTGACAAGACTTTCTACCAGCGTGGGTTCTTTGATTACCGGGGCAGACTGTACTTGAGCAGAAGTGTTATCAACTATCAGGGCGATGACTTACAGCGTGCATTGATCGACTTCTCAGAAGGCAAGAGAGTCAGAAAGAAAGACCTTAATCATCTATACACCCGTCTTGGTGACCTCTATGGCATCAAAGGTGATAGAACAGAAAAAGAGCTTGGTGCACGACAACACAAAAAGAAGTTTATCCGGTGGGGAAACAAGCCTATTCAGTACTACTATCAGTGGTCAGAGTATGGAGACAAGTGGCAGTTAATACGCGCTTGCATTGAATTGGCAGAACTGGATAAGAACCCAAATCACAAAAGCACCCTGATCTGTGAAATAGACCAATCCACATCCTGTTTGCAACACATAGCCATGCTTGAAGGTGATATGAACTTGGCTAGACGAATCAATCTCACCCCAGACTTCAACGACATCTACCAAGAAATTGGTGATGGGATGCAAGAACTGCGCCGTGCAGGATTATCAGCGTCAGAGAGACGCAAGTTGATCAAGATAACGCTTCTAGCATGGACTTATGGTGGTGATGCTTGGACTGCTTGTCAGGACTATCACAAGTCAGACATGGACTATCTGATGAACATGACAGCAAGTGATAGGTTGTCTCTTGCAAATCGGGTAGTCAGACAGATTGAGGGGGAATTACGCACTGCCGCAAGGTATAGAGAAGACTACAAGAGCCATGCAATGCAACGGAGGATAAATTTAGAACTTCCTGATAATACTTTTTGGGCTTCCCCTTCTGATTTTGAAGTGCATGGTTGGAAACAAGAGACTGATGAGCGTAGGCAATATGTCTATAGGAAACCCAATCCCAAAAAATACCGGGATGATCAGGTGAAACTAACAGCCTATGAGCCAAATGAGGATGTTGATACTAATGCCCTCACAAAATCCATGCCCCCTAACTTTGTCCATTCAATAGATGCCAGTGTTATTCACAAATGTCTGGCCTATACACCCGATGAGCAATCTCTAGTTTGCGTACATGATGCTCTTGGAACTCACCTAAGACATGTCGATGATGCAAGACAGCGGTTCAAGCAAAACTTTCATCGCGTCTATAGTCACCAACATCCTGTCTTATCTGTCTTTGATGCTAACCCGTTACCCGATCCTACAAGCAAGGCAAAACCGGATGGGACACCACTTCTCACCGATGAGTTCCTAGCCCAACTCTATCACCAAGCCCCTCACATGATTTGAGTAGTAGACGGGTATAGAGGGGTAATTAACCCCCTCTTCCCGGTAAGTGCTTACACGCTTACCAAGCTGTAAATCCCTGTAAATACAACACTTCTGCTGATGCGTATAGCACCAGTTGGATTCCTGTGGAGGAATGACAATGAAGAAACAGAAGGTCACAAAGACCAATTTGAAGATACCTGTTAAACCGGTATCGGATCAAGGACTGACGGATGAAGAGTTCCGTCAAAGAATCGGAGAACTTCAAAAGCAAAGAGAAGCGATGAAGGTTCTCGACAAGATTGCAGATAAGGAGTTTGCAAAACGGAAGTTGCGTGGGCCAGTGAAAAAGACCACACGAAAACCAACAGTAAAGCCTCATCCGCAATACGGCTATGTACCCAATGAGGGGTTATTAGCACCGGAGTCTGAACATAGGTCTTCCCCATTCATGGGGTTGCTGTCTGTCCCAAAGACAGGGAGTGAAGGCTAATGCTGAAGATGACCAGAAAAGCGCAACAGGGTGTAGTTATTTACCCCAAGCGTGAAACAAAAGAACCGATGACCATCCGTGTAACGGAAATTATTCCGGGAACAGTGGGTCTAGGTTTTGAAGGGCTTGATTATGAAGTAGTCAGGTCAGAAATCTATTCAACAACAGAAGGAAATGAAATCCATGACAAACGACATCCAACAAACTGAACCACAAGAAACCCGTTGGAACATTATTGAGCAATGGCCAGAGCCTGTAGGGCCAGAGATATTTGATGAGATACAGGATTGGTGGACAACCTACACATTCATGACTGAAGAGACAGCGTTACTCCTTACGCTTTGGTCAGCACACGCAAACATGTGGCAAGGATTCCAAGTAACACCACGATTAGTGATTGACTCACCAACAAAAGGGTGCGGCAAGACACTTGTATTGTGGGCGCTTGGCCACTTGATCAACCATTCAAAGCACTCAGGTTCTATGTCAGAAGCCGCATTCATGCGGTACTGTTCCAAAGGTGAGTTGGTGTTTCTTATTGATGAAGCAGATCAGACATTCACAGGCAATTCCAACCTAACAGGTGTGTTGAACAACGGTTACAAACCACAAGGCACATACGACAGATGTACTGGTGATGATCATGAACCGACACCACTGCCTGTTCATTCCGCTGTTGCACTAGCCGGAATCAGAATCCAACGGCATTTAACAGATGCCACACTGGATAGAAGCGTGATTGTGCAGATGATGAAGGCTAAGCCGGGTGATCTCCCAGAAAGGTTCCGGGAAAGAAGGCATGAACCAATCCTACAAGTGATGGGACGCAAACTTCTGAGATGGTGTAATGATCACAAACAGGAAGTCTGGGAACATGAGACTGATGATTTGATACCAGACAGCATTGGTAACAGGGAGTTCTTCAACTGGGAAGCATTGATTGCAATTGCTCAAGACATTAGCCCGGAGGCTACCTCAAAAGCATTAAGACTGATGCACCTTAAAGTTGAAATTGAATCTGAAGATCAAGTTGTACAGTTCATAACAGACTGCAAGCGTGTCTACGACAAGTGGATTCTTCAGTTGCCTCAGTATGGTGAGTTGTTGTATCAAGGTATGCATCAAACGGGTATACAACCTAATGCACTTGCATACGAGTTGAACCAACTAACAAGTGATGATGACCCAAATTATCGACACTGGTCTAAGTTCCATGCCCACAAAGGCAGGATCGATGACGATGCGATGTTGATGGGCAGAGACTGCTCCAAGTTTCTGAGAAATGATTTACATGTCAAGAAGAAGTCCATCAGGTATGGGCGTGAATCAGAGTCACAAGTCTTTGAAGGCTTCAGTTGGTCTGACATTCTTGATGCATTCCAGAGATACGCACCATCACAGAAAGAGGATGAGCAAGAAGCACTACCAGCGACAGCAAGCGGTAACGGTTTGGTGAATGTAAATGGTAATGGCAATGCTATAGACATCAACATGACTTATGAACCCGGCCTTGACGATGGTAAGTTGGTAAGCACTTACCCCTCTGAAGAACATGAGGAAGAGATACCGTGGTGAGTAAGCCTGAATTTGATAAGTTGACTAAGCGTGAATTCAATAAGTACTGGAGACCATTCTTCATGGAGATGACTGATGAGGAGTTATACACAATCATCTTCTGGGTCATTGCTGAGGTGGAGGTGTCAGCCCTGCCAGGATGGCCAGTAAATTGTCATCGCGCCAACTTTCCAGCTCTGCAATGGATACGTGTCCCCATCGACGCTCGACCGCCTCGATAAATTCGCCCTCACCCCCGGCTACCCCATTCCACCCAAAGTGGTCGATCATATGTCTTACTCCACCTTTACCGCCACCCAAATGACGATGCAGCACGGGTCCCTGCACTGCCCAGCGCAACCCCGGACCCCAGGTCACTGCAATCATCATTTTCCAGAGCTACAGCGATCAATTTACCCGGGCTCGATGGGGCACGCGATGCCAGGATTCAGAATTGTTGTTCTAAATTCAGATGGCGACGAGTTAGAGGCCGGGGAGGAAGGCCAATTAGCAGTTGACACACAGGCCTCTCCATTGTTCTGGTACCGTGGCTACTTTAATGACCCCCAGCGTACCGCCGAACGCTTTACCGGTAATGGCCGATACTATCTGACAGGTGACTCGGCGAGTCGGAACGCGGACGGCTATATCTCTTTCAGTGGGCGGGCCGACGACATTATTACCAGTGCCGGTTACCGGATCGGCCCGTTTGAACCTGAAAGTGCGCTACTCGCGCATGAGGCCGTGGCTGAAGCTGCTGTGGTCGGCATCGCTGATGAACTTCGGGGCGAAATCGTGAAGGCGTTTGTGGTTCTTAAATCAGGATACGACCCCTCACCTGAACTGGCCGAAACCCTGCGTTCATTCGTACAGTCCACACTCTCCGCACATGCTTACCCGAGACAGATCGAATTTATCAGCGAGCTGCCCAAGACGCCCAGTGGCAAAGTCCAACGGTTTTTGCTTCGCAGAAACCCCGATCACCGAATGGGAGCAGATTGATAATCTGTCGGCACCCTCCGGGCTGAATGAATAGATCTAAGGAAAGGACTCGATCCGAATACCCTACAGTTCGCAGCTAACCAGCTACAAGCTGGCGTCAGCTGCGTACTGCTTCCAGTGTCGCAACCGTCGCGCTGGTTAAGATTCTGACGTCGCTGCCAATAGTCACAAGATCAAACCCCATCGATATCATCTCCTTGGCATAGGCCGGAGAAAGGCAGTGGATTCCTGCCCGTATGCCGGCGGATTTGGCAGTCTCAAGAATCCGCTGAATTGCAGACACAACTTCCGGCTCGTCAGAATCAAATTTTGGGGTGTATCCCATCGACAAGCTTAGATCACTTGGTCCAATATAGACTCCTGTCAGCCCCGGGGTGGCCACAATCCCATCCAACTCCTCAAGCGCCTGTTTGGTTTCGACCATGGCCAACGTCACGATCTGCTCATTAGCAACGCGGGCATAATCTGGACCGTGCGCCATGATGGCCCGGGTCGGCCCAAAACTCCTTTCACCGTCCGGCGCGTAAAGCGCATAACGTACAAGTCTTGCTGCGTCTTCAGCTGAATTAATCATCGGGCAGATCAACCCTACCGCACCTGCATCGAGCAGCTTGCCGACGATCCCCGGCTCCAGCCAGGGCACCCGCACGAGGGGTGCCGATTTTCCAATCGATATGATCTGTAACAGATTAAGCGCGGACTGATAATCATTGAGTCCATGCTGAAGATCGACCGTCAGCGAGTCGAAGCCCGCCCTGGCATTGATCTCGGCGGTCACCGTGCTGGGAATAGAAAGCCAGCCGTTGATAACAGACCTGTTTTCAGCCCAGGTTTCGCGGATTCTATTTTTCAAACCATTCGCCCTCCATGATCTCGTGTGGCCCGTGGCAACGCGGGTAGCGTCCCCCTGGTCGACTACAGCAGCCCGGCGCTCTTGACGTGCTCGTAGGTGTCGTCGAGGCCCTTCTCCATGCGATCGAACAGTACCTCCACCTCATCGGCCTCGATGATGAGCGGCGGGCAGAACGCGAGCCGCTTGCCCGAGCACGTGCGCAATATCACGCCATGGTTCTGGCACGCCTGCTCGCACCATGTGGCGATCTCCGGGCCGAAGTTCTCCTTCGTAGCCTTGTCGCGAGTAAGCTCCACGGCACCGATGAGCCCCACGCCGTTCGCATCACCCACGATCGGGTGATCGCGCAACGCGGAGAGCCGCGCTTGGGCGACCTTGGAGACCGCACGCACGTGCTCGCCGATGTTTAGGTCGTCGTAGATCTTCAATGTCTCAAGCGCGACGGCGGCTGCAACTGGATGCCCTTGGTAGGTGAAACCGGTGCTAAAACTCGCATTCTCCGTCGCTTGATCGCGGATCGGCCCGTAAATCTTCTCGTTCAGCATTACCGCGGAGATCGGCATGTAGGCCGAGGAGAGCTGCTTCGCCACGACCATTATGTCGGGCTCGATTCCGTACGTCTGGCAAGCGAACGTGTTACCGGTGCGGTGGAAGCCGGTTATGATCTCGTCGGCGACCATCAGCACGTCGTGGCGCCTGAGCACGGCCTGGATCTTCTCCCAGTAGGTGGCCGGCGGCGGGATCGCGCCCCCAGCGCCCATCACCGGCTCGGCGACGAAGGCCGCGATCGTCTCTGGGCCCTCGTCGAGGATGAGCTGCTCGAGTTCCTCGGCGCGACGCGTGGCGAACGCCTCCTCGGACTCCCCGTTGCGGGCGTGCCCATAGTAGTGGTGGGAACCGGTGTGAAGGAAGCGAGCGATCGGCAGATCGAAGTCCTTGTGCGTCCTCGTTAGGCCGGTCAGACTGCCGGAGGACACCGCGGTGCCGTGAAAGCCCTCGAGGCGGCCGAGGATTTTCTTCTTCTCGGGCCTCCCGCACGCGTTGTTGTAATACCAGACGAACTTCACCATGTGATCGTTCGCCTCGGAGCCCGAATTCGCGAACCACACCTTCGACATCGGCACGGGCGCGATGGAAAGGAGCTTCTCGGCGAGCTCGATCGCGGCCATGTTCGAGCGGCCGAAGAACGTGTGATACGTCGGGAGCTTACGCATCTGCGCGATCGCCGCATCGACAAGACGCTCGTTGCTGAACCCGAGTGAGGTGCACCACAGGCCCGCCATTCCCTCGAGGTACTCCTTGCCCTCGAGGTCCTTGACATAGATGCCCTTGCCCTCATCGAGGATGAGCGGGCCGACCTGCTCGTGTTCCCCGGTGTTGGTCTGCGGGTGAAGGAGCGCGGCGATGTCCCGGGCGTGCGGGGAGTTTGGTATTGTCGTCATGTTTTTGTGTCTCCGAGTTATCGAATGATGTAGCGCGGCAGGTACCCTGCCCAGGGGCACCTGCTGCACTTTTTTTGTGAATTTAGTTCTGGGCAGCCCAGGTGTTCCAACGCTCGGTCAGCTCCTCCAGGAAGTCGACCCAGAAGTCCAGCCCCTCTGGGCTGTCACTCTGCAAGCCGGTGGCCAGATTCGCACCGATCGGAAGCGACCCGGTCCGGTCCGATGGCACCAACTTCTGGCCTTCCACGGTGGTCGGGCCGTAGGGGAAGAACTTGGTGAAATCGGCCTGGCGCTGCGGATCGGTGGCGAACTTGACGAACTTGTACGCCACGTCCACGTGCTCCCCGCCCTTGAGGATGGCCCAGCGGTCCGCCCCGTATACGGTCCCGTCCCAGATCATCTCGAGGGGCAAGCCCTCCTTCTTGGCCGTGTCGATCCGCCCGTTGTAGGCGATGCTGAGCTCGACATCTCCCGCCATGAGCCAATCCGGTGCTTGGGCGCCGGACTCCCACCACTGGACGTGGGGCTTGATCTGGTCGAGCTTGGCGAACGCCCGGTCAACACCGGCCGGGGTGTTCAGCACCTTGTAGACGTCCTTCGGCGCCACGCCGTCCGCCATCAAGGCGAGCTCGAGGTTGAGCTTCGGCCCCTTGCGCATGCCGCGCTTGCCGGGCCACCGGTTGGTGTCCCAGAAATCGGTGAGCTTGGTGGGCTCGGTGGTCACCTTTTCGGTGTTGTAGCCGATGAGCACCGAAAACGTAACTGTGCCCACACCGCACTCGGTGGCAAATCCGGGCACGAACTTAGACTTATCGATTTTCGAATAGTCGAGCGACACGAAGACCCCTTCCTCGCATCCGCGTGTGAGCTCGGCGGTCTCGAGCTGGACCACGTCCCATGGAATCAGGCCGGTGTCCAGCATCGCCTGGAACTGGGCATAGCCGCCCAAGTAGGTGTCCTCCAGGAACTTCACGCCCTCAGCCTCGGCAAACGGTGTGAAAATGACTGTGCGTTGCGCATCCTGATAAGCGCCGCCCCAGCTCGCGATGGTGAGGTCCCTGGCATGGGCCGCGCCGCATAACATTAAAGTCGCCGCAGCTACCGCCAGCGGCTTGAAGTACGGAAACGATCTTTTCATCTGTTTTCTCCTGTCGTCGTTGTGGATTGCTCCAGTTGTTGTGGTATTGCGGCCTTCCGGTGCGCTAAGGGCGCGCCTGGCCTCCAATTCTCTCCCCGCGGCTTGAAGTACGGGAACCATCTTTTCATCTGTCTCCTCCTCTAGTCGTTGTGGATTGCTCCAGTTGTTGTGGTATTGCGGCCTTCCGGTGCGCTAAGGGCGCGCCTGGCCTTGAAGCCTCTCGCGGCGCGACTGCAGCAGCTCGACCACCGCGAGCAGCGTGATAGAGACCACGATAAGGATGGTTGCGATCGCTACGATGGACGGTTCGAGGAGATCGCGAAGCCCTGCGAAGAGCTGTCTAGGCAGGGTGAACTGGGCCGGCCCGGCGATAAACAGCGCGACCACGATCTCGTCTAGCGACGTGACGAAGGCAAAGATCGCGCCCGTGAGTACGCCAGGCAGGATGAGTGGCAGGGTAATCTGACGGAAGGTGCCGAGCGGCGACGCTCCGAGGCTCTCCGCCGCTCGCACCAGATTCCAATCGAAGCCCTGCAGAGTGGCCGATACGGTGATCACCACGAACGGCACTGCCAGCGCGACGTGCGCAAGGATGAGGCCGATATGAGTATGTACTAACCCGACGCGAGCGAAGAAAAAGTAGATCCCGAGCGCAGTGATCACCACCGGAACCGCCAGCGGCGAGATCAGGATACCGAATACGATCGCCTTGGCCGGGAAGTCCGCCCGACTCAGACCATAGGCGGCCAGCGTACCGAGCGTGGTCGCGATCACGGTGGTCGCCACCGCCACGATGAGGCTGTTCTTCAGCGCAAACATCCAGGGGAAGGGCTCCAGCACCGCCTCGTACCAACGCCACGATAACCCCGACAGCGGGTAGTTCAGGAAGCTTCCCTCGTTGAAGGAGATGGGGATGATCACCACGATCGGGGCGAGCAGGAACACGAAGCCGAGCGCACAGATCCCGCGCAGGGTCATGTACCACACGCGC
>Ga0310344_10003541_pt1 | contig 11606 bp, 9 predicted proteins | sample HC15DNA20200_MG_FD_203801 | JGI IMG/M metagenome (GOLD analysis project Ga0310344, IMG submission 203801) | Marine microbial communities from station ALOHA, North Pacific Subtropical Gyre - HC15-DNA-20-200_MG | ecosystem: Environmental > Aquatic > Marine > Oceanic | place: Pacific Ocean: North... | reverse complement strand
GCAACTCCTAAGTCCCGGGAGTTAGCGAATATCGCACGCGACTATCTGCCCGACGGGGTAAGCCGCACCGGCCTCGTGTTCTCCCACTACCCTCCGTTCATCGAGCGCGCCGAGGGACAGTTCCTCTACGACGTCGACGGCAACAAAATCCTCGATATGGCGAATGGTTTTAGTTCCCTTCCTTTGGGTCACTCGCACCCCAAGATCATCGAGGCTATCAAAGGTCAGATCGATAAAGGCCTCGGCCACGGTTTAATGTCTGAGCCCGAGCTAAAGCTCGCCTCACTTATCAAGAAACGCATTCCTTCCATGGAAAAGCTCCGGTTCACGGCATCTGGGACGGAGGCTACCATGTTCGCGATGCGCGTAGCCCGCGCCTTCTCCGGCAAGACGACGTTTGCGCGGATGGAGGGCAGCTACCACGGCCTACACGACATGATGTGCACCGGGATGGGCGCTAACCTCGGGCAGGCATGGCCAGGCACCGAGAATGACCCTGTCAGTAACGGCGTTCCTTTGTCTGCCCGTGAGGAGGTTGCCTACCTCCCCTATAACGACCTCGAGGGCTGCGCGAACGTCCTCGCCGAGCACGCGTCGGATCTGGCTGCGGTGATCGTCGAGCCGTTCATGGGAGCCGGCGGCGGCATTCCACCCGAGCCCGGTTTCCTCGCCGGGCTACGAGATTTATGTGACCGTCATGGAGCCCTGCTGATTTTCGACGAGATGATCTCGATTGGGATGTCGATACACGGAGCCCAGGGCTACTACAACGTCACACCAGACCTCACAGCGTGCGGGAAGCTGGTAGGAGGCGGCATGCCAATGGGGGTCTTTGGAGGGCGGGCGGACCTTATGGCCTTGTGCGAAGGAGCCGGCAATGCCCCCTCGGTGTTGCATACGGGAACCTGGAACGCCCACCCGGTCGCGATGGCAGCGGGCATCGCACAGTTAGAGCAGTTAACCCCCATACAATACGACTACCTGGGCGAGGTTGGGGATTATTTGCGTACTAGCGTGCGAGCCCTCGCCTCAGCCCGCGGTGTGGGCATGCAGGTGACAGGGGTTCAGCACTTCAGCGCTTTCCATTACACCCACGACCCTGTGCGCAACTACCGAGCAGCACAGCAATCGGACGGGGCCCTTGCGTGGAGAGTCGGCTTTTCATTGTTGAGCCAGGGGTTCCACGTACCTGGCGGTAGCCGCACCAACCTTTCAACAGCGATTACTCGTGCTGACATCGACGGTTTCGTCGCAGCGCTAGACGTCGCATTTAACGAGGGAGGCGCTGTGCCCTCCTAGCGTCTAGCTGGCGTGGATCTCTAGGGGTAGCGACTTGTCTGCGGACCATTCAAACATCGAGCCGTCATAGACCGCTATTTCATCGTGGCCGAGCGCTGCTAGCGTGAGCGCCGCCGAACTGGCGGCAATGCCACCCCCTCAATAGGTGATTACACGCTTGCCCTCAATTACCCCAGCAGACTCGAAGCGGTCTTTAATCCGCCCCAGGGGTATGTATACCCCTCCCTCTTTCTCGAAAAGACTCGTCACGGGAACATGGACGCTAGAGGGGATCGAGCCCCGACGCCCGTATCGAGGTGGCGCATCGCCTTCGAAGTCTTCTCGGCTCAAAACGTTAACAAGGCAAGTCCCGCCTTGATCAATAGACGCTCGCACCTCTTCAGCAGTCGCCGTCATCTCGGTCCGTACCGTCGAGATAAACTCAGCCCGCGGATAGCCAGTCTCTTCAAGAGAGACTGGGCGGCCCTCTTCGACCCACCTGCCCCAGCCCCCATTTATGACGGCGGCATTGTCAAAGCCATGTCCCCGCAATAGCCACCAGACACGGGCTGCCCAGCTCTGCCCCGTGGTGTCATAAAGGACAACACAGGCGCCATTACCGACACCATACGCCGACATGACTTCATCAAATCGTTCGGGGGGCGGAACCGGAAACATGTGCCGCCGTTCTCCCTTGACCGTTAGCTCGTCCACCAAGTCGATGAAGCCGCTCCCTTGAATATGCCCTTGAAGCCACTGTGTCTTACCGCTCACGAAGCGCATAGGGTGCTCATCCGGGGCCTGATCTGAGTCTCGAAAGACTGTGCAGTCGTAGACGCGCAAGCTGGGGTCTTCGAGATGCTCCGCCACCCAAGCTGTCTCTACTAGCGGACCGGGTACTGACAACATGTGCAACACTCATCCTTCCTGTGGCGCCGGCCGGCCAAAGACGTCGGCATCCCGCGCCTCTGTCGCAAGTCCTGCGGCGCTTGGGGCTGTTGCCCCATATTGTCTGATCCTATGGGGTTAACGGTCTTCGAGCAACGTACTGGCCGAATCCCGAGGCAATGATTGACTCGAGATCTACACTGGCATCCCCAGGACATGAAGCGATGTCGCGTGGCCCTTGCCTTCGCGACATGCCGATCGCGCAAACTCAATCATGGGGCTTACGAAACTTTACCGCAAAGCTTGAGAAATGCATCCTCTATGCAGCATCCCGACCCTACGTCCTACCTGGCGCCGGATCTCGGCGGCTCTCTTGATGTCGGTTGCTGCACTAGTAGCCCTCTCGTCCTTGACCCCGGAAGCCTCAACAGCCTCCAAGACGGCTCTATTCATGGCAAACCTCATCCCCGCGTCGCCGATTCGTCCATTGAACTGGGTGACGAATTCTCCCGAGCGTTTACACCTAGCTTTTGGAGAACCCGGCGACGGTTGGAAAGCAGACCTATATGTCCCTGCTCACGAAGGGCCCTATCCTGGAATGATTATCGCGTTAGGCGCAGCTCCTGCAGCGCTTGACGACTCCCGAGTCAGAAGGCTGGGTGATGGCCTTGCTCGCATGGGCATCGCATCCCTTATTCCTTCCAGCCCTGCCCTGGCAAGCAAACGGGTCACGCCACGCGAGGTCGACTTCCTCGTTGAAGCCTTCCAGTCGTTGGTTGCTCAGCCGGGGGTTGACCCGAACCGCGTCGGTTATGTTGGCATCTGTGTCGGATCTTCCCTCTCGTTCCTTGCCGCAGCCGACAAACGTATTGCCAGCCAGGTCGACTTTCTTAGCTGGTTCGGCGGCTACTATAAAGCCGATAGGTTTGTAGCCGCCGTGGTCAGCGAAACGGTCGTCGACGGCGACACGATGCTTGCCTGGGAACCCAATCATCTGACAAAAGAAGTGGTACGAGGGTTGCTCCTAGATTTCATCGACGACCCCATCGAACGTCACACGGTGGCCCGAGCCATAGAAGGGGATGCAGATGTCGACAGCTCATCGCTCACAGCAACTTCCCAAGTCATACTCAGCCTCACGCGTAGCCCGGACGTCGTTGTAGCCGGCGAAAGGGCGCGGGATTTGCCCTTACCAGTTCTCGCCACGCTGCGGTCTCTATCCCCCGAATCGGTCAAGTCGCAGGTGCAGGCTCGTCTTTACGTCATGGCAGACCGTGGTGACAACCTCATTCCTTATCAAGAAACCAGGTCGTTTGTGGAAGATCTCGACAACCGGATCCGCCGCTACAGCGAGTTCGACGTGTTTACCCATGTAGACCTAGACCAACTCTCCAGCCCGATCCGAACGGCACCCCAGCTCGCCCGTCTCTACACCCACCTCCACAGCCTATTCTACGATCTCCTTTAATCATCTTGGCTTGCCTAGAGCCGCGGGGCTAGAATAGCCCCATGCCAAGGGGGCTCTTATGAAGTACGAGAACCTTCTCACTGATACCAGGGACAGGGTCCGCTACATCACGCTGAACCGTCCCGAGAAACTAAACGCCCTAACCAAAACGCTGATGGACGAGCTGCTCGAGGCTGCCAGGGAGGCTCAAGGGGACGACGGCGTCGGCTGCCTCGTCATCCAAGGGGCGGGCCGTGCCTTCTGTTCCGGATGGGATTTGACCCCGCGTAACGACGATAAAAAGGGCCACGGAGATCAAGCACACGAGACTGTTAGTATTCGATCAGACCTCGACAGCCTTACCGCCCGATCGGGGCGCTGGTCAACGCTTTGGAACCTTACTAAACCAATCGTCGTCAAAATTCACGGCTACTGCCTCGCGGGCGGGACGGATCTTGCACTGAACTGCGACATGATTATTGCAGCCGAAGACACCCTTATAGGATTCCCTGCTGTTCGCTCTATGGGCTCCCCGGCGACCCACATGTGGACGTATATGGTGGGGCCCCAATGGGCCAAGCGCCTGCTTCTAACGGGAGACATGATCGACGGAAGAGCTGCGGAGCGAATCGGGCTAGTCATGCAGGCAGTGCCCTCCCAGCAACTGGAAGACGAGGTGCACCAGCTTGCTTCAAGCATCGCCTTGGTTCCCTATGATCTCCTCGCGCAAAACAAGTCCATCTGCAATAAGGCCACCGAACTAATGGGAAGGACAATTCTCCAAGAATTGGCCCGGGAATCAGACGCCATCGCGCACAAGTCTCCGGCCGCACTGGAGTTCAGCCGACTCGCCAAGGAAGAAGGCCTGAAAGCGGCCTTAGCCTGGCAGAACGAAAAGTTCAAGCGCTAGGCATGGTCCCTCGCCGATCCTGTACAGCGCTTTCATGAGACTTCGGCGCCCCTTCTTCTACGGCTGGGTGATCGTTGCCGCAGGCGCGGGCGCCAATGCTCTTACCTCCGGCTTCTACCTGCTAGGCATGGGCGCTTACTTTTTGCCTGTTGCCGAAACATTCGGCGCCTCAAAGACTGCCGTCTCCGGAGTCTTCTCGTTCGCACGGCTTGAAGCCGGCATTCTTGGGCCTTTTCAGGGTTGGCTCATCGATCGGTTCGGGGCGCGCCCTATCATGATCTTTGGCATCACCCTGCTGGGAGCCGGGTTCATCATTCTGAGCCAAGTACCCTCGTTACTTTGGTTCTACGTTGTCTTCATTCTTTTAGTCGCGCTGGGGCAGAGTTTCGGCCTGGGGCCGCCCGTGTTCGCCACCATAGTCAATTGGTTTGTTCGTCAAAGGACAATGGCCTTAGGACTCGTACTCTCCGGCTCGGCCATCGGCGGCCTCATCGTCCTAGCCATCGCCTGGTCGATCGAGAACAACGGCTGGCGTGAAACTGCTTTCTTCTCAGGTTTTGTGATCTGGGGTGCGGGCCTCCCCATAGCCTTGCTCATGCGATACCGCCCGGAACCGTACGGCTACCAACCCGACGGTGCGCAAGCTCGGGCGAACGGTGATGCAAGCGCTGAGACGGCATTGGCCGAGGTTGATTTCAGCCCAAAAGAAGCCCTCCGTACTCGCCAGTTCTGGGTGATGAACGTGGGGTTCCTTTTTCGAATGATGGGGAGCGCTGCAGTCCCTGTACACCTAATCGCTTTCCTAGTGGAAGACGCTGCTTTTTCCACGACGCAAGCAGCCCTCATCTTGGGCTTAATCGGACCCGTAGGGCTCGGCGGCCGACTCGGCTTCGGGATATTGGGCGACGCCTTCACCAAGCGCTATGTTCTAGTCGCCGCTATCCTGCTACAAACGGCGAGCATGCTCGTCCTCGCGTTCACTACCGAGCTCTGGCACGGCCTGCTTTTTCTCGTCCTGTTTGCAACTGGTCACGGCGGGGGCGCTCCAGTGTGGCTGGCAACACGTGGCGAATATTTCGGACGGAAGCATTACGCAACTATCTCGGGTTACGGTTCCGTGCTGATGCTCGCAGGGAGCGTTATCGGCCCGTTGGTAGCGGGTATCATGAGCGACCATATCCACGACGGATACGCCCTCTCTTTTATCCTAATCGCAGTGCTCTCGACCGTCGGGGCCGTAATGATATTTTTCTCCCCACCACCAAAGCCCAGCCGTCTCTCGGTTCCGGCGCACAACCGATGACGCTGGTATAGTTGCCCTGCCGAGACCTAGCCATGCGTTTCACATTTACACTCGAGCAACAGTCCTTTCGTAAAGAGGTTCGTGACTGGCTACGAGGCATCCTCCCGAGATTCCAGGTGGGGCGTGACTTCGTCGGCAAAAGCGAAGTCGAATCGGAAGATACGCGCTACTCACCCGCGTTTTCTCGGGAGCTCGGCAAGAAAGGCTGGATCGGGCGGGCCTGGCCCATCGAGTACGGCGGACAAGGCCTAGGCTACATCGAGCAGATGATCTTCAACGAAGAGATGGCTCGCAGCAGAGCCCCGTGCGGCTACCACATCCCCTCAGAACGCCAGATGGGCCCCAGCATTCTTCAGTTTGGAAATGAGGAGCAGAAGGCCTTCTTCGTCAGAGGGATTATTGCGGGGGAAATAGGCTTCGCTATCGGATATACCGAGCCAAATACCGGGTCAGACCTAGCAGGCCTTCAAACAACAGCCGTCAAGGATGGTGACGACTACGTGATCAGCGGTCAGAAAATGTGGGCCGGTGGAGCGCACTTCGTCGACTACCTGTGGACCGCGGTACGAACCGACCCAGCGGCCCCCAAGCATCGCGGCGTTAGCGTCTTTGTTATACCGCTGAAGGGAACCCCCGGCCTTTCAATTCGTCCCTTCTACACCATGGCAGGGTCACGCATGAACGAGGTGTTCTTCGACAACGTACGGTTGCCTTCCTCTGCTATGGTCGGGGAAAGGGATCGTGGCTGGTACACCGTAGCCCACAATCTAGACTTCGAGCGTTCCGGAATTGAGCGCATTGTGCAGGCGGAGATGCTCCAGGAGCAGGCCCTCGCGATACTCCGCGACACAAGCCCTTGCATCCTGACCGACCCTTTAGTTCGCCACCGGCTTGCGGAAACCGCCATAGAGATCGCAATGGAACGCAACCTGGCCTACCGCGTCACATCCATGCAAGCGGAGGGCCTCGTCCCCAACAGGGAGGCCTCGGTCTCTAAACTTGTCGGGTCGGAGGTCGGCCAGCGTCAGTGCAAGCTACTGATTGACACGTTGGGACACTACGGGACTTTGGCTCGCGGCTCCAAATACGCCTCGCTTCGAGGGAAAGTGTTGCGCAAGTATCTCGACTCGGTAGCCAACACCATCCGCGCAGGAACCTCCGAGATCCAGCGCAACATCATTGCAACGCGAGGGCTCGGGCTTCCCCGATAGTCGTCGGTAGCGGGAGCCGTTCCGCCGTGCTTTGGATTCAGCGATGAGCACCTTCCTGCGGTGGGAGACACCACTGGGATATCCAGAGCCCCGGCTTCAGGCGGTGCGAGTGGCCGTTGCCTTATACTGAAGGCTCCAACCTTTCCGACGGAATCCCCATGCGCTTATCGCAGCACTTTGGCAAGACGCACCGAGAAGATCCTGGCGACGCCGAGTCGGAGAGCCATCGCTTGCTCCTAAGGGCCGGCATGATTGCCCCCTTAACTGCTGGCATCTACAGCATCATGCCCCTTGGCTGGCGGGCTATCCACAAAATCGTCAACATTATTCGCGAGGAGATGGATGAGGCGGGTGGGCAGGAACTACATTTGCCCGTGCTCCAACCCTCTGAGGTCTGGCAAGAGACCGGCCGGCTCGAGGCCTTTGGGCAGACCCTCTTCCAAATGAAAGACCGTCGAGGCCGCAATCTTGTATTGGCCCCGACCCACGAAGAGGTGATCACGGATCTCGTGCGGCAGAACGTGCGCTCTTACCGCGACCTCCCGCTCAAGCTCTACCAGATCCAGACGAAATTCCGCGACGAGCCCCGACCGCGCGGCGGTCTACTGCGCGTCCGCGAGTTCGATATGAAGGACATGTATAGCTTCGACGCGGACGAGGCGGGACTCGACAAGAGCTATCGCCGACTCGTTGAGGCCTACCACAACATCTACACCCGCTGCGGCCTCCCTTCCATGGCTGTAGAAGCCGACAGTGGCGCTATCGGAGGCAAGGACTCTCACGAGTTCATCTTGCTCGCCGACCGCGGCGAGGACACGATCATCCACTGTTCCTCATGCGACTACGCAGCGAATCAAGAGCGGGCAGCCAGCGTGAAGGAGGCAGGTGGCGAGGGGGACGAAGAACTGCCCATCGAGACGATCGAGACGCCGGGCAAGGCGACTATCGCAGACGTGGCTGACTTCCTGGGAATCTCCGCACGCCAGACGCTCAAGGCCGTCTTCTATGCCGTCGACGGCCAAGTGACCTTCGTACTGGTTCGCGGTGACCTCGAGGTCAACGAAGTCAAGCTCAAGAACACATTGAAAGCAACCACCCTCCGCCTAGCCTCCCATGAAGAAGTGGCCGCGGCAGGTCTTGTAGCGGGGGCAGCATCGCCCATTGGGGTAGAAGGGGTCAAAGTTGTTGGGGATGAGTCCATCTCCAACGGAACCAACTTTGTCATCGGAGCCAACAAGCCCGGTTTCCATCACCGTAATGCCAATTCCCCCCGCGATTTCAAGGTCGACATCCTCGCCGACGTCGTCAACGCAGAGCCGGGTCACGGCTGCCCCACCTGCGGCTCCATTCTCCAGGCATCACGCGGGATCGAAGTAGGCCACGTCTTCAAGCTGGGAACCGTCTTCAGTCAAACTCTTGGGGCTGAGTTCCTCGATGCAACCGGCGGAAGCAAGCCTGTCGTAATGGGCTGTTATGGCATAGGCGTTGGCCGGTTACTGGCGGCTGCTATCGAGCAGAACCACGACGACAACGGCATCGTGTGGCCCAAGCCGATAGCCCCATACGACGTCTCGCTGATCGTGTTGGGAGCCGACCAGTCGGTTGAAGTGGGAAAGGCAGCAGACGCGCTATACGAAGAACTCGAGGCAGCGGGCGTCGAGGTACTCTACGACGACCGCGACGAGCGTCCGGGGGTCAAATTCAACGACGCCGACCTCCTCGGCATGCCAGTGCGACTTACAGTGAGCAAGCGCAACTTGGACCAGGGAGTCGTGGAGATGAAAGGACGCACCGAGAAGGAGCCCTCGCTCGTACCCCAAGCGGACGTGGTCGCAATGGTGAGCGAGGCGATCCGAGAGGACTAGGCCGACGCGGCGCCCTCAGGGCCCTATAAGGCCTAGTGTTCTTCTGCAACTACCAGCCTAGCGAACATACCGGACGCGTAGTCGCCGGGCTCGTTGCTAAGGAGCACATAGGCACCAGGGCCCAGACGAAACGTGTGGTTGTTGGAGGCTCCTGCAAACAGGTACCTGCCCTGTATATGCCCTCGTTCCTTGCCAGACGCCCCCAAGTCAACACGAGACCCTTTTAAAATCAGCTTGTCCGGATCCAGGTCCGTCTCCAGCACGATGAAATTGTGGTTAAATTCACCCTCATTCTTGACGACGAAAGTGATCTCTCCCTCTACTACAGATGGGGCATTAGTGTGGACAAAGCCCTCTGAATGGCCTTCGACACGTTCTCGCCCCATCTCAACGTCAACTTCTGTGTACTCGAACGCTTGACATGCGGTTAGGACCAACGCCCCAAAGAGGAGCACAACCGCCATTCGGAAAGGGTTCTTTAAGTGCGCCAAGGCCTACCCCAACTCAAGGAATCTTCCTTGAGTTTACACGTTCGCCAGAGAGTGTGCATCTTTTCACGAACCCTAGGGCTTCTGATGCTATACTCGCCGAGTTTTCGAGTGCCCGGCCACGAGGCCATTCCGTGGAGGACAAGCCAGATGTCCGAGACCGTACACGCTCAACGGGCTCTGAACGCACACACAATGCAGTGTGTTCCAGGCGGCAAAGTTAGGCTCATAGACGTGTGCGGGCCTGGTGATGGCGAGCCTGGCTTTCAGCTTGGCATTCGGCGACTTGCCAAACTCGTTCGAGGCAAAGACATCCAAATCGAGTGGCGGACGGAAGAGGGCGGCAACGCCGTTGCTGACGTTTACGTCGGCGGGGTGCACGTCAACGAGAAGATGCGGGCATGGGGATACAGGTGCAAATAGCCCTTTCGGCCTCATCCCCGTTTCTCTCCCGGGATACCGGCCACGTGAGATTTCCAACCCTTGTTCATGGCATCGGTCCACTTCGGCAAACCTCTGCGCATTTCCCGCAAGTCATACCTGTGTGCCCTTAGCGCACCTACAACTGCGTCACGCTCTTCAGCCCCATGGAGCTCAGCCAGGACCACTGGTCGGACATCTGCAAGCACTCTAGCCATGCCAGAAATCGCCTTGCCTCCTCCACCCTCTATATCGAGCTTGATAACCGCTGGGGTCGGGCCCCCTCGCCCAAACACATAGTCGTCCACCGAAATCGCAGGGACTTCAACGACGTCAGCATAGCCTTCTTTGCGTCCACTAGAACCCTCGATCTTCCCCATCCCGTGAAGCTCGTGAACGAGGAACCGCTCGGTGCCCGTCGCATCAGAGATTGCCATGGCCTCAACGGTCACTCGAGCACCTACCTGGTTCATCGCAATATGTTCTTCCACTCGCGTTGCATTTTCCGGCAGCGGTTCGAACGCCACGACTACGCCCTCTTTTCCCACGGCCTTGGCAAATAGCAACGCTGTATATCCGAGGTTAGCCCCGATGTCGTAGACGACGTCCCCCTTTTCGCACATCTCTTGAATCGTTGCCACGGTGTCTGGCTCATATGCCCCGAGCCAATAATACTTCTCTGCGCGAAGATCGAGCCGCATGCGAGCCCCTTTGAGCGGGCCTGCCGCAATCGCCACTTCCACAGGCCCACTGGGTGCCGCCCTATTTATAAGACTTCGCAGTACTGAGCCAAACCTTGTACGGGATAGCGCCTCAACCCTCGCTGGGGACAGCACCCGGGCGGTTGCGGAAACCAGGCTCAATACCTTAGCTCGCAAACTTGCGTCAGCCATCTTGCGAGAGCCCCTGTTCTGCAGTCAGGGCATCGGGGCTAAGGAGCATTTGGCCCGCCAATCCTCACTGCGCCCGTGGCTGCGAGCCGCTTAACCTCTTCAGCGTTCAGCGAAAGCAACTCTTCCAGCACTCCAGGGGTGTCCTCTCCGACCCACGACGGCGCACGCGCGACTTGCGCAGCCGTCCTTGAGAGTCGCACTGGGAGGTTGGGCGTCAGCACCTTTTTGCTCTCCCCCCCTGGCCCGTCGAATTGCAACTCGTTTATGGCTCCCCGAGCTTCAATCTGTGGATCATTGATCGCTTCCGGAACCGTGTATAGGGGGCATGTGATACAGATCCCCTCGAGTGCCTTAGTCCAGTCCTCAGTCGTTCGCTTTTTCATCGCTTCCGTCAGCACCGGTTCAAGACTGGAGTGATGAGTGTTCCGTGTCCACGCCGTACGGAACCTCTCGTCCTCCCCTAACTCTTCCTGGCCAATAACCACACAGAACGCCGGCCAATCTCTAACGCCGCATAGGACAATCCACCCATCGCTCGTCTCGAAGGGCTGGAAGGGCGTAGTTAACGGATGCCTCGGCCCTATCCGGCCCGGCGTTTCTCCCGTGGCCGAATGCCGCATTATCGGGTTCTCCATGTGGTAGAGCAACGACTCCACCATGCTCACATCAACCCGCTGGCCAACCCCACTCTTTTCACGTTCGTACAGTGCGGAGATGACCCCCATAGCAAGATAGGCTCCCCCCACGCTGTCGCCGAAAGACGCCCCTATTCGCATTGGGCGGCCGTCTTGCTCGCCCGTTATGCTCATAAGCCCACTCATAGCTTGGGCCACGATATCGAAAGCGCCTCTCCCGGCATACGGCCCGGTCTGCCCATGTCCCGAAATCGATGCGTAAATGATT
>Ga0310344_10003539_pt1 | contig 11609 bp, 15 predicted proteins | sample HC15DNA20200_MG_FD_203801 | JGI IMG/M metagenome (GOLD analysis project Ga0310344, IMG submission 203801) | Marine microbial communities from station ALOHA, North Pacific Subtropical Gyre - HC15-DNA-20-200_MG | ecosystem: Environmental > Aquatic > Marine > Oceanic | place: Pacific Ocean: North... | reverse complement strand
ATGCGTCGCGCGACGCCCTGCTGACGGAGTTCGGCAAGGATACGCTCAACGACCGTTACCTGCTTCCCGGCGAATCCTATCAGGATCTCTTCGCCCGCGTTGCCGCCGCCTATGCCGACGACGCCGACCATGCGCAGCGCGTCTACGACTATATCTCGAAGCTCTGGTTCATGCCCGCCACCCCCGTACTGTCCAATGGCGGCACCGGACGCGGCCTTCCCATCAGTTGCTATCTGAACAGCGTCGACGACAGCCTCGAAGGCATCGTCAACACTTGGAACGAGAATGTCTGGCTCGCCTCGCGCGGCGGCGGCATCGGCACCTATTGGGGCAATGTGCGCGGCATCGGCGAGCCGGTGGGCCTCAATGGCAAGACCAGCGGCATCATTCCCTTCGTCCGGGTGATGGACAGCCTGACCCTCGCGATCAGCCAGGGCAGCCTGCGCCGCGGCTCGGCCGCCTGCTATCTCGACATCTCCCACCCGGAGATCGAGGAGTTCCTGGAAATCCGCAAGACCAGCGGCGACTTCAACCGCAAGGCGCTGAACCTCCACCACGGAGTCCTCCTGACCGACGAGTTCATGGAGGCGGTGCGCGACGGCGCGGACTTCAACCTGCGCAGCCCCAAGGACCAGTCGGTGCGCGGCACCGTCAACGCCCGCGCCCTGTTCCAGAAGCTGGTCGAGGTGCGCCTCGCCACCGGCGAGCCCTATATCGTCTTCAACGACACGGTGAACCGGATGATGCCCAAGCATCACCGCGACCTGGGCCTCAAAGTGTCCACGTCGAACCTCTGTTCGGAAATCACCCTCCCGACCGGGCGCGATCACCTCGGCAACGACCGCACCGCCGTGTGCTGCCTCTCGTCGATGAACCTCGAAACCTGGGACGAGTGGAAGGATCACCCAACCTTCGCGGAAGATATCATGCGCTTCCTCGACAACGTCCTTCAGGACTATATCGACCGCGCCCCGCCCGAGATGGCGCGCGCCAAGTACAGCGCCAGCCGCGAACGCTCGGTCGGCCTTGGCGTCATGGGCTTCCACAGCTTCCTTCAGGCGCGCAACATCCCGTTCGAAGGGGCGATGGCCAAGTCATGGAACCTGCGCATCTTCAAGCATATCAACGCCAAGGTGAACGAAGCCTCGATGCTGCTCGCGCATGAGCGCGGCCCGTGCCCCGACGCCGCCGATCAGGGCGTGATGGAGCGCTTCTCCTGCAAGATGGCGATCGCGCCCACTGCATCGATCTCCATCATCTGCGGCGGCACCAGCGCCTGCATCGAGCCGATCCCGGCCAATATCTATACGCACAAGACATTGTCGGGCAGCTTCTCGATCAAGAATCCCTATCTGGAAAAGCTGCTGATCGCCAAGTCGAAGGACAGCACGGCCGTCTGGAATTCGATCCTCGAACGCGGCGGGTCGGTCCAGCATCTCGACTTCCTGAGCCAGGAAGAAAAGGACGTGTTCAAGACCAGCTTCGAAATCGACCAGCGCTGGCTGCTCGAACTCGCCGCCGACCGCACGCCCTATATCGACCAGGCGCAGTCGCTCAATCTGTTCATCCCGGCGGACGTGGAGAAATGGGACCTGCTCATGCTCCACTTCCGCGCATGGGAGCTGGGCATCAAGTCGCTCTATTATCTCCGGTCGAAGTCGGTGCAGCGCGCGGGCTTCGCCGGCGGGGTGGAAGCGGACAACACGATCGACGCCCCCAAGTTCGAAATCGGCGAGACCACCGATTATGACGAGTGCCTTGCCTGTCAGTAAGGAACGCGCGGTGAGCGGCGCGGCGGAGCGATCCGCCGCGCTCGCCGCCTCACTCTTCCTCTTCGAACGTCACGGCGACGTCGGCATTGGCGGAAAGGCGCACCGTGCCGTCGCCCTCGACCTCCGCGATCAGGCCCTGGCTGATATAGTGATGATGCCCTTCATGGCTGCCCGTAGCCCCCTCGATCAGCGCCCCGCTGTCCTTCTTGGTCAGCTTGATGCGATCTCCGTCCACATGGTCCACGGTGCCGACATGGACGCCGTCCGCGCCGATCACTTCGGCATGTTCCTGAATTTGGGTCAGATCGACCATGATGTTTCTCCCGTGCCGGAAATGGCTTGGCCTGAACGCCCCGTTTCCGCCCCGGTTTCCACCGCCCTTCACCCGTAACGATTTCGCCCCGGAGTAACCCGTCATGCCCCTTCTCCAAGCCTCCAAGGTCTACAAGCCCTTCGAATATCCCTGGGCCTATGAATATTGGAAGCGCCAGCAGCAGCTTCACTGGCTGCCCGAGGAAGTGCCCCTGGGCGAGGATTGCCGCGACTGGGCGCAGAAGCTGTCCGACCATGAGCGTAACCTGCTGACCCAGATCTTCCGCTTCTTCACCCAGGCGGACGTGGAGGTGCAGGATTGCTACCACGAAAAATATGGCCGCGTGTTCAAGCCGACCGAGGTCAAGATGATGCTGACCGCGTTCAGCAACATGGAAACGGTGCACATCGCCGCCTACAGCCATCTGCTCGACACGATCGGCATGCCCGAGACCGAATATAGCGCCTTCATGCAGTATAAGGAGATGAAGGACAAACACGACTATCTGGCGCAGTTCGGCGTCGATACGGACGAGGATATCGCCAAGACGCTCGCCATGTTCGGCGGCTTTACCGAAGGCTTGCAGCTCTTCGCCAGCTTCGCGATGCTGATGAACTTCCCGCGCTTCAACAAGATGAAGGGCATGGGCCAGATCGTCACATGGTCCGTCCGTGACGAAACGCTCCATTGCGAAGGGATCATCCGCCTGTTCCACGCCTTCGTCAAGGAACGCGACTGCCTGACCGCCAGCGTCAAGGACGACATCATGGACATGTGCCAGAAGACCGTCCGGATCGAGGACGCCTTCATCGACCTCGTCTTCGAAATGGGGCCGGTGCCCGGCATGACGCCCAAGGACATCAAGAAATATGTCCGCTACATCGCCGACTGGCGGCTGGGGCAACTGGGCCTCAAGCCCATCTACATGATCGACGAGCATCCGCTCCCCTGGCTGACCCCGCTCCTGAACGGCGTGGAGCACGCCAACTTCTTCGAGACACGCGCCACCGAATATTCGAAGGGCGCGACGCGCGGCCAGTGGAACGACGTCTGGGACGCCTTCGACCGCCGCCAGAAGATCAAGGCCGGCGGCGCGGCCAACGCGGACGAGGACGGCCCGGACATGTTCAAGGCGGCGGGAATCGCGGCGGAGTAGGGCCCGGACCGCGCCGCGCCCAATCGCCTCCGAAACGGACGCATCTTCCACCAAAATGGCGGGAGAGGCGTTTAGGATGGCGGCATGCCCGATCCCGCACCGACCCGTTTCGCCTATATCTGTCATCTGTGCGGCAGCGATCATGTCGTGCGGGATGCCTGGGCGGTATGGGACGTGGCGGCGCAGGCGTGGGTGCTCGACACGCTGTTCGACCATGCCCATTGCCACCAGTGCCTGGCGGCGACGCGGCTGGAGCGGGTGGCGCTCAGCAGCCTCGTTACCTTTGCCGCGCCGCCCCTTCCGCCGCGGTCCCAGCCGGAGGCGATGCTCGTGACACATCCTTAACCCGCCCGGGCGATAAAGACGCCCATGTTCGGCGTCCGCCTCCGCACCCTCTTCACCAGCCGCTGGTTCGCGCTGCTCTGCTGGTGATCCTGACGGCGGTCAACTTCGTGGGGACGGGGGACGATAAGCCCCAGGACGCCGCCAACGCGACGGTTCCCGATGGCCTCACCAACGACCAGCGCGACGCCATCGCCAACGCGCTCTGAGCGCCCCGCCAAGCGCGCCTTGCCGCTGTCCTATCACGCCCTTTTCATGCCAGACAGGCTGTTGGAAATCGCTCCCGTCCGGCGCCTCGTCCACGCAACAAAGATGCGCCGATAGGAAAGAAAATGCGAAAACTTGCGGGAAATATGCGAAGCTAAGCAGGAAGCGCGGCCCGCACCGCCTCCCCTGACCGCCGCCTGAACGCGGGGTTTTGTTCCGTTCATGCAACATAGATCAGTCATGCGGGTTCTTGCCCTCACATCAGGAGCAAGGAGCCACCCCCCATGACCTTATCGTTCAAGCAGATGCTCGCCGCCTTCTCGCTCGGCGCAATGACGCTGACCGGCGTCGCCGCGTCGCCCGTCCTCGCCCAGCCCGGCCACGGCCCGCATGGACGCGGACCGGATCGGGGTCCGGGCCATCCCGGCCATGGCCCGAAGGACTGGAAGCACGGCGGCAAGCATGACGACCGCCGCGACTATCGCCGTCCTGGCCGCGTCGTCTATAATTACGACTGGAACCGCCCCGATCCGCGCTACGGGCGCAATTACCGCCCCGACCGCTATTACCGCACCGGCTATGCGCCGATCCGGGTGGATCGTCGCACGCGCATCTATCGCGGCTACGACAATCGCTATTATTGCCGCCGCTCGGACGGCACCACCGGCCTGATCGTCGGCGCGGCGCTGGGCGGCCTGCTCGGCAATCAGATCGCGCAGGGCCAGTCCAACCTGCTCGGCACGCTGATCGGCGGCGGCGCGGGCGCGCTGCTGGGGCGTGAGATCGACCGTGGCGGCGTAAGCTGCCGCTAAGGAACGGGCGGGGAGGGCATCGCGCTCTCCCCGCTCCGTTTCCTATCCCGGATCGTCGTCGTCCCCCTTGATCGTGTCATAGAGGTCGTCGCCGTCATCCTCCTCCTCGGTCTGGCCGAGGACATCCTCCTCATCGTCCATCTGCGGCTCCCCGGCATAGGCGTCCATGTCGACATGGCCCGACCGGTTCATCGCGTTCATCTTCTCGACCAGATCCTCCATGTCATTGGGGACCAGCTGCGCCGGGTCGTCGCGTCCGCCGCGCTCGCTGTCCTCGGCAAGGTCGGTCTGGCGCAACCGCGCCTCGTCCGCGACCTGCTGCGCCTGCGCGCCGCTGTCGTCCTGCTCGCTATTCTCTTCGATCTCGCGGTCGGGGATCGGGCGCTCCATGGCTTGCTCTCCTTGAAAGGGGGGTGGAGCGGTTCCAACGGCCTGGGGGTGCGCGCTGTTCCGGCGAAAGCGCTGGACAGGGGGTTCCCCAGCGGCCAAAGGCGCGGACGATCCTTTCGCCCAGCAGCAGGAATCCCCGCTCATGCCCCGCCAGCTCATTTCCTCCGGCTCGCCCTTCGAGGCGCAGGTCGGCTATTCGCGCGCCGTCGTCCAGGGCGACTGGTGCTTCGTCGCCGGCACCACCGGCACCGACCCTGAAACGAAGGCCATGCCCGAAGATGTCGTGGCGCAGGGACGCAACGCGCTCGCCGTCATCGGCACGGCGCTGGAGCAGGCGGGCTTCTCCTTCGCCGATGTCGTGCGCGTCACCTATTATATCACCGACCCCGCTTACTGGGACGTGATGGGCGAGATCGCCGGGCCGGTTTTCGGCGACATCCGCCCGGCGGCAAGCTGCGTCGTCGCGGGACTCGTCAAGCCCGAGATGAAGATCGAAATCGAAGTCACCGCCTTTAAAGCGTGATGGGCAAAGGGTAACGGGGTTCCGGCATCATGATTACCATGTATGGCATCAAGAATTGCGACACGGTCAAGAAAGCCCGCAACTGGCTAGACAATGAGCGCGTCGCCTACAGTTTCCACGACTATAAGGTATCGGGCGTGGACAAGGACCGGCTGGAGGAATGGGTGATGGAGCATGGCTGGGAAACCATCCTCAATCGCTCCGGCACGACCTTCAAGGCTCTGGACGCAGGGGACAAAGCGCATATCGACGCGGACAAGGCGATCCTCCTGATGCTCGCCAACCCCTCGATGATAAAGCGCCCAATCCTCGATACCGGCAAGGGCACGATCGTCGGTTTCAAGGCGACGACCTACGAAAACGCGCTCCAGGGCGTGAAGGCGTGAGGCCGAGGGGGCTGCTCCATGCGGGATTGCTTCTCCTCATGAGCCTCGCCCCCGCCGCCCCGCTGCTCGCCGCCGATCCCATTCTCATCGCCCATCGCGGCGCGAGCGGGGAGCGGCCCGAACATACGCTCGCCAGCTATGAGCGAGCCATCGACCAGGGCGCGGATTATATCGAGCCGGACCTTGTGCTGACCAAGGACGGCGTCCTCGTCGCCCGGCACGAAAATGAAATCGGCGGCACCACCGACATCGCCGAACATCCCGAATTTGCCGACCGCAGGACGAGCAAGACCATCGACGGCGTGGCCATGACCGGATGGTTCACCGAGGATTTCACGCTTGCCGAACTGCGCACCCTGCGCGCCCGCGAGCGGCTGCCCGACCTGCGTCCCGCCAATGTCCGCTTCAACGATCTCTACCTGATCCCGACCTTCGAGGAGATATTGAAGCTGGTCCGCGCCAAAGAGGCGGAAATCCACCGGCGCATCGGAATCTATCCCGAAACCAAGCACCCGACCTATTTCGCGAAGATCGGCCTGCCGCATCAGGAGGCTCTGCTGACGCTCCTGTCGAAATATGGCTATGAGACGCAGGCCGATCCGGTGTTCATCCAGTCGTTCGAGGTCGGGAACCTCGAGGCCCTGCGCGGCGCCACGCGCCTGCGCCTGATCCAGCTCGTCGATGGCGAGGGCGGCCCCGCCGACCGGCCCGGCACGACCTATGCCGACATGCTGACGCTTCAGGGTCTGAAGGACATCGCGACTTACGCCGACGGCATCGGCCCCGCCGCCGCGCAGGTGGTCGCGCCCGAAGGCCCGACCGCGCTGGTCGGGCGCGCGCATGAGGCGGGGTTGCAGGTCCATGTCTGGACGCTGCGCATGGAAAACGCCTTCCTCCCCGACCGCTATCGCCGCCCCGACGATCCGCAGGGCCGGGGCGACTTTACCGGCTGGGTCCGCGCCATCGTGGCGGCGGGCGTGGACGGTTTCTTCAGCGACTTTCCGGGGCAGGCGAGGGCCGCGCTCCAGCCCTGACCTAAGCGCTTGCCAAAGCCCGCGCGCGGCGCGAATAACGATGTATGTTGTCGCAGAAGACCCGTTACGCCATCCGCGCGCTGCAACATCTCGCCGATCGCTACCGCCAGGGTCCGGTGCCCCTGAACGAGATCGCGACGCGGCAGAATATCCCCGCCAAATTCCTGACAGTCATCCTCTCCGAACTTTCGCGAGAGGGGTTGGTGGCGACGCAGCGGGGCAGGGACGGGGGATATTGGCTGGCGCTTGCGCCGGTCGACATCAGCTATGGCGACATCGTGCGGCTGACGCGCGGGTCGCTGGCGCTCACGCCCTGCGCCAGCCGCTTCGCGCACGAAAGCTGCACCAACTGCCTGCCTGAATCCGAATGCCGGCTCCATCGGGTGATGCTGCGCGTGCGCGACGAGACGGCGCGGGTGCTCGACGGCATCAGCCTTGCCGAACCCATCCCGCTCGGCGCGGACGACTGACCCTTGCGCGGCGGCGGGCGCTCCGCCACATGGGATCATCATGACCCAGCCGCCGCTCAAAGCCGCCATCGTTCCCGTAACCCCGCTCCAGCAGAACTGCACCCTCTTCTGGTGCACGCAAACGATGCGCGGCGCGTTCGTCGATCCGGGCGGGGACCTGCCCGTCCTCAAGCGCGCGGCGCAGAGCCACAGCGTCACCATCGAAAAGATCCTCGTCACCCACGGCCATATCGACCATTGCGGGCAGGCGGGCATCCTTGCCGAGGAGCTGGGCGTGCCCATAGAAGGACCGCATGAGGAGGACCGTTTCTGGATCGACAAGCTCCAGAGCGACGGCGTCAAATATGGCATAGAGGGCCGCCCGTTCGAGCCGGACCGCTGGCTGGTCGACGGCGACCGAGTGACCGTCGGCGACCTGACGCTCGACGTCTATCACTGCCCCGGCCACACGCCCGGCCATGTCGTCTTCCACCATGCGCTGAGCAAGCTCGCCATTGTGGGCGACGTGCTGTTTCAGGGGTCGATCGGCCGCACCGACTTTCCGCGCGGCAATCACCAGCAGCTCATCGACGCGATCACGGGAAAGCTCTGGCCGCTCGGCGGCGACACCGCGTTCGTGCCCGGCCATGGCCCGATGAGCAATTTCGCGCACGAACGGCGCAGCAATCCCTTCGTCGCCGATTCGGTGCTGGCGCGCTGAAAGCTCAGCGCTGCGCCATGGCGGGCGGCGCAGGCACTTCCTGCGTCGCGCCATAGGCGATGGCCAGCGCGGCCACCGCCAGTGCCGCCGTGATCGCCCAGGTCAGGACGGCCCCGCCCGCGCGCCAAGCCGTCGGCGCATCCGCGTCCATGCCGAAGGCGTGCGCGATCCGAGCGACGATATAGGCGAGCGCCGCGACCCACAGCCAGACCGACGCCCCCGCCGCCAGCTCGATCCCGCCGCACAGGATCAGCACGATGGGCGTATACTCGATGAAATTGGCATGCGCCCGCATCCGCCGCGCCAGCAGCACATGGCCCGCATCGCCATGCATCACCTTGTCCTTGATGCGGAAGCGGGCGCAGCGAATCGCAAGCCACAGGTTGAGCAGCGCGCAGGCGGCGGCGAAGTTCAGCGTGATCGGCAACAGCATGGGTCGTCCTCCCCTTATATGGTCCCGCGCACTCTAGAACCGCTGCGCCGCAGGGCAAGGAAGCACTTGCGTGCCGGCCAAAAACCGCTATAGGCGCAGGGCTTCGCGATCACCCGGGCCGCATGGGTCTGCGGCGCCGTTGGCGTCGGCATCTCATGGGACACCGGCCAGTCGCACAACCAGATTGAAATATGGAATAAGGTGCCGACATGGCTGTCCCCAAGCGCAAGACCTCTCCTTCCCGCCGCGGCATGCGCCGCAGCCATGATGCGCTGCGCGTCGAGGCTTATAATGAATGCTCGAACTGCGGCGAACTGAAGCGTCCGCACAATCTGTGCGATGCCTGCGGTCATTATAACGGCCGTGAAATCGTCGCCGTCGGGGCGTAAGTCTCTCCTCTACTCCGCAAAGGGGTGACATAAAGTGTCCAGCCAGCCGCGAATCGCCATAGACGCGATGGGCGGGGACGAAGGCGTGCGCGTGATGATGGCGGGGGCCGCGCTGGCCCGTCGCCGCCACGATGGACTGCGCTTCACCCTGTTCGGCGACGAAGCGCAGATCAAGGCGGCTCTGGACAATCACCCCAACTTGCGCGCGGCGTCGGACGTGGTCCATGCCGATGCGGTCGTCGACGGATCGGACAAGCCCAGCGTCGCGATCCGCAAGAAATCCAGTTCGATGAGCATGGCGATCGCCGCGGTGAAGGCAGGCGACGCGGGCGCTGCCGTCTCCGCGGGCAACACGGGCGCGCTGATGGCGATGGCGAAGCTCGCGCTGCGCACCATGAAGGGCGTCGACCGGCCCGCGCTGGCGGCGATGCTGCCCACGCTGGGCGACAATGACGTCATCATGCTGGATCTGGGCGCGAACACCGAATGCGATGCCCGCAACCTCATCCAGTTCGCGGTGATGGGCGCGGCCTATGCCCGCATCGCTCTCGACCTCGATCGTCCCCGCGTCCGCCTGCTCAACATCGGGACGGAGGAACTCAAGGGCACGGACGAGATTCGCGACGCCGCCGCCGTGCTGCGCGCCGCCGATTCGCTTTCCCTGCGCTTCGACGGCTTCACCGAAGGCGATAAGATCGGCAAGGGCGACACCGATGTGATCGTATGCGACGGTTTCTCCGGCAATGTCGCGCTCAAGACGGCGGAGGGCACCGCGCGCTTCGTCACCGATGTGCTGCGCAAGGCGTTCACCAGTTCGTTACGCTCGAAGATCGGCTTCCTCATTTCGAAGCCCGCCATGCACCTGCTCAAGCACCATCTCGACCCCAACAACCATAACGGCGCGGTCTTTCTCGGACTGAACGGCGTCGTCGTGAAGAGCCATGGCAGCGCCGACGAAAAGGGCGTGGCGAACGCCGTTCATGTTGCCGCCCGCCTGCTGGAAGAAGACATCACCCGCCGCATTGCCGCCGACATCGCCGACATCCAGTCGCTTTCGGCCGCCGCGTCCAGACTGGAGCAGCCCGCCAAGTGATCCGCCGCTCCATCCTGCTGGGCACGGGGTCCGCCCTCCCCGCGCGCAGCGTCAGCAATGCCGAACTCGCGCAGACCGTGGACACGAGCGACGAATGGATCGTCGAGCGCACCGGCATCCGCAACCGCCATATCGCGGCCGACGGGGAAACGACGGCCACGCTCGCCGCCGATGCTGCGCGCCGGGCGCTGGAAGCCGCAAGCCTGGCTGCGCAGGACATCGACCTTCTCATCCTGGCGACCGCTACCCCCGACCAGACCTTCCCCGCCGCCGCAACGAAGGTGCAGGCGATGCTGGGCATCGACGATTGCGTCGCGTTCGACGTGGCGGCGGTCTGTTCGGGCTTCCTCTATGCGGTCACCGTCGCCGACAGCATGATCCGGTCGGGCGCGGCCAATCGCGCGCTGGTGATCGGCTCGGAAACCTTCAGCCGCATTCTCGACTGGGAAGACCGCGCGACATGCGTTCTCTTCGGCGACGGGGCAGGCGCGGTGGTGTTGGGCGCGGAAGAGAGCGCGGAGGGCGCGCGCGGCATCCTCGCCGCCAAGCTCCACGCCGACGGCCGCCACAACCAGCTCCTTTATGTCGACGGCGGACCTTCGACCACGCAAACCGTCGGCAAGCTGCGGATGCGGGGGCAGGAAGTGTTCCGCCATGCCGTCGTCAATCTGGCCTCCGTGCTGGGCGAGGTGCTGGCGCTCGCGGGCCTCGAGGTCGCGGACATCGACTGGCTGGTGCCGCATCAGGCCAATGCCCGCATCCTCGACGCCACCGCCCGCAAGCTCAAGCTGCCGCCGGACCGCGTGGTGGTGACGGTGGACCGTCACGCCAATACGTCCGCCGCCTCGGTGCCGCTGGCGCTCGACCTTGCGATGCGCGACGGGCGGATCGAGGCGGGCGATGTCGTCGTGCTGGAAGCGATGGGCGGCGGCTTTACCTGGGGCGCCTGCGTCCTGCGCGTGTAAGCAAGCAAATACTTGCCAAATCCACCGAAATCCCACACTGTTGCTATGTCGTGGGGACGACGAGAGAATCGGTTTTCGGGGGTCGGAAATGAGCGGTAACGGCACTTTGACACGGGCGGATCTGGCGGACAGCGTCAATCGTCATGTCGGTCTTTCGCGGGCGGAGGCTGCGGCCCTGGTCGAATCCATCCTGGAACATATGTCGAGCGCGCTGGAACGCGGCGAAAACGTCAAGATTTCCAGCTTCGGCACCTTCGTCCTGCGCGACAAGACGCAACGCATCGGCCGCAATCCCAAGACCGGCGTCGAGGTGCCGATCGAGCCGCGCCGGGTCCTCACCTTCCGCGCCAGCCAGACGATGCGCGACAAGGTCGCATCCGCCTGACGCGCGACAGGGCGGTTGCCCATGAGCCTTTCATGACAATCAGTTGACGGCCCGGCCTTGATGGGTGCACCATTGTATCCATGAAGGAAGAGGGTGCTTTCCTGACGATCAGCGAGCTTGCCGGGGAACTCGGCGTGGCGCAGCATATATTGCGCTATTGGGAAACGCGCTTCCCTGCGCTGCGTCCGCTGCAACGGTCGGGCAACCGGCGCTATTACCGCCCGGCGGATGTCGATCTG
>Ga0310344_10003538_pt1 | contig 11610 bp, 11 predicted proteins | sample HC15DNA20200_MG_FD_203801 | JGI IMG/M metagenome (GOLD analysis project Ga0310344, IMG submission 203801) | Marine microbial communities from station ALOHA, North Pacific Subtropical Gyre - HC15-DNA-20-200_MG | ecosystem: Environmental > Aquatic > Marine > Oceanic | place: Pacific Ocean: North... | reverse complement strand
TGCAGGAACGCGTGGGTGGTCTGCAGGTCTCCAGGGTTCAGTTTCCCCGACCCGCCGCCCCGGAGCCTCTCGTGTTGGCTCTCGCGTTCGGCCTCCAGTTTCGCTTTGGCATCCTCTGCTTCTCCCAGGTTCCGCTGCGCGAGGGCAAGCGCCTCCCGTCGCGAGTCGGCTTCTCTTTCCTTGACTCGCTTGACGGTGTCAAGGCGCCACCGAAAACGTTTGGCCACACCTTCCGCCGATCTGAATCGATGCTGTTGCTGTTCAGGTGCCGAGTAGGGTCATCAGTTGCTGTTCGGTGCCTTGAAAATCAATGTGTTCGTCGATGTCCTGTCGGAGGAAGGTGTTGATCTGATCGACGTTTCGAATGGCTTCGTCGATCTGAGGGTTGTTCCCCTCCTGGTAGGCGCCGACGTTAATCAGGTCTTCGGCCTCACGATAGTTGATGAGGAGTTCTCTCACCCGGTTCGCTTGCTCGTTGTGCTCAGACGAAACGACATCGACCATCACGCGGCTGACGCTGTCGAGGACGTCGATCGCGGGGTAGTGTCCCTGGGCCTGGAGTCGTCTGGAGAGGACGATATGTCCGTCGAGAATCGACCGGACGGCATCGGCCACGGGTTCGTCCATGTCGTCGCCTTCGACGAGTACGGTGTAGAGACCGGTGACACTGCCCTTTTCGCCCATACCGGCTCGTTCGAGCAACCGGGGGAGCATGGCGAAGGTGGATGGCGTGTAGCCCCGCGTCGTCGGAGGCTCGCCGATGGCCAGCCCGACCTCGCGCTGAGCCATGGCCACGCGTGTGACGGAGTCCATCATGAGCATCACGTCTTTGCCTTCGTCGCGAAAGTACTCGGCGATGGCGGTGGCGACCTGCGCGCCCTTGATACGGACGAGGGCCGGCTGATCGGAGGTGGCCACGATGACGACGGATCTGGCGAGGCCTTCCGGCCCCAGGTCGCGTTCGATGAAGTCGCGTACTTCCCGTCCGCGCTCGCCAATCAAGGCGATGACATTGACGTCGGATTCGGCGTTTCTTGCAATCATGCCTAGAAGTACGCTCTTCCCGACACCGCTTCCCGCGAATATGCCTGCTCGCTGACCTTTCCCGCAGGTGATCATACTGTCGATGGCCCGGATCCCGGTGCCAAGGGGCTCGGTAATGCGTTGCCGCTGGAGCGGATCGGGGGGTAGTGCGCTCACGGGGCGACGAGATTCGGTCCAGATCGAACCTTTCCCGTCCATGGGCTCCCCCAGCCCGTTCAACACTCGCCCGAGAAGTGCGTCGCCTGCGGCGACGGAGAAAGGCTCGTCGCTCGCAGTAACCCGGCTGCCAGGTGCAATGCCCTCCATGGGTCCGAGGGGCATCAACAGTACCTTGTTCTGTTTGAACCCCACGACCTCGGCGTTGACCGGGGCGACTCCAGGCGCAGGACTGATCTGGCAAAGCTCGCCGATCGACACTGGTGGGCCGTTCGACTCGATGACGAGTCCGAGCATCTGACTGACCTTGCCCCGGATACGGATCGATTCGGTCGACTCGATGGTGCGCTGGAGGGTGGAGAGGTTCACTGGGTTTCGCCTGTGTCCTTTCTGAGATCTTCCAAGAGGGCGTTTCGCACCCGGTCGAGTCTTTCTTCGATCTGGGCGTCGACATCTCCGATGGGGGTTTCGACCACGCACCCACCACGGGTTACCGTTGGATCGGATTCAATGAGCAGGTGATCGATGCTTTCGAGCGACTCGAGCCAATCATTTCGGTGACGTCTGACGGCTTCGAGGTCGTCGGGGTTCACCCGGATGATCACCTTGGTCTTGTCCTCGACGTAGCCCAGGCAATCGTGAACCGCCTGGAGAATGATGCTCTCGTCGATCTCGGCCGCGCTTCCGACGATGCGTCGGGCGAGGTGGATGGCCAGATCGAGCACGGCAGCGTCGTAGTTTTTGACCGCATCCTTCCACTGAACGGGAAGGGAGGCCACGAGATCGCTAAACCGCTCGATTTCGTCGGTGCTCTGTGCGAGTCCCTGCTTCGTGCCTTCGTTCGTTCCGTCCTCAAAGCCCGCGTGGTAGGCGTCTTCCTTTTCCTGCTGGAATCTCGCCTCGAACTCTTCCAGACGCGCCTCAACCTGCTTTTCGATGTCCATCGCCGACGCGGGCTGTGCCCCAGGTTCGGGTTCTTCCAGTTGACTTTCGGCGACCTCCTCGAGACCGATTAGCTGGTCGCCGTCTATTTCGCCGGTTTCGTCGTCACCCTCTGGTGGCTCTGGGACGGCATCGGCTTGTTCCTCCGACTGTTCGGACTCTTCCGATTCTTCCGGTTGCTCCGAGTCTTCGGTCTCCGACTGGCTGGAGGCGCCTTCGTCTTCGGAAGATGGGTCTTCGTCCTCGGCGGTCGGTTCGTCCGGCGCTTCGGCTTCTCCGCCACCCTCGAATGTCTCGGTCTCCGAATTTTCGGACAGAATGGAAATCGTGACGGGTTCGTCGGAGATGGAAACGGACCGCAATACTCGATTCATTCAGGTTTACCCGCCGCCCTGGCGTGACCGCTGGGCTTCTTCGATGAGCATGGTTCGGATGAGCTTGGCAGCATCCTCGGGACGTTCGGAGATCAGCTGGGCAATACGGCCCAGGATGATCTCGTGGGGTGTTTCGGGAAGTTCCTCTGCGGCGTCGTCTTCTTCGAGCTCGCGCTGGGCCTCCATTGCGATCTCTTCTTCACGGGCGACACCACGGCCGATGGCCCCAATGATGGCTCGCAAGATGAGCAGGGCGACCACGATGGCGATACCCTTGGCCACGTTGAGGGCGACAGACATGATCAGTTCCTGTGTCTCTTCGTCCTCCTGCTTCTGTTCGGCCGCCCGCTTGAGGTCCTGCGTCGCGAATGGGAAACTGCTCGTTTCCAGAATGTCGCTACGGGCTTCGTCGATGCCTAGGGCGCCGCGCACGATCTTGGTGACGTTCTCGATATCTTCGGGGGTTCTGTCCTCGAACTGAGACGGTGCATCGGGCTCGAGCCCGACGACAGGTTTGATCGAGTTGATCATCAAGGAGGCCGTGATCCGTTTGATGGATCCGACCGTCCCTGTAATTCTACGAACAGCAGTGTTGACTTCATAGTTCGCGACGGAATTTTCTTTAGTCCCGGCTTCCGCCGATTGCTCTTCGCTTCGCTGCTCGCTTCTGAGTACAGTCTGGTTCGGGTCGTAGGTTTCGATCGTTTCTTCGCGCTGGTCGAAGTCAAGTTCGATGGAAACCCGGACAAACGCCTGATCTGGGCCGAGTACGCGGTCCATGATGGACTGGGTGCGCTTTTCCAAATATGTTTCGACATCGCGCTGCATTTCAAGCTGTTTCGCCGTTGCGCGGGCCAGCGGGTCCATCTCTTCTGACAACACATTTCCGAAGGCGTCGACGACCGTGATCATGTTCGGATCGAGGCCTTCCACGCTGCTACCCACGAGTCGCTGAATGCCCTGAATCTGTTTGGCGTCCAGACTCATGTTCTGTCGGAGCCGGAGCATAATGGAGGCTGTCGCAGGGCGCTGTTCGTTGGTAAAGAGGCTGGGCTCCGGAATGACGACGTGCAGTCGGACTTCTTCGACCTGTTCGAGCTGAATGATCGTCTTCTGAAGTTCTCCCTCGAGCGCCTGCTTGAGTTTGACATCCTGAAGGAATTCGGTCATTCCGAGCGGGATCTCGTCGAAGATTTCGTAGCCTACGAATCCCGTTTTAGGAAAGCCCTCGCCTGCCAACATGTTTCGCAGCATCAGTCGATCCTCGACAGGAACGAGGATCACAGAACCGTCTCCGGAGATCTGGAAATCCTTATTCATCTCCCGGAGCCTTGTGCTGAGCTCTCCAGCTTCTTTCATGTCGATGTCGGTGTAGAGGGGGAGATACTCGACCCGCGGTTCGCTTCCCGACATGGTGAGGAACATCAGAACGAGGAGGAGGGCACCACCGCCTGCGCCAACCGCGATCTTGCGGTTGCGGTCCATGCCTTCGAATTCTTCTCTCATCTTGTCGAGAAATGCTTTCAGTGAGTCCATTGAACGGTTCCGTCGTTAACGTATGGGGCGCAGTTATCTGCGCTGAAAACACCGAGATTCGCGCGAAGTGGTCATCCGGGTCAGACCTGGATGCGCATGATCTCCTGGAACGACTCTACGACACGGTTTCGAACTTCAATCAGTAGGTCCATCGCGATACCGGCTTCCTGGCTGGCGACCATGACCTGATGGAGGTCGGTAATTTCGCCTGCAACAAAGGCCTCCAGCGCGTCTCCGGACTGGCTCTGCAGGGCATTCACGTCTCCCAGGAAGTCTTTGACGAGGCCGTAAAACTCGCCGTCAACCTGTCTGTTCTGCTCGGCCGCCCTCGCTTCGGTCGGACCGAGGCTTCGACCGCCTTGCTCCAGCTGGCGGAAAGACCGCTGCGTGAGGGAAGAAGACCCGGTCGGGCCTTGTGTGGTGGCATTGACGAGAGATCGAATCGGCACGGTCAGGTCCCTTGCTGGTCGAGGAGGTTCTTTACACGAAGAACCTCGGGAACGTAACGCTTGGTCTCGAGAGGCAAACGCCGTCTCTTTACAGATTCAGGGCCGGCGTTGTAGCCCCAGAGCGCGAGCTCGGGGCGTTTGAATTCGCCCAGGAGTTTGGCCAGGTATCGGGTCCCACCGTAGATGTTCTGCGCTGGGTCGAGTGGATTGCTCACACCCATGTCCTGGGCCGTTGCCGGCATGAGCTGCATGAGGCCCTGGGCCCCTTTGTGGGAGCGCGCGTCGCTTTTGCCAGCCGACTCGACATAGATCACCGCCCGAATAAGATTCGCGTCGAGCGCGTGTACCTTGCTATAGCGCTGAATCAGGGGATCGAAACCTTCGATCCTCCGGAGGACGCGTTGGCTGAGGCTGGCACGTCCAGACGGATCGAAAACGGGAACGGGCGGTGTGATGGGGGTCGGACGAAAGACAGGGCGTTTGAGCGGATCGGGTTCCACGAGTCCATCGAGGTTGGACACCTGGATATTCTTGGGAGGATCGATCGACGGCAGACGACGGCCCGTGCTCAGGTAAAGAATGCGCTCGGCCACGGAGGGCGCGGTGCTTCGTTTAAGCAGACGCTGAATCGAATGGGGTTGCGTTCCCTGAACCTCTGCGATTGCACCCACGGGATAGAGCATCGTGGCGATGACGAGAAGTGTGGGGTGGATTCGAAACATTCGTTTCCTCAGACGCTCAGATCGAGATGTTGGCCGATAGGATGAGGGCCGGCAGTCGTCCGTCCGTCGTTGCGGTACCCGCTTTCGGGCCGAACGAACGCACTCGTGATTGCGGCGTTCTCTTCGGCGGTGACGATGTCGAAGCTGGACAGTGATGAAGCTTCGTCCGCTCGCTGCGGCTGTGGATGGGGCGAAGCGGGTTGATCGAGGGTAAAATCGATTCTGCCGCCAGGCGTGGGGCTCACCGTAGCGGCGAGTGACGATGGTGTCAGAGGGCCAAGGTTCATGTCGGGTTCCGATCAGGATCGATCAGCCTGTGATCTGACCTGAAATCGCCTTTCTGAGTCCACGGAATTTCTGGCTGACGAGATGGCTTCCGATGTTATAGAGGAGGTGGTTCTCGGCGAGATCGGCCATTTCCTGGTCGATGTCGACGTTGTTGATTCCGGTCGTGTTGGGTCCTGGATCGGGTTCGTAGACGCGGGGGCCGGCTACAGGGTCCGGGAGACCGACGGGCATGTGGCGTCCGTCCGTCTTGCGTCCGACCACTGGCGGCTTATTGACCTGGGCCCGGAGATAGTCGGCGAAGTTGACTTCCTTCCGAGCGTAGTTCACGGTATTGGCATTCGCGATGTTGTTCGAAATCGCGCGGTGTCGCGCTGACGAGACGTTGAGTACTTTGTTGAGAAGCGGTACGTTCGTCTTGTTGAAGACTAGGTTTCGAACGAGCATGAAGCACTCCCTGTGGCATGTGTAGTGGGCCCACGGCGTCGCCCGACCTCGAGGACGGACGGAGCCCCATTCCGACCTTCGGGTGAGCAAAGCCTGTACCGATTCAAGGGGGCGCAGTCTGGCGAAGTTGTCCTATGTCTCATATGGCTATTAATAAACAGGTTATGAAAATTTCGAAGATACCGGCGTCGCTCTCCTGGGGCCGGGTTGCGAAAGAAATTCCTTCCTCGAGTCCGCTCATCCGGACGAACCTTGCCGGTTTCGCCACGGTCGACCGGCTTCCCTCGTGAATCCTCAAGCCCTTGAAATTGTCTGGTTGTCTCTGAAGGTCGCGGTGGCCTGCGTCGCGATCAGTCTGCCACCGGGTGTTTTGTGCGGCTGGCTTCTGGCTCGTTCCAGTTTCCGGGGCAAGGTGCTGCTGGATGGGATCCTGCACCTCCCCCTGGTTCTCCCCCCGGTGGTGACCGGGTATCTTCTGCTGATGCTCTTGGGCCAACGTGGCCCCGTGGGGATGCTGCTGGAACAGGTGGGGATCCGGGTGGCATTCGATTGGAAGGGGGCGGTCCTGGCGTCGGCGGTGGTGGCCTTTCCCCTGTTGCTGCGGTCGGTCCGATCGTCGATCGAGAATGTGGATCCGAGGCTGGAATCGGCCGCTCGGACCCTCGGAGCGGGAAGAATTCGGGCTTTTTCGACGGTCACGCTGAGGATGGCGCTGCCGGGGGTGTTCGTGGGCGGGTTGTTGAGCTTTGCGCGAAGTCTGGGCGAGTTCGGAGCGACGATCACGTTCGTGTCGAACATTCCCGGTCAGACCCGGACTCTGCCGCTGGCCATCTACACCTTCATCAACCAGCCTGGAGGCGATCGGGAGGCGCTCGGCCTTGTCGTGCTTTCGATTGCTCTGTCGCTGGCTGCTCTTGCCGCGAGCGAGGTGCTGACAAGGCGGGTGCGGCGTGGCTGATTTCCTCCAGGTTCGAGCGATCAAGCATCTGGGCCCATTCACGCTCGATGTGGACATTCGCTGCCCCTACCTCGTGACGGCGTTGTTCGGGCCTTCCGGAGCGGGGAAATCGACACTGCTGGGGATGGTGGCGGGCCTGATGGACCCCGACGAGGGCGAGATTGTGATCGGAGACCGCGTGGTCTTCTCGTCTGCGCGAAAGATCCGAGTCCCGCCGGAAGCCCGGGGAATCGGGTGCGTGTTCCAGGACGGTCTGCTGTTTCCGCACCTGAGCGTGCTCCAAAACCTCCACTACGGCTACGATCTCCTTTCACCCGGCGACCGGAGGCTGGATCCCGAAGACGTGATCGATCTGCTCGATTTGGGGCCCCGGCTCGCACATCGACCCCGGCAACTGTCGGGGGGAGAACGGCAACGGGTGGCGCTGGGGCGCGCACTTCTCCGATCTCCTGATCTGCTGACGCTCGACGAGCCCCTTGCGGCACTGGATCCCGGGCTGAAGAACCGAATTCTGCCGTATCTACGTTCGATTCGGGATACGCTCGGCTTGCCGATGCTCTACGTCAGTCACTCGGTCGGCGACATCCTGCAGCTCACAGGCCAGGTCGTCATCCTGTCAGACGGAAAGTGCGTCACGCAGGGAGACTTTTTCGACGTGGCCCACCACGAGACGGTCGTTCCCCTGCTCGGGGAATACGGGTTCGAGAACGTCCTGCAGGTGCAGGTGTCCTCGAACGATCCTGATGCGGGCCTGACGCGGGTGGCGTACGAGGATCAGGTCATCAAGGTTCCGCTGTGCGACCGACCGGTGGGGGATCGACTGTTCATCGGAATCCGAGCGAACGACATCATCCTCTCAAGGACGGAACCTGAGGGTCTAAGTCTTCGGAATGCCCTGCAAGGTCGAGTCGGAGAGGTCCGCAGAGCGGGCGCAGTGTCGATGGTTTCGGTGGACGTGGGAAAGCGCTTGCTCGTGGAGGTGACGCCTGAAGCGGTCGTGGAGCTTGGATTGAAGGAGGGTGAGCGTGTTTTCTGCCTGGTCAAGGCCCACTCGATCCGAATCGGGCCTTCCGTGGCTCCTGACCGTACGTAGCGAAGGCGCCCACGGGAGGGGGTGAACTCTACGATCTGGAGGAAGATCCGGGTGAGTTCGAGAACCGCTATGAGGATCCCACGCTCGGGCAAGTCCGGTTCGACCTGATGAAGCGCAGTTTCGACGCGCTGGCCCTGTCGACGGATGTGGGCCCCGAGCAGGTGTCTCCGTTCTAACTAGGTGAGCCTGAAAATGAAAACGCCCCGACCGTATTCCTCACGGTCGGGGCGTTTTCTCTCTCGATCCGGATGATCAGGCGTCAGCGGCTTCGGAGGCGGGGGCCCCCTTCCTGTAGATGCCGGCCATCCCGTATTCGTGAAGCTTGTTCCTGAGGGTGCGGGAGCTGATCCCGAGTAGATCGGCGGCGTTGGTACGATTACCGTCGCTGGCTTCGAGGGTCTTGAGGATCAGCCGCTTTTCCATCTCTCTCACGGTGGTTCCGACGCTGACGCCCTCGTCTACGCCGCCTGTCCGGGGGGCGCCCGTGAGGATATCGAGGGGCAGGTGGTTTTCGCGGATCTGTGGCTCCTGGCAGATGACGACGCCACGCTCGATGTAGTTCTCGAGCTCGCGGACGTTACCTGGCCAGTCGTAGGCCATCAGGATTTCGATCGCCTTCTCGTTGAAACCGCCGATCTCTTTCTCGTTTTCGGTGTTATACTTTTGGAGAAAGTGCTCGGCCAATTGCACGATATCGCCTTTCCGGTCTCGAAGCGGGGGCATCTGAATCGGGATCACGTTGAGACGATAGAAGAGGTCCTCCCGGAAATTCCCCTTGTCGATTTCCTCGCGCAGATTCCGGTTCGTCGTCGCGACGATTCGAACGTCGACGGTGATGGTCGCGCCGCTTCCGATGCGTTCGAATTCCCGTTCCTGCAGGACGCGCAGCAGTTTGGCCTGGAGCGGCGGCTCGATCTCGCTGATTTCGTCGAGAAGAAGTGTGCCGCCGTCTGCCAGTTCGAACCGTCCCTTGGTCTGCTTTACGGCGCCGGTAAACGAACCTTTCTCGTGGCCGAAGAGCTCGCTTTCGATCAGGTCCTGTGGCAGCGCAGCACAATTCAGCTTGATAAAGGGCCGATCGGCTCGTGGGCTGTTGTAGTGGATGGCGCGGGCGATGAGTTCCTTGCCCGTCCCGCTTTCACCGTTGATCAGGACGGTGGACCGGCTCTTGGCGACGGTCTCGACGAGTTCGAAGACCTCATCCATCACCTTGGTCTTCCCGACCATATTGCCGAAACTGAAGCGCTCTCCGAGTTCGGTCTTGAGCCGCGTGTTCTCCCTCTTGAGCTCCTGAACTTCCAGGACGCGATCGACTCGGAGGCCGAGTTCGTCTCCCACGACCTCACCTTTTACCAGATAGTCGTAGGCGCCCTTCCGCATTGCTTCCACCGCTGTGTCGACCTGATCGAGGGCCGAAATCATGAGCACCCTGATGTCGGGGTGGCGTTCCGTGATTTTATCGAGCAGCTCAATCCCAGACATTCCCGGCATCCGGATGTCAGAGAGTACGGCGTCGAAATCGGCTTCGGCGAGTTTCGTAAGTGCCTCGTCGCCGTTCTCGGCCTCTTCGATTTCGTACGCATCCTCGAGCTGGGACACGAAAGACGATCGGGAATATCCGTCGTCATCCACGATCAGGAGCTTTTTCATTTTGGGTTCCTCGTCGCTGCGGAGCGTGTTCATCCCACCGGGAGAATCACACTGAACTCCGTGCCTTTCCTGGGTTCACTCTGAACGTCGATGGTGCCGCCGTGGGCTTCGATTATTTTCTTGGCCGTGGCGAGGCCGAGCCCGTTCCCGTCTTCCTTGGTCGTGAAGAAGGGCCGGAACAACTTCGACTGCACGTCCGTGGACATTCCGATTCCCGAATCCGCAACCGATACGACGGCGACCGGCGAAGTGGGCGCGGATGTTTCACCCCATTCGCAGACCTCCTTCGGGTCGTCTTCGGATCGCACGCGGATCCGAACCCAACCTGTTCCAGGGATGGCCTGCACGGCGTTGTGGAGGAGGTTGAGGACGATTTGCTGTACCTGTTCTGGGTCGATGCGACAGGGCAGTTCGTGAATGGCGTAGTCGCGTTGCACGTCGATCTCGTCGACGCGTGACCCGGCATCGATTTCGAAAAAGCCGACACAATCTTCGACGACCTCGATGAAGTCCACCGGTCGTAGGTTGAGCTGAGCGGGTCTCGTGTAGGTCAGGAGATTGGAAACAACGTTGTTCAGTCTATCGATGCCTTCGGTGATCTTGACGACAAGATGCCGTCGGGGATCGTCGACATCGAGCTTCCTCGCCAACACGTCTGCGAACCCCCCGATGCCTCCGAGAGGATTCCTGATCTCGTGCGCGACGGTGGCGGACATTTCGCCAAGTGCCGTCAGCGTGCTTACGCGGCTGGCCTGACGAGAAAGTTCACGAACCCGGGACACGTCGTCGATGATGGCCAGCGCCCCAAGGATGGTCCCGTCTCGACTTCGCAGGCAGGCGGTCTTGAATCGGACGGGCAACCTGTGGTCGTTCGCCAGGGAGAGTTCGCGCTCCTGTTCTGGAGCTCCTTCCCCGGCAGAAACGGTGAGCGCCAGGAGGCCGGCGGTTTCGCCGAGGACGGTTTCAACCGGTTCGTGCAGGACCGATTCCGGTCGGCAGCCGAGCAGGTCGGCGGCCGCTTCGTTGATGAGGGTCACACGGTTCTGCGTGTCTACCGCAACCACGCCCGAGCCCAAACCCTCGAGCATACTCTCGAGATAGGCGTTGAGGCGGCTCTCTTCGTCGAGGCTGTTCTGAAGTCGTTTGTTGGTTTCCTGGAGCTGGTCGTTCAACGTCGTGAAGTGGGACTCCAGGTCGCGCTGTGAGGTCGCGAGCTGATCGAGTGCCCGGTTGAACGCTGTGTAGGCCTCGGTGAAGGCAGTGACATCTTCTGGCGTGAAGTCTTTCATCCCGGTGTCAGGAGGCCGCTTTTTTGGTTTGTGGTGTGATGCGTAGCCCCTTCTGGCTCACGGTCTTCACGTTGGCGTCCACTCGATCTACGAGTTCTTTGAATGACAGCTTGAGGCGCTCGAGTGAGTCAGCGCTCAACCGGCCCTCTGGCGCATCGGCGAGGGCCTGGATTTCGACCTGCAGGAGATTCACGACTTCGACTTGCTCGGTCATATCCTTCAGGAGTGCGGTAGCGTCCGTGCCTTCGGCCAGTTGCTTGCCGATTCTTTCGGCCAGTTCGCTGGCCCGGTGCTCGAGCCGACGGATGTCCTGGAGGCTCACTGCGATTCCTCCGGTTCGGGGGGTTGGGCGCGTGGTGCGCCATACGCGCCAGGCAGTGCGGTGGGACGTCCGGCTGCCTGTGGACTTCCTCCCACGGGACGACCGGGCGCATTCCCACGCAGTCGAGTGATTTCCTGCTCCTGGTCGCGGACCTTCAATCGAAGGGTGCGTACTTCGGCCTCGAGCTTTTGCACCCGAAGGCTGCGTGCCACGGCGGCCTGCACTTCCGGCATCTTGAAGGGCTTGATGATGTAATCCTGGGCGCCTCGCCTCAGGGCGTCGATCGCCGTCTGGATACTGGGATAGCCGGTCATGATCATGATGCGGGTGTCGGGAGAGCCAT
>Ga0310344_10003537_pt1 | contig 11610 bp, 8 predicted proteins | sample HC15DNA20200_MG_FD_203801 | JGI IMG/M metagenome (GOLD analysis project Ga0310344, IMG submission 203801) | Marine microbial communities from station ALOHA, North Pacific Subtropical Gyre - HC15-DNA-20-200_MG | ecosystem: Environmental > Aquatic > Marine > Oceanic | place: Pacific Ocean: North... | reverse complement strand
TGCCACTGAGCCCCATAGCCCAGCATGTCGATGGACGAAAATTACATGGTCAAGTTGGTCGATCGATTCGAAGCTCATCACCGTTGGCGGATAGCCATGTTGCTCAAGGATTACAGCTGCGGTTAGAACGGCCTCTAGGCAGTGAGCCGTCTGATGTTTTATGACCCCACGAAAACTACGCAGGGTTAAACCATTTGAGCTTGAGTTGATGTTGTAGGGTAGATCATTGAGCAAGCGTTGCACTGCTCTTGGAGTTCTGAAATCAGAGATGATTCGGCGCTCCCGCTGAGTAAATGCGGTCTGACTAGGAGCAATTGAACCCGCTCTTTGCCTGCTGTTGTCGTTACGCAACATTTCCGCTTTCGCGAAGGTCTCTTCTCCGTTGCTCGGATCAAGCCAACCTGAAAAATATTCAACCTTCTTAATCTTATGCTTTCTTGGAGCTAGCTTCACCGAAAAGGAACTAGTCCATTGGGTCTAGAATGCTAGGTGCTCTTGTGCAACTCCTATGATGCGCTGTTCGGCCCAGTAGCCGTCGAAACTGCTTGCAGGGCGCGAGTAGAATCCACAATGTCCACCATAGCGAGTGATCTGGACTGTTACATGTCTGTTTGAGATCACTCTGGGGTCGTCGAATTGTTCTGGAGGAACGAATGGGTCGTCCTGAGCACTTATAACCAATGTAGGAGTCCGCACCTGCGAAATGGTTTGCAGACTGCTTGCACGGTAGTAGTAGTCATCAGCATCACGGAAGCCATGATGAGGTGCCGTGAAGTGTTCGTCAAAATCACGCACTGTTCTTACGGCGCTTAACTGGCGAAGATTGAAGCGCCCGGGCCAAAAATGAGCTTTCCGTTTCATCCGGCGCTTTAAGTTTCTAACGAAATTCCATTCGTAGAGTCGGTTCGCTCTTCGTTCTAGTGCCTCGACACATAGGCCTAGGTCCATTGTAGGGGATACGGCCACGAAGGCTTGGACCTGTGGAGGAACCTTGCGGCCATAGTCACCGGCTAGTCGCAATCCGACATTTCCTCCTAGGGAGTATCCGGCGACTACGATGGCAGGGAGTCGGTCCAATTCGATGAGTTCTTTGATGACGGCCCGTGGGTCATCTGACAGCCCAGAGTGGTACAGGCCAGCTGACAATGACTCTGTTCCGCCGCAGTTGCGCTGATTCAACATGACCGCATTCATACCTGCTGCATAGGCTTTGTCGGCGAGGCCTCTCATGTAGTGGGCCTGACTGGAGCCCTCGAGGCCGTGAAGGCCTATGACTGTCGCGTGGCGCTGCGGCTCGAGTTGCCAATAACAGTGTGCAAGCACACGGGCATCCGGAGCGACGTCGAAATATCGGGCAATGGGCCTCGGGAGATTCGGGAAATGTCGCACGTTGCCCCAGGTGAACAGGGTCATTCTGTGTCCACCTTGAAGGCGAGGGTGAGGAGTGTAGTGAGGAAAGAGTGTAGTCATCAAGACATAAAATACAGCGACCACAGCCGGTTCCATGGCTGTCTAGTAGCCCGCTTGCACTGAGTAGAGCGAATCTTACTGCAAGAGGAGGTTGGTGCGAGCAGCGACTTGAGATGGGCGCTTCTGATTGAGTTCGTAAATTTTAAAGATACCAGCGCGATAAACGATTGGGAGGTCAAATGGTCGATTATCGATGAGATAGTGTATGTCGTACTTGTCGGCCAGCAGATGGGCTCGCTCCACGGTGAGCGCATCGAATTGCCCCAAGTCCTGTATCCGTTCAAGGACCCTTTGCGCTACCCCACGCGAGTATATTGCCATGGCTGGGTCTTTAACCTCTTCCAGATACACATCTCGTTGCCCACTGACCCTGACGCTTGTTCCATGGCGCCAGGCATGTGCCGGGTCGACTAGCAGGTGGGTCTCCGGATCGGTTTTTGTTACCCAGGTCATTGCTTGAATCCAGTCGCTATCAGCTGGTCTTAATGCAATTACTGGTCGATTCGGATGCTCCACAAATGAAACATAGCCTCCACGGATGATCGTTGTGACAGCTACGGCTATTACCACCACATGTCTTGCAACGGTGGGTGACCACGACAAACGTCTCCAGATATTGCTTTCGGTTAGCAGCCATGCAAGGGAGGCAATAGCTATGAAATCAAGGATCCAAAAGATACGGCCGATTTGTAGCTGTACAGCCAATGCCAAGCGTAGGTTGACTAAGGGGAGAGACAAGATGAAGAGCGTCAGTAAAGCGGCGCATCCGCAAATAATCCCTGTTTCTCGGCGGGATGTCATTCCTGCGCGATAGCGGTATAGGTAGACTGCTCCGATCACGGTAGCGGTTCCAAGGTTGGCTAACCAGGCCGTCCAGGTCCAGTTGGAAGGGAAAAGATACGATTTGTGTGCAAGTACCGAGAGCCAGGCATCGTCCATGACGACAAAACGGTTTCCAACCATGGTCTGGGAAAGCCATAGCAACACTGGCGTGCCGATTAGTATCCCTAGCAATATTCCACGAGAGGAAGGTTGCTCCGCGACAACTACAGCTACGCTAAGGGCTATCAAGAACCACAGTCCCGTAGTGGGGTGGAGCATGATGGCAATAATGGTTATTAAGAGGGCAGGCCACGAACGCCCACGCATGAATAGGGCTAGGGCGGATATACCGACTGCGAAGGCGAGCATCCTAGGATGTAAATACCCTTCTAGGGTATTGACCGCTGTAAGTGAGATCCGATGGCGTAGGGTGATAGCTAGAGTTAGTGTGGCTGCGGTGTACCAAGAGCCGTACAGTTGCCAGCCTAGTGTGGCGGTCGCTATGCCAAGAATTAGCAGTCCAAGAACAAAGAGTCCAAAAAAGGTGAGAGGTAGTGACCAGCCGGTGAACTTGGTAATCCAGCCGATAGCATTGTCAAAGACGAAGAAAAGGTCTTGGGCTTCCAGCACCGCCGTGTCTCGAAGGAAGAGAGTCTGGTCAAGTTGCCGTAGTACGGCCGGAAGGTAAAATGACTGATCCTGAACGCCGTAGCGGTAGCCCCCGACGTTTAGGATTGCCAGAAGGCTGAAGCCTATGGCCGCTGCTACGCTGAACAGTACTCGCCGTGTCATCTAACGATATATCGACAACAACTGGCGGAATGATGAGCCCTAATCTGCTTGCTTGAGACAAAGAATTGAGAAGCCCTGTGCAATTGTGGGTAGATTGGACCTTTGGGAAATATTTAGCCGACCCAGACCGCAAGCTTCGGGATCTGGTCACGGTGATGGATTGCCTATGTCGAATTGTAGAGGATCCGAGAAGCTAGTGCGTGGGGCTGGTTTCGGAAGTCCTGCCTATCAATTAGAGGTCGAACCGTAGATTGGCGGCAGGTGAATGTCCTGCATCAGCAGATAGGTACTGAGCTGACCTCGGTGATGGATGAGATGACTTAACACAAGCAGGTGGATAGCTGAGATGCGGGGTAGTGAGAAAGCTTTACGTCCGCGTTGTAGAAGTGTCCAGTCGGCGATCAATTCGTCATCGGTTTTTCCAGCCAGTTGAACTCGGCCACAAGAAGCATTGATGTGAAACGAATCTTGCAATGTGGCAATAGAATCTGCAGGCATTACCTCAGACTGTTTGCCAAGGTCTGCACTGTCCTGAGTCATAATATTTTCGGTCCATCCAGTTATTTCGATGGCGTGGGCTATTAGTTGTGAGAGGCTGCGTTGTTTCGCAGCCGGTCGCCAGCTCAGGTCTGCTGAATGTGCAACGGTGATAAGCGAATCGGTGATTGCTATTTCACGGTCATACTCAGGGAGAAGAATCTCAATCAGAGGCATCAAATTAGTAATAGCAGCAAATCATGCATTGTATACCTAGCAGAGACTTGCTGAACTGGCTGGTTCCTAGCAAGACCCGATCGGGGGAAGAGCCCGACGCGGATGGTCTGTCGTTCGCACTCGGTTCACAACGAAAAAATTCCTAACAATGCTTCCATGAGCTTGTGGGGTTTGCAGAATCGGCTATTTTGACGATTGTGCCGGGATGCCAAATTTGATGTGAATGCGGTGGTTGCGATGTTTGGTAGTGCAGTAGTTCTTGGCTCTGCGTGACCAACTAGGGGTTACCTCTAGGCGATGTTTCTGGATGTGCTTGAGACCCATTCGTGATGAAGTGGAAGTTAGTTGGATTTTGCTGATCCGGCTTTCCGAGTTTGAGCAGTACTGTCTTGGTGGGTACAAGTGATGAAAACCTCTTGTCACTGCGGGAATATCCATGTGCTGTTGCTCTGATGTAACAAGTATGATCGTGCGATGTTAACAGCTGTCCTTTTATACCTGTCTGCCCTTGTCCTGGTGGGTACGTTTCGAAGCCAGAAAATCAAGACGGGTGATGATTTTCTAGTGGCGGGCCGAACATTGCCTGCCCGAGTTTTGGTGTTCACCCTCCTCGCTACCTGGGTAGGCTCAGGAAGCCTCTTTGGAGGGGCAGGGTTAGGTTATCGAGTTGGGTTTCCTGCATTGTGGCAGTCGGCTGGGGCGTGGGTCGGGATAGCGTTAGCCTACTTTATTGCACCTCGAGTTCGTCGAATCGCCCAGTATACGGTCCCTGATATTCTTGAGCTGCGTTATGGGCCAGGAGCCCGTTTGTTGGGCACGCTCACAACAGTGTTGGCTTACGCCACTATAGCTGCCTATCAGTTTCGCGGAGGTGGTCGATTGTTGGCCTTGATCGCTCCGATTGATCCAGATACCGGTGCCCTTATCACGATGGTGTTTTGTGTCACTTTCACCTCGCTGGCTGGGATGCTTTCCATTGCTTACCTTGACGTCGGAAATGGGATACTGATGACTTTTGGCGTCGTGATGGCCGTCTTGTTCATGATCGGCGAGTCTGGAGGACTAGCGATGTCGCTAGCTTCGCTTCCAGTTGACCATGTCTCAGTCTTTGGCTCGCTCGGGCCAAGGGCTTCCCTGGCCTTGTTTTTCCCTACCATGTTCCTGTTGCTAGGTGAGGCGAACATGTATCAAAAGTTCTTTTCGGCGCGTGATGAAAAAGCAGCTCGTTTGGCGGTTGTCTGGTGGATCGTTGGGACGATTGTGGTTGAGACATTAATCGACTCCACTGGGATTTTGGCGACTTCACTGGAACCTGGTCTGACTGAAGTGGAGTCGGAGGAGGTCGTTATCAGGGTTGCCACTGATGTGCTGCCAGAGTTTATGGGAATCATACTGGTTTGTGGAGCTGCCGCGATCATTGTTTCAACTGCGAACAGCTTTCTGCTGACACCGTCTACGAACCTTATTCGTGATGTGTACCAACGCTTTTTTAACCCAGGCGTTACAGACCGGCAGGTGATTCTCTATACGAGGGCTATTGTTGTTGTCTTGGGCGTACTTGGTTACGTAGTCGGAGGTTTCTTTCCGACCATCCTAGCAATGGCTCTATGGGCGTATACCATGTATGGAGCCGGCATCACCCCAGCTCTGCTTGGAGCTCTACTCTGGCGTCGCGCCACTGCGCTTGGCGGTATTTCGTCGATTCTTGTTGGGATGCTTACGACACTTGTCTGGGAGATAATTGGTTTGGTTCGGAGTGTTGATGGTTTGCCGGTATACCTATTTGGTCTTGAAACCGCCTATCCAGCGTTAGTGCTGTCAATTGGGACTCTGGTTTTCGTCAGCCTTGCGACTCCCCGGCAGAGTGACGAAGTGGTGTCGGCAGTGTGCATGAGGCAAGTTTGACGGTTGTGTCCAAGGGCAATGGCCCGACCCGCGTTAGTCTCGTAGCTACTTATGAGCTTGGGCGCCAGCCCTTTGGGATAGCTTCGCCTGCCGCGTGGCTCAAGGAGGCTGGGGTGGAGGTTATAACCAATGACCTGTCTCGCCAGGAGCTTCGCCCAGAAGTTCTCAACAGTGACCTCATCGCTTTTCATCTTCCGATGCACACAGCAACAAGGTTGGCTTTGCCGGTCATTCGGCGTTTACGTGCGCTTGCGCCAAGAGCTCGACTTTGCGCATATGGGCTTTACGCTGGACTCAATGCTGCGGTTCTAAGAGATTTAGGAGTTGAGTATGTTCTTGGTGGTGAATTTGAGGGTGAGCTGGTCAAGCTTGCTTGTGGCCATGGTGGTAGAAAGACTGCTTCGAGTGCGGAAGGAATTCAGCCACGATTGAGGTTTCGGGTACCTGATCGAACAGGCCTTCCAGGACTTGAGAAATACGCATCCCTGCAAATGCCATCTGGGGACCGGAAGGTGGTTGGCTATACAGAGGCTAGTCGGGGCTGTAAGCATCGTTGCCGGCACTGTCCAATTGTGCCTATTTATGATGGGCAGTTTCGAGTGGTGCCTCGTGAAGTTGTAATCGCAGATATACGATCTCAGGTTGAAGCAGGTGCGCAACACATTACATTTGGGGATCCGGATTTTTTTAATGGCATTGGCCATGCGATTACTCTTGTCAGGGAGATCAACGAAGAATTTCCTGAACTCACCTACGACGTGACAATCAAGGTTGAACACCTCAGACGTTACGAAGACAAGCTGAATATACTCAGGGATACGGGCTGTGTATTTGTGGTAAGTGCAGTTGAATCGATCGATGATGACGTTTTAATAAAGCTAGAGAAGGGACACACCCAGGCTGACTTTGAACAGGTTGTCTCGCTGTGTCGGGAAATTGGCCTAACTCTATCTCCAACATTCATTCCGTTTACACCATGGACGACATTGCGAGATTATTTCGAATTGTTGCAGACGATAGATCGATTGGAACTTGTCGAGCAGGTCTCTCCTGTGCAACTCACACTGCGGCTCTTGATATCAGAGCGCTCCCGATTACTCGATTTGATAGCGAATGATTTTGGAGCCTGGCTTAGCCCTTTCGATCGCGAGCGACTCGTCTACCCTTGGCGGCATGTCGATGCACGGGTAGATCGTTTGCAAGAAGCGGTTACGGAACTAGTTGGGAACCAATTGAACATAGCCCGGACTCAGATGTTCGAACAAATTTGGAAGCTTGTTGCCTGTGAGCTAGGGGAGTTTGGCCAGCCTAGGACTCCAGTGACACCTAGCCGGGCTACGGTAGCTTATCTCAACGAACCTTGGTATTGCTGAGCGGAACCTAATGCAGAGCAGGTGGCTCTGTTGTGAGTTTTGAATCAGTAGCTTGTTGGGGGGGGCTCTCTTCGAATGCAGATGCCTCCGTTCAGCATGTCCGCTGGTAAAGCTGTCAATGGGACGATTACTGATCATTTCCACCACGACCGGCTACCAGACGCGCTTGTTCTGTGAAGCGGCTCGAAGATTGTCGGTCGAATTGGTTTTTGCAACTGACCGCTGTCACCGTCTAGAGGACCCTTGGAGGGATGGGGCAATTCCTGTCAGGTTTTACGATGAAGAAGCGTTTGTGGAGGCCATATGGGAGGAGAATAGCCGCCTGAGATTCGACGGGTTGTTGGCGTTAGGCGATCGTTCTGCGGTACTCGGAGCGTTGGCCTCGCAAGCGATTGGTTTACCTGGGCATCCTCCGTCGGCAACACGAGCTAGCGGCAACAAACTCGAGAGTAGGAGACGTTTCGCTGCGGCTGGGCTTCTTTATCCCAACTTTCGAGAGATATCTCTGGGCAACGTGGCCGACCTGGAGGTTGGCGAAGATGAGTTTCCCTGTGTGCTTAAGCCGGTGGCGCTGTCTGGGAGTCGTGGTGTCATCCGAGTGGACAGCCCTAAGGAACTGCTGGAAGCCACAGAGCGTGTATGCCGTCTGCTGGCTCGTCCTGACCTTTTGGAAAGGCGGCATAGGGATGACGACAAGTTGGTTTTGGAGTCATTCATTCCGGGTCGAGAGTATGCTGTCGAAGGGATACTGGAACACGGAAAGTTGCACGTGCTCGCTGTATTTGATAAACCCGACCCACTGGACGGCCCGTATTTCGAAGAATCCATTTATGTTACGCCATCGGTAGCTCCTGGCAAGACGCAGCAGGATATCGTAGACGCAGTCTGCGGGGCTGTGCGGGCCCTCGGGCTTTACCACGGGCCCGTTCACGCCGAGTGCCGGGTGAATGATCAGGGGGTGTTTGTTCTTGAAGCCGCGTCTCGGCCCATTGGAGGACTGTGCGCGCGAACGCTTCGTTTTAGGTCTCAGGGCGAATTGATTTCGTTTGAGGAATTGCTACTGCGGCATGCTTTGGGAGAATCGGTAGTTGGCTGCTGTCGTGAGCACGCCTCGTCCGCAGTCATGATGATACCGATTCCACGCTCGGGGATATATCGGCGAACTGAAGAGGTGGAGATAGCCCTGGCAGTACCGAATGTGGTCGATGTGGTGATAACAGCTAAAGCTGACCAGCGCCTTGAATCGCTACCAGAAGGATCGAGTTACTTAGGATTTATCTTTGCCAGGGCTCACAAGGTTTCTCAGGCCGTGGCTGCCGTGCGAGAAGCACACGAAAGTCTTAGGATAGTAGTCGATCCGGTCGTCCGTATGGCCTGAGAACGATTCTTCGGTCATTTCTGTTGTTCGGGAACAAAGTCCGGTGGCAAGGCTGAGCCTTCGCCGAAGAAGAAGTCCTCCATCTGTTTTGCGACCAGATCTTGAGCTTCTTTCTGCCACGGCATGAGGCGATACTCGTTGAGGATCATCTTCATGCGCTCCTCCCAGAGTTTCCATGCTTCGGCTGAGACGTTTTCGTAGATACGCCGGCCTAGGTCCCCAGGCCAAGGAGGTTCGTCGAGTCCGGGGAGCTCTTTCTGAAACTTGACGCAAGTGACTGTTTTAGGTTCGGAGTCGTGGGAGGGGGAATCTGTCATGTTCTGGTACCGGCTCTGAATAAGGAACCTAGGGATCGTAACATGGATGAGGATGCTGAGCTGGACAGTGGCTACAATATTGCAGAAATGAGATGCAGGCTTGGTTCGCCGCTTTCATATCGTGGGTACTGTGGGTTTGTCTGTTGTGCTAAACGCTGGTTGCTTCTCAAGCGACACCCTACAACTTCCGATACAAGAACCAAGAAAATCGAATGGTCGAATTATCTAAGGACTTGGTGAAGGTTCTGGGGCAGCGAACGCCTGAACTACGTCTCACAACGCCCCAGTATTTTAGTCAGAGGCTGGCGGTTGTTCTTGTGTAAAGCTTACGGTAACCACTCTTGCCACCTGAACCCGTGTGTCGTTGAAGGTGGCACCACCGCCGATATCAGTTACCTCGTCTGAGACCAGTGCGTTGGCTGTTGAGCCGTTGAGGGTGCTCATGCGCCAGAGTCCTTTTGGGAGACCGACTGTTCCTCGTCGCATGTCGGAGTTGAGCGAGACTAGGCAGTGGACTTCGCCGAGAGCGTTAAAGATACGTACCGAGTCTCCTGTAGAAAGGCCTCGATGTTCGGCGTCCTCTGGGTGCATATGCAGACGTGCAACACGAGAACGTAGCTCCCCTAGCGTAGAACAGATGGTCTTTTCGGTAGCTGGAGAAATTAGTGTCAGCGGATGATCGTTATTTTCTGGTTCAGGTTGATAGCGATAAAGCCCCACTGAGCTTTTTTGCTCCAGATCTTCTGGGAAGAGACAGGCTTTGCGCTCTGGAGTGCGGGGGAACACGTCGCGGAACTGGACAGGCCTCCCGTCAGCGATGCCGGCAGCAAAACCAGTGTCCATGAGTTCTTGTCTGGCTTCATCGGGAAGGGCGTTGGTCAATTGGAGCAGGGCCTGGACATCGCTGTTGTCATCGCTCTGAATCTCCAGATCAAGTTTGGTCGCTAAGGCTTCGAATACTTCAACGTTTGGCCTGGCTTCTCCAACTGTTTCGATGACAGGGCGAGCCAGTTGGAGGTTCGTGAGCCCGTAGCTTTGCACAACGTCATAGGACTCTAGGAAAGTCGTTGCTGGCAGTACTATGTCTGCCAATCGAGCAGTATCAGTCATCACTTGGTCAAACACGACTGTGAAGAGGTCTTCTCTGGCTAGTCCTTTAAGGACCAGGTTTTGGTTGGGCATTGTGGCCACTGGATTACAGTTGTAGACGAACAGCATTTGAATGGGAGGGTCTTGGTATTCGAGTAAGGCTCTGCCGAGTTTGTTCATGTTGACTAGGCGGGTGTTTGGTTCGGGAATGCCGATCCAGGATTCGGTCGAGAGAGACCAGGCGCCAGTGTTGCTCATGGAGTAGCCTCCGCCTCTGACGCCAAACTTCCCGGCCACTGCTGGGAGCGCTAATACGGCCAATGCTGCACTCTCGCCGTTACGGTTACGCTCAAGACCCCAGCCGCATCGAATTACGGCTGGTGCAAGGTCTGCGTACATTTCAGCAAAATTTTCCAGTAATTCTGGATCGAGCTGCGCGACGGTTGCCGCGTGGTCAATAGTCCACTCTTGAGCTCGTTCGCGGAGTCGATCCGCGCCATGAGTGTGGGTGTTCAAGAATTGTTCGTCGGCCAAGCCGTGCTCAAACAGGTAACGATGTACCGACAGCGCTACAGCAACGTCTGTTCCTGGTCGTAGTGGTAGGTGGAGGTCAGCTCGACGTGCCAGATTGGTTCTGCGAGGGTCGATGACAATGAGCGCAGCCCCTGATTCTTGGGCTGCCTTTATGTGAGGTAGTAAGTGTATACCCGAACTTGAAGGATTGGCACCCCAAACGACTATTAGCTTGGCCTGACGATAATCTTCGTATGTTACACCTGGCATTTGGCCATAGAGGGCCTGACTGGCAGTCGTGGTAGGGATGGAACACACGGTTCTGGCTAGGCGAGCTGTGCCAAACTGTCTGAATAGCCTGGCGTCGGCGGTGTCTTGGCTTAAAAGCCCGTTTGAGCCACCGTAAGAAAAAGGAAGAATCGCCTCGCCTCCCCACTCACGCCGAATATCCTGCATGCGCTTAGCGATAGTCCCGAGGGCTTTGTCCCACGTGGCAGTTTCCCAGTGGCCACTGTCCCGTGGGCCGGTTCTGATCAGTGGTTGGGTGACACGTGCATCTCCATAGACACGTTCGTCGAATCGACGAACCTTCCCGCAAATATAACCGTTGGTAGCTGGGTTATTGTCTGAGGCACCAATGGAGATGATCTTGCCGGTTTCGACAGTGATCTCCAAACTGCAGGTGTCAGGACAGTCAAGTGGGCATACAGTGTCCACCGTTGACCGACCCCACTTCAGGCTATCGTCCGCTTCTGACATCGCTTCAGTCTACACCTGCTTCTGCGCTGGTTTAGTTCTACTTGTAGCTCAAGAAGCTACACAATGATGTAATACGAGTTGATCTACCTTATTGCGGATGAGGTCTAGAGGTGGGTCGTGTGGTTGGGTTCTAGTTTTCAAACTGGATGGGTAGAGGTTGCCGAAGGATATGATTCCGAGAGGACGTGCCACCAGACAGGACTGGATTGCGGGTTTCGTGCAGCTCGCTATCTTGATAGTTGCACTTTGCTTGGCGACGATGCCATTGCCGAGTGAGCTAATTGAGAAATTTTATTCACAAGGGTTTTATCCGGTGGTGCGACGAGTTGTTACGGGGTGGTCGAGTCAGACAAATCTGGTGTTGTTCGACTGGCTGTTGGTAGGTGGAGTGGGAGGAACTTTGGGTTGGTGGGCGTTGAGTCTCGTTCGGGCCGTGAGATTGAAACGCCTGCACATGTTCATGCGGCCAGCATGGCGA
>Ga0310344_10003536_pt1 | contig 11611 bp, 8 predicted proteins | sample HC15DNA20200_MG_FD_203801 | JGI IMG/M metagenome (GOLD analysis project Ga0310344, IMG submission 203801) | Marine microbial communities from station ALOHA, North Pacific Subtropical Gyre - HC15-DNA-20-200_MG | ecosystem: Environmental > Aquatic > Marine > Oceanic | place: Pacific Ocean: North... | reverse complement strand
GAACCTACGTCGATATGTCGACGGAGGTAGGGAAATGCGACACCGAGCGTTTTGATGAACTGCCCTCAGGTATTGAGTGCATTTTGAACTGTCTACTCGATCACCGTTGACGCCGGTAAGATCGCTTTCTTCTTTTGGTTCGTCGCTTTTGTGCGTGATCGGGTCGTTGTGTCGTCGGAGACATTGGCTCGGGTGGTTCAGCTGGTGGCTTTCCGAATCGTGTTTGTGCCCATTGTGTCACTCGTGAACTCATCCGCATCGAGAGGAATGCGACGAGAAAGAAGAAAAGTCCGTTCACAGCTACGTCTTTTAAGATCAGATCGTCGGTTCCCCAAACTTCGGTGAGTCCAATCCAGACTGCTGCTAGGATCACCGACCATACGAGCGTTTGCTTGGTTGTCATTGGTCTCATAAAAGTGTTGCGCCTTGTTCAACTATGTTGCGGACATCTAGCACCGTGCAGCACGGACGGGTGATCTGATAGCTGGGTATCTTGGTGTCGTTCTCGTTTGGCACCCAGCTTTCACCAATCTTAGGCGGTCGTAGTTTCAATGGGGTCGCCTAACCTCTTGCACTTATTGGTATGTAATCTCGAGGTTGAGGACCGTTATAGACCGTGAGCGGTCGGATGAGGATATTATGCTCGAATTGTTCGAGGACTTGAGCCGTCCAGCCTGGCACGCGTCCCATTGCGAAGATTGGGACAAAGAGATCCTCTGGTATTCCGAGTAGGTAGTAGACCACGCCTGCATAGAAGTCGACGTTCACGTTGACTCCTAATCGAGAATATGGGCTCATTGCGTCGACGGTTGCTTCGAGGATCTTGTACCACTTTGGTTGTTGCATCTCCTCTGAGAGCCGCTGAACTCCCTCGCGCATATGACGAGCTCTCGGATCTTCCGTACGGTAGACGCGATGCCCGAAGCCCATTACAGGTTGGCGATTCTTTCGTAATTTCTTTACGTAGTCGTTAGCACGATCAGGCTCACCGATCTCCTGTGCCATCTTCATTACGTTCTCGGCAGCACCACCATGTGCGGGTCCCGAGAGTGCGGCGATCGCTGATGTAACAGCCGCGTGTAAATTCGCGTCCGTGCCGGTAACCACTCGTGCTGTGAAGGACGACGCATTCGATCCGTGCTCTGCATGCAGGATCGCATCCTTATCCATGAGTCCAATAGCATCATCTGAGGCGTGTTCACCAGTTAATTGGTAGAGAAACGATGCGGCATGACCAAGTTCAGGGTCGGTAGGAATAGGCTCTAAGCCGTTTCGAATTCGATGATGAGCGGTCACAATCGATGGCACCTGGGCGGTAAGACGAATGCCCTTTCTCAATGTTGCCTCACGTGAATTGTCAGATACGTCCGAATCGAACGTGGACAGAGCGGAAGTGGCAGTTCGTAGGACGTCCATCGGATGGGCAGATGATATTAACCTGATCAGGTCGATTATTGGATCGGGTAAGTTTCGCGCATCAGCTAATGCCTGCGTATGAGCTTCGAGTTCTGATGTATTGGGTAACTCCCCGTGAAGCAATAGATATCCGACTTCTTCGAATGTTGATTGCGAAGCGAGCTCATGGATCGAATAACCTCCGTAAAGGAGTGTTCCTTCTCGTCCATCGATAAAGCTTGCTGCACTGCGGTCAAAAAAGACTCCGTTTAGTCCGCGATGGATTTGTGGGCCTTCTTCAACATCTTCCTGAGATTCGGTCATTGCTTTCCTTGTTCTAATTGATTTCGTTAATCTTCTTCGAGCGTTGAGGTGTCGCCTTCCGGGAGCCCGAGCTCTCGCGCCTTGAGCAGGCGGCGCATGATCTTACCGCTGCGGGTTTTCGGCAGAATATCGATCACATCGATTTCGCGAGGTGCAACTGCTGGTCCAAGGCGTGTCCGGCAATGATTATTAAGTGACCGTAATAATTCTCGCGTGTTTGCGAAACCATCGTTTAATGTCACGAATGCTTTGACAATTTCCATTGCTACATCGTCGGGTTTGCCGATCACACCTGCTTCGGCTACTGCCTCATGCTCAATAAGTGCGCTTTCGACTTCGAATGGGCTAACTAGATGCCCCGCCGTATTGATCACATCGTCGTCACGGCCCACGAACCAGAAGTAACCATCCTCGTCACGCTTCGCCTTGTCGCCGGTCAGGTACCAGCCATTCTTAAAGCGAGAATCGTATCGCTCCTGGTCGTTCCAATAGGTACGGAACATCGAAGGCCAACCAGGTTTGACCGCCAATTGTCCTTCTATCATCGGCGTGGTTAGCTCGTTCCCCTCGTCGTCGATAATGGCTGCATGGATCCCAGGAAACGGCCGTCCCATTGACCCGGGACGAATTGGCATTACCGGATAGTTTGCGATCATGATCGCTCCAGTTTCGGTTTGCCACCAATTGTCGTGAATTGCCAGGTCAAACGCCTCTAATCCCCAGACAACTCCTTCAGGGTTAAGTGGTTCACCGACAGACATTACGTAACGGAGTGACGATAAGTCGTGGCTTCTCGCAACATCCGTCCCTGCCTTCATCAAGAGGCGGATCGCGGTTGGAGCGGTGTACCAGACGGTTACTTGATGTTTTGTGATCGTTTCATACCAACGACGAGCGCTGTAGCCCCCCTCGTCGATTACCTGTGTAATTCCGTTACTCCAAGGGGCGAACATTCCATACGAAGTGCCCGTAACCCAACCCGGGTCTGCAGTGCACCAATAAATGTCGTCGTCATGAAAATCGAGCACATATTTTCCGGTTGCGTAGTGGCTTACTACCGTGTTGTGTACATGGGCTGCACCTTTGGGTAGTCCTGTTGTGCCACTCGTAAAATGCATAATTGACCAGTCTTCAGCTCCCGTTTGCTCGATAGTGAATTCTTCTGATGCGTTAGGTACGATTGCAGACCATGCAACATCACGATCGTCGACTTCGGTACCTTCGCGATGATCGATCACGATTACTGTCTCAAGGCTCGGCAACTCATCGCGCACTGCGTTTACCTTTGCGAGTAGCTTGGGTGTAGTTACGATCACCTTGCCTTCTGCCCGTTGCACACGTTCCTTGATCGGCTCTGGTCCAAATGCAGAAAATAGTGGTGCAGCGATTGCACCGAGTTTTAATGCTCCGAAGACCCCGAAATAGAGCTCGGGGATGCGGTCACTAAGGAAGAAGACTCGATCAGCCTTTTCTATACCTGCGCTTCGAAAGGCGTTGGCCACCTTGTCTGTTTCGCGCTTCATGTCAGCGTATGTGTAATTTTCGATTTCACCACTCGCGGACTGCCAGATCATGGCCAATTTCTCAGCGCGCTCGCCAAGGGCATGTCGGTCGATGCATTCATGTGCCTGATTTATTAGTCCATTCGGTGTATCCAATTCAGCCCATATGCTGTCCCAGTTCCAATTTTCTCGTTGAGATTCATAGTCATCGATATTTGGATGCGCCTTAAGCGCCTGAATGTCTTTTGCGATCTCCGAGTATCCAGCGACCATCAGAACACCCCCCTGCACGCCGACGTGAGTCCGTACACCCGGCGGTTGGATTATAGCGCGGGGAACGCTATGTGAACGAAGGCTGGATTCGATTTTGATTCGGGGTGTCGTGATGTTGAGAGTTTTTGTTCCCGATCAGGTTATTGCTTCACCGTGATCTGCAATTACTGACGATATCGAATAGCCTTGAAGACGCTCTTCACTTATGCCAAGTTCTTCTACTGGGCAGCTCAGTTATCCAGAAACATCAGATAAGTCACCGAATGCTCCTGCTTCCCGAAGGTCCGAAATTTGGTTCCAATTAAATCCGGACTCGAGTAGCACTTCTTCAGTGTGTTGTCCGAATTCGGGGGCTGGTGCGCGGAGTGAAGCTGGTGTGCGGCTTAGGCGAACTGGTGGTCCAACAGTAGGCAGCACAGAGCCTTCAGGGTCTCGAGGATCAGGCATATTTGTGAGATATCCATTTTCCCAGGATTGTTCGTCTTCAGCGATTTCAAGGTAGTTAGCGATAGGTTGCACAAAGAATCGTGGTTGTAAGACTGACAGCCATTCATCACGGGATCTGGTCAGGAAAATTTCTTGCAGGCGAGCGCGACGCACTTTGTTTGTTTCGCTACGGAGATGTTCGGGTGCGTCACCTTCTCCGAGTTCTGGCGCTCCCATAACTTCGCAAAATTCACTCCACCATTTTGCAGGTTGCCCTCCTCCAACTAGCAGATATTCCCCGTCTTTACATAGGTATCGTGACCAATGAGGAGCCCGATCTTCGTCACTAGTCAGGCCTCGAAGTGGTACACCCCACATCGCAGACGTTATGTTGAGCCCTTGAATGCAGAGCTGTGATCCGTACAGCGAGGTGTCGACCACTTGTCCTTCACCGCTTTGTTCACGTTCCCAAAGTGCAGTCATCATTCCGAATGCGGAAATGATTGCACCTGTGTGATCAGCGAATGGGACGCCAACTGGTAATGGTCCGGATTCCGGCGTGCCATTGACCGACATAATTCCACCTCTCGCTTGCGCGAGGATGTCCATGCTGCCCATCTGCGCCTTGGCATCAGGGCCTTCATTGCCCCAACCGGTAGCGTTAGACACGATGATCTTAGGGTTTCGATCTCTCAGGACGTCATACGTGAGACCGAGACGATCAAGTACACCAGGGCGCATATTGTTGTGGAAGATGTCTGCTGTCTCTATCAATTTGAGGAAGACGGTACGTCCTTGCTCGTGTTTCAGGTCCAGACAGATAGCTCGTTTGTTTCGGTTTAGGTGTTGGAAGTAGGGGCTGAGTCCGTTTGGCGCGTTTCCGATACCACTGGCACGCCCTGGATCGGGAGATTTCGGACCTTCTATTTTTACGACGTCGGCGCCCATATCTGCGAGCATTGCCGAAGCGTATGTTCCTTGCTGAAATACACTCATATCGAGGACTCTTACTCCGGCGAGGGGTAGTCGGTAAGATGATTCAGAGCCGACTGGCGAAGACTGATTCACAGCACTTTCGTGACTCCCATTCGGGGACTTGCCGTTACTGTAGTTTGTCATTTGAGCCTCCTCGTGGTGATTTAGCCACGCAGTACAAGCATAGACGATTCCGGATAGGAGAATTTAGATATTTCGTTGGAGATAAACTTCCCTAGTCGTTCGTGTGTACAAATTGGTAAGGCGCGGTAATGTTTTGCTTAGAGGTCTGCATTATCGATGTCCTATTCCCATTAGAGATGTTGTTTGGTGTCAGCTAACGGAGCCTTATGATTCTGCACCGGTGGGCTCAGCAATTGATCATCGATCCGTTACTGAATAGCGGGACTAAGCTGCACAGGCGGCATCGTGTTTTCGTGGTTTCACTGGTTATGACGGCCGCTGTACTAGCATTTTGTGTACCGACTGCCAACGCGGATACTGGCGATAGTCGAGCACGACCGATTGATGGTGTGTTCACGGCTCTCGAGGATATTTCTTATTTCACCGACTGCGACGATGGGACGATCAGGATTAACTGCGGTGGTGTGCCTGGTTACTGGCCAGCAGGATCGATTCCGGTTCAGATTTGTACACGGCAATTTGCTCGCCCTTCGCATATTACCGCTGAAGAGTTCCGGACTTTTGTTCGGGAAACTTCCGAAATGTGGACCAGCATGGAAGCAGCTATTGGCTTTTTGTATAACGGTGATTGCACGGGCAATTCGCGTTGGGAAGATGACAACTACGTAAACGAGGTTGGTTTCGACGATTCACGAGATGTAGTCAGCGGTGCGGCGGTCGCAATCGCTCGTGGGACATGGATCAACAGACCAATCTTTGGTTTTCCAATTGAACGAAGGTTCGTGGAATTTGATGTGATTGTTGACGTTGATGCTTCGATTCCCGATATCTGTGTGCGATCAGTAGTCGCACATGAGCTTGGTCATGTGATCGGATTGGGGCATAGTTCCGTTGAAACTGATTTGATGTTTAATTCATTTGACGCAAATGATCTTTCGACGTGCCCAACGACTGCATCGTCTGACGAAAAGGCATTGCTTCAGCAACTCTACGGAGTAAATTCGGCACCTGTGTTGCAGGTCGCGACCGAACAGGTATTCGTTCCTGGGGCAAAAGTGAGACTGATTGCTGATGCTTCCGATCCGGAAAACGATCCGATTGTTTTCGAATGGGAACAAATTGGTGGTGAACTATTAGCATTTGAAGCGATAGGTGCAGAGCTTACCTTTATTGCCCCGGAAGATCCTATCGACACAATTGAGTTCAGAGTGACAGCGCGAGATAGTTATCGTCATCTAGATACAGAGACGATTCAGGTCACATTTGATGATAATCCAAGTCCATTAATCCTCTCGCCTTCTTTCACCCGATTTCAGTTAGGTAATGGAAGCCTTGTTGGGAATGCAGTTTTGGGATGGTCAGGTCAAGATAGAGCTTCCAGTTACCGATTTTGTACAAAAGAGCCATTTACTAATGATGAAAAATCTTGTGCTGACTACGCTTCACCGCAGGTAGCGGTCGATTGGGATACGGTCATCGCAACAGCAGGTGAATCTGACGAGCGGCGAGTGTTCACAGCAGGTGTTCTCGAGACATCAATGGCTGCTTGTAATGCAGTAGGTTGCACAGCAGCGGGCGTTGGTCCATCTATAGGTGGACTGCAGTGGGCTTCTTGGCAGATCGATTTCGACTATCTTGCGATGTCATTCGATGTTCCGAGATTAAACATCATGTGGACTATCGGTGGTGTTGTTAATGTTGAAACGACTCCACGTCGCTTCGAAATGTATATCGGCACTCCAGCAGATCCACTGCAAGAGCGGATTAAATCCTGCGGCAATTTACCCGCGGGCGGTGTGTGCTTTGGACTTCTGACACCTAAGGACAAGATGCATCTTTCGCAACTAACTATTGTTAGTTCGGGGAAAGGAACTCCTACCACCGAACACCGAGTCAAGATTCGTTAGTGATCTTGATTCAGGCTAGATGTAAGGTCGCTAAGCGTGGTCGAGGTATACTTTGATATGTCTGTGGCGCAAGTCGTACCGCTACTACTAAGTGTGCCGTGGGAGTGATCTTTTGATGCTATCTCGACGCGCGGTCGATGAAGCTATCGCCGCTCTCGATCATTGCACTCGCGACCGTGCTCCTAACGCATTTGCATCTGTAGCATTGCCTCGTCAATTCGACCCGCGCAAACTGCTCGAAACCTCTATGAGCAATGATGTTGTTGCTAGCTACGAACGTTCAGATCAAGGTGTTGCGCTTGTAGGTGTTGGAGAGGCGGCACGTGTTGATCTTGCAAACGGTGATTTGCCGACAGTTGCCCGAACTCGAATCCAGGAGCTATTGGCCGATGTGAGAGTAAGCGGAGTTACGTCTTTACGTCCTCGGGTACTGGGAGGGTTTCGCTTCGCACCAGAACAGCATCCGGGTGAACCCTGGGAGCAGTTTAGCGCTGGATCTTTGGTGCTTCCAAAGATGTTGTTTGTTCTTGATGGCGAAAACAGTGGTGTGGTTCTCGCTCCGGGGACTGCCCTCAGTGAGGCAAGACCTTTGATCGAAGAAGGATTGAGAAGCAACTCCACCGATCGCAGACCATCGGCATTATTTGGGGAACTACGCGAGATACGATCGATCGATGAAGCTGAATGGCTGCGAAGTGTGAGAACTATCGCTCGAGAAATTCGTGCCGGTGAATATGAAAAGGCAGTTCTTGCGACTTCAATTCAACTCGAAGGCACAGCTGAACTGCCAATCGGCGCCACCCTTGCTCACCTACGTGCTGATTACCCCGACTGTCATATTGTGAGCTTCCAAGTTGATGGTTCTACTATTGTTTGTGCAAGCCCCGAATTATTGGTCAAGCTTGAAGGACGGCAACTAGAAACTGCGGCCCTTGCCGCATCGCAGCGGCGAAGCCTCAACGAAATTGAAGATGCAGAACTCGGACATGAGTTGCTCACCGATCCGAAAAGTCGTGGTGAGCACGAGGTCGTAGTGCGTGAAATTGTTGAACGCCTTGACGATTTGACTTTGAGTCTCGACGTAGATCCTGAGCCGGCCGTCCGTAGATTCCGGAATATTCAACATTTACTGACGAAAATTGTTGGTGCCGTACCGGGAGAGATCGATATCTTGGATCTTGTGGAGCGATTACACCCGACACCTGCAGTTTGTGGTCGTCCGTTTGATCTCGCTCGGCGAGTGATTACTGAGCACGAGACATTCGATCGTGGCTGGTATGCAGGGCCGATTGGTTGGCTTGATGCCAACGGTGATGGTGAATTTGCGGTTGCATTACGGACGGCGTTACTTCGTGGTACTAAGGCTTGGTTGTTCGCCGGAAATGGCATTATGGGCGATTCTAATCCAGACGCTGAATTAGAAGAAGTTCGTTTGAAACTCCATCCGCTTGCTGAAGCACTAAATGGGCGCGCTCGATCCGAAAGGAATCCGATCCCAGCCTGACGACTGCCAGAAAGAGGTCAGTGTGCCACGAGCGCTTGATCGGTATATGAGGACTTTTGTGGCTGCACTTGTCAGCTGTGGTGTTCGCCACGCAGTGGTGACACCTGGATCACGGAACACGCCACTAGTCTTAGCATTAACTGATGATCGTTCCGGAGTTCACCCTTGGGTTCACCTTGACGAGCGATCTGCAGGATATTTTGCACTTGGGCTTGCTCGCCAACTTAACGAACCAGTGACAATTGTTTGCACTTCAGGTACAGCAGCCGCCAATCTTCTACCGGCGATTGTTGAAGCAAGACTTTCGCGAGTTCCATTAATTGTTTTGACGGCTGATCGTCCGCCAGAGCTGCGGGACGTCGGAGCATCTCAGACAATTGATCAAGTTCGGATGTTCGGCAACCATGCCAAATGGACTGTCGACATGCCTGTTGCAGGCAGTGATGTTTTTCTCGATCGTTATGCTGCGAGTGCCGCAGTTCGAGCCTCTTTACTAGCTGTTGAAGTACCGTCTGGGCCGATTCACCTTAATTTTCCGCTCCGTGAACCTCTCATGGAGACTGAATCCAGTGTGCCAGCGGTCTTACCATTTGAGATTAACAAGAGGCAGTCTGGTCGAGTTACACTTTCAAATCAGCAAATCGATGAGCTTGCGTCCGAGATTGCTGGACGTCGTGGGTTAATCATCGCGGGCCCGGAACCACTAGGATCGCCTGCAGCACTTGTCGAACTCGTGCGAATACTTGATTGGCCTCTGATCGCTGATCCACTGTCTGGTGTTCGAACTGGTCATCACGATATGTCTCGAGTAGTTGATCGAGTCGATACGCTAGTCAGAGAGCCGATATTTACGAATGCTGCGAGACCTGAAGTAGTGATTCGTTTCGGGCCTACGATGACTTCGAAACCATTCAATTCCTGGCTAGCTAGCCTCGGTAATGTGAGTCATTTTGTGGTCGAGGAAGCGGCGCTTGGTACGGCTGGTTTCCGTGATCCTGAGTTGTTATCAGGCTCGATTGTGCGCTCAAATCCAACGCTATTATGCGAAGCACTGATCAATGCTCAACCGCGTAGTGCTGATAGCAACTGGAATACCTATTGGAATGAGGCGAATAATTTAGTTAGTGATTCGATTGAGACGGCGATTGATGCGTTAGAGGAACCGTTTGAAGGAGCAATTCCTCGCGACCTTGCAGCAGTGCTTCCTGATGGAGCAGTTCTTGTGGTTGGTAACAGTATGCCGGTGAGGGATGTCGATAGTTTTTTTGGGAAAGTACCCCGCGATCTAGAGATGTTTGGAACTCGAGGAGCCTCGGGGATTGATGGTGTTATTTCTACAGCCGCTGGTGCGGCTGCTGTCGATGGACCAGTCGTACTGTTAGTCGGTGACCTCTCATTCTTTCATGATCAAAACGGTCTTTGGGCGGTCAAGCGCCACGAACTTGATCTCACAGTTCTACTAATAAATAACAATGGTGGTGGTATTTTTGAATTTCTTCCGCAACGTGGACTTGAGGATGACCGCTTCGAATCTTGGTTTGGCACGCCGCACGATCTTGATTTTCTTCACGTCGTCACGCAGTACGGCGGGCGTCACACCGTTCTAGAAAACAACTCACGCAAGATGATAAGTGAGGCTATTGAGACTCCAGGACTCGATGTGTTAGAGCTCCGTACAGATCGCACGCGTAATGTAGTGCTCCATCAAGAGATATTCAACGCTGCACGCGTCAAGCTTCGTGATGCTCTCAATAATGAACTTGTACCTCCGAAGGTTGGCTAATGCCGTGTATCGAAATCGATGGCCTGCGGCTGAACATGAAGCGTGTTGGCAGTGGCCCAGCGTTAGTGTTACTCCATGGGTTCACAGGGGACGCAACCACCTGGGATGATCTTGCAGTAAGGCTGGCTTCACGGTTCGAAGTGGTCGCTTTTGACATTATTGGGCATGGTGAATCGGATTCACCTCCGTCAGTCAGTCGCTACCAGATGGATCGGTGTGTAGATGACCTTGTAAGTGCACTTCGTGCGATTGGGCATATTGATGCGACGTGGTTGGGCTATTCGATGGGTGCGCGGACGGCACTTCAAGTTGCGATTCACCAGCCTGATGCTGTTAACGCATTGATTCTAGAAGGCGGGAGCGCGGGGCTTTCTGATCCAGAAGAGAGAACTACTCGTACTTCGATGGATGAAGCACTTGCTAATCAAATCGAACGTGACGGAATAGAAGCATTTATTGATTTCTGGGAGACGATTCCACTTTGGAACACACAAAGCGTTCTTCCGGATAGGACTCTTAATTTGTTGAGGCGGCAGCGTCTGAGTAACAACGAAATTGGTCTTGCAAATAGTTTGCGCGGGATGGGTACTGGCGCTCAGGAACCGCTTCACGATCGTTTAGACGAGCTTGATGTTCCGATGCTTATGATCACAGGTGCTCTTGATAAAAAATTTACTGCTATCGCCCAGGACATTGTTCGTCAGGTGCGACTTGCGATGCATCGGAGTGTTCTTGATTGTGGCCACGCTGTTCATCTGGAAAACCCACACGCATTCGAGGCAGCTGTGTGTGATTTCCTCGAACAGATATATCCTCACTAGGGAGATGGTATAAAAAACGGATCGCAAGCTCTGACTTGCGTAAAGTTTTACGATAATGATGTTGAAGGCGATGGGTATTGTTCCAGGATCACCGCGTGCTTGGTTAACGGGCATTCGCCTACCGACCTTAACTGCTGCTATCGCGCCAGTAGTTGTTGGTAGTTCAGTGGCATTTCGGGACGAAGTATTTGACCTTGGGCCTGCATGTGCAGCGTTGGTTGGTGCTATCGCGTTACAAATCGGAGCAAATTTCGCAAACGATCTCTCAGACTATCGACGGGGCGCTGATACAAGCGCTCGCATTGGTCCTCCACGCGTGATGCAGCTCGGCCTGTTAACTGAGCGTGAAGTAATCATAGGGATGGCCGTATCGTTCTTTTTTGCCGTGGTCGCAGGGCTCTATTTGTCATTTGTGTCTGGTTGGCCTGTCCTCGTAATTGGAGCGGCGTCTATTTGCGCAGCGATAACATACACAGGAGGTCCATGGCCATTCGGTTATCGAGGCTTGGGTGAATTGTTCGTATTTATTTTCTTTGGACTAATTGCTGTTAGTGCCA
>Ga0310344_10003535_pt1 | contig 11611 bp, 8 predicted proteins | sample HC15DNA20200_MG_FD_203801 | JGI IMG/M metagenome (GOLD analysis project Ga0310344, IMG submission 203801) | Marine microbial communities from station ALOHA, North Pacific Subtropical Gyre - HC15-DNA-20-200_MG | ecosystem: Environmental > Aquatic > Marine > Oceanic | place: Pacific Ocean: North... | reverse complement strand
GGTAGGCTAAATGTGACGAATGCTCTAGAGATAATCGGCCGATATGACCTCGTAATCGATGGCACTGACAACTTTGAGACTCGTTATCTGATTGGAGATGCGTGCGAGATACTGGGAAAACCTTGGATTTTCGGTAGCATTCACCGTTTCGAGGGACAGGTGGCCACATTCAACCTTGAAGGCGGCCCCAATTACCGTGATTTGTTTCCGAAGCCACCTGAAGATGGTTTGGCTCCAAACTGCGCAGAAGCTGGAGTGCTGGGGGTGCTTCCTGGCATAGTTGGTTCCATTCAGGCTACTGAGGCGATAAAGGTGATACTGGAGATTGGCGATACTCTCAACGGGAAGTTGCTAGTCATCGATGCCCTGAGTATGAAATTCAGGACTCTGGGGTTCTCAAAGAATGAGTCGCGAGGAGTTGTCACGGAGCTAACGCAGGAGTCAGCAGAGTCTTGTTCAAGTGATGTCGATTCACCAAGCGGGATGATGCTTGTGATTAGTCCGTCAAATTTTGTACAGCGCCGGGACTCCGGATGGGATGTATTTCTCCTCGATGTCCGCAGGAGTGAGGAGGAGGCGATTGCAACTTTATCGGGAACCGACCTCAGAATCGAACATAATCTAGTTCCAATGCGAATGGATGAGATTCCTCTGGACAAAGATATCGTAGTGTATTGCAGAACCGGTTCAAGATCGGCTGCTGTTGCTCGTTATCTGGTTTCTAGTGGACTTGCTAAGGGCGATGTGTATAACCTACAAGGTGGGATTCATGAGTGGTCCGACACAGTTAATCCAAACATAATTAAGTATTAATGTGGTATAATTTATTTCAGATTAGCGTTTATTTGTGGTATTTACATCTTTAATATACACAATAAATAGCATATTTCATCATTATTGTTATATTTGTGGTTGATTAATTCACAGTACATCGAAGATTTGTTGTACTAACTGCTTGTGCGAGGCATCATGCGCCAAGGAGTATGGCAATGTCCCGAATGCAGTAAACATCAGGTTTGGAAGGCAAAGGTGGGTACCGAGCGACTCGACAGGAGTTGTGAGCATTGTGGCAAGAGAGTCAGAGCAAAGCTCGACCGTTCTCTCTCCGGCCAGGGCAGAAGGAGAAGCGTTAGGATCTGGGAAAGAGAGGCTGGCGTGAGTGATTCCGAGCTTGAGCATGAGGCAAAGAGAAGGAATTCTGCTGTAGATGAGCCGAGTAACGCACCAGTCGATATGACGACCGATGTCGCCTCCCAATCTGCCCTCCCAAACATCTGGGGAGCAGGATGGCAACCACAGGAGGTGCTTGTTTTCCCTTCCTCGCTCAAATCAGAGACTGCAAGAGTTGAGTTTCTAAGGTTCTTCGCTGAGAGGCATGATGGGCATCTAGAACTGGTATCGAATGCTTGGAATGATTGCAATCCTCAATCATCTTTCGATGGAGATTCTTTTCATGAATTCTCCTCAGATCTTCTCGCAGCTCTCAAAGAAACCCTGCATGATCGATTGATGGCACCTTCACTGAGCCCGGTGCATTCGGGAGAAGTAATGCCTATGAGAACTGGTGAATTGCACCTAGAAAGACGTGCTGAGAGGCTGTTAATTGATGCGGCCCTATGCTTGAGGAGAATTGCTCATTACGCCTCGATAACGCTTGAACAGCGAATTGAATGGCAGAGGATGATGACCAGAACCAGGGCGGTTGATGAGCACCTCAAGGAGTTGTTCTCAGAGGGTTTGGAGACTCCAGACGGTGGCAGTTTCACAGGCAAAGGATTCCGTTCTACCTGGCAAGAAGGCATTGTCGCCTGTGCTTCTGCCATGCGGCGAGCCGTAGATTTAGGAGATGATGTTGAGAGGGGCGATGTTGTAGCACCGATGATTCGTGATGTAGGGCTAGCTTTGGCAATGGGCCAGACACCTACTGAGGTTTTTGCAGCACAAATGGGTAAATCCGGCTCATACATGGACGGAGGCCATGATGAGGCAGGGGGAAGGGACTTGCACATCGGCAACTGGGAGAAGAGAGTACTCCCACCCACTGCGCCCCTGCCTATTGCCAGCGCAACGACCACAGGTATTGCATTGGCAGCTGTAAGACTAGGGGTAGACAGGTTTCATCTAGCTCCCGTCGGTGAAGGATGCAGCAGTAGCGGCGAGTTCTGGGAGGCGATGAACCTCGCCGGAACTAGAGGTCTTCCAATGGCTTTCATGATTCAAAACAACCAGATTGCTCTCGATACTTACGTAGTAGGTCAATCGGGGGCCGAGACCTTCGGAGACAAGGGGCATGCGATGGGGATGCCTTCGTGGACAATTGATGGTTCAGACCCAGGTCTATTCTACGCCTCGTCTGCGGTTGCCAGGGAGTTCGCTTTGGATGGAGGCGGGTCGACCCTGATTCATGTAGAGACCATGCGGGGATGCGGTCACGCACACCATCATGATGACCTGTATCTAGGGGCGGCTTCAGGGAATCCTCCCGGATACGTAGACCGTGGACTGCTTGGCTATTGGGCAGACAAAGATCCACTTCCTAATCACCGAGAATTATTACTACGATTGGGTTGTGATGAGAGTATTCTGGAGCAGATGGAAACTGAGGAGCAGGAGCTATCAGATGCATCTAGGAAGGAAATGGAAGAAATGCCGTGGCCCGAGGGGAATTCGGTAATCAAGGGCGTTACCAGTCTGCATGATGCCAGTAGTCACTCCGAGCAGTTTAGTAGATTCAATCGAACACGTCAAACCGTTGAGGCGACATTGCAGCCGGGGGATGTTTCACTAGAGTTCTCCAATGCGGCTAATTCGACGAGTTACAGCCGTGCGATTCAGAATGCTATGGCCTCAATCGCCGATGAGAGTGGCGAAGGCGTCGTGTTCATGGGAGAAGACATGGAAGTGGCAGGTGCATTCGGGATGAACCTGTCACTCAAAGCTAAGGGGCACTCGGACAAGTTGCTCGATATGCCTCTCTCAGAGGCCGTAATCATTCACTCGGCCACAGGAGCAGCACTAGGTGGCATGCGCCCAGTGGCTGAGATTCAATTCGGTGGCTTTGCTGCTTTAGCAATGAATGCACTCATCAACAATGCTGCGCAATTACGCTGGCGTTGGGGCGCAGATGTTCCACTCACCGTCCGCATACCACTTGGAGGAAAGACGCGCAGTGGTCCATATCATGCGAACATGATAGAATCATGGTTCCTCAACGACCCTGGTTTGGTGATGGTCTTTCCAAGCACTCCTCAAGATGCCTACGATATGCTGGTAGAGGCACATGCTCTAGACGACCCTGTCATCTATCTCGAGCACATAGGTCTGTATGGTCTGAGAGGGGGTTTGACCGGATGGGGAGATTCAATCAGCCAAGTCATCGATCGAGAATCGGTGCATGAAAGACTTGCTAGAGGCGAGAGTTCGATTGGTAGTGCAAGAGTTGTTAGAGGCGGCAAGGAATTGACAATCGTGACATGGGGGGCGATGGTGCACGTAGCTCTGAAGGCAGCATTGGAAGCATCGAAGAAAGGAGTTGAGGTCGAAGTCGTCGACCTGCGTACCATTGCTCCATTCGATGCACAAACCTGCGTCGACTCGGTATTGAGAACTGGTAGGTTGCTCGTACTACAAGAGGCACAGTGGACTGGTGGACTGGGCAATACAGTCAGTAGTAGAATCCTTGAGGAGGCTTTCTGGTGTCTTGAGACCCCTCCTGTAGTAGTAGGGGCACTCGATACTCCTGTACCGTTCTCACCCACACTCGAAGACCACACGATGCCGACGGTAGATTTGGTTATTCGACACATCGAGAGAATGTGCTCGTAAGACAATACTGGCCAACCAAACCGTCATGAGCGGGCCTTGTTCCGCTCGCAAACATGGAAGGCATAGGTGACGGTCCTCTCATCATCATCGGATTTGCCCTATTGATGCTAGGGGGTGAGTTCGTTGTCCAAGGTGCAGTCACCATTGCTGGCAGGATGAAAGTGCCTCCTCTTCTAGTCGGATTCACAATAGTAGCCGTAGGCACATCTCTTCCTGAGTTAGCAGTTGCACTGGAGGCTGTTAGGACCGACGCCGATGAGATTGCAGTAGGGGGAGTTCTCGGATCCAATGTCGCCAACGTGATGCTGGTCCTAGGAACTGCTGCTATGCTCGGCGCGGCGTCCGATACTGGGAAGGGCGTCAGGCGCGATGCAGTAGCGGTTGCAATAGCTACTGTCATACTGCTAATTGCAGTCATGATGGGAGAGTTGACGCGGATTTTTGGAATTGTCATGCTACTCGCCCTAGTTGCATACTATGTCTACTCATACAGGAAATCAATAGCCGAGGGGACTGATGTCGAGGATAGCGATACTTGGCTGCCAGACCATATTTTGTTGGCCATACCAGCGACGATTCTCGGCGGTTGGATGATCTGGAGTGGAGCGGAGATGCTAGTCGAGGGGGCAACAGGCTTGGCTAGCGCATATGGAATCCCAGAGTCAGTAGTTGGTCTATCTGTAGTAGCACTTGGTACCTCGCTTCCCGAACTAGCAGTGACCCTAGTGGCCGGTCTGCGTGGACAGGGGGGCGTTGCAGTCGGCAATGTGCTTGGATCGAATGTGATGAACATCCTTGGGATACTTGGATTTGCAGCCACATACTCGGGTGGTTTACTCGTAGCCCCAGAATTTGCAGAGCGCGATATCTGGGTCGTCATACTGACATCGGGTTTTATTGTGGCAATGCTGTACTACGAGCGAGAGATCGGCAAGAGGCTTGGTTTCGGAATGGTGCTGGGGTATCTGTCATACATGACTTTGCTCTACATCTAGGGTGTGCGAATCGCTAAGGGCGGAAGCCCGCTCCAGAGGTCATGGTCGACTTCACGCTGTCAGAGGAGCAAGAGATGCTCAGGCAAATGGCCCGAGACTTCGCTGCCTCTGAGATTCAACCAAATGCTGAGGCGTGGGATAGTGAGAGCAGATTTCCTAGAGAAGCCATCAGGAAGGCACACGATCTCGGCCTACTGACAGTCAAGATACCTGAAGAGTTCGGTGGTTTCGGCATGGGCTCCTTCGAAGAGGTTCTGATTTGCGAAGAATTCGGATGGGGCGACCCAGGTTTCGCCACTGCGTGTGGCAGCACCATGCTGGCATCATATCCTGTTATTACTGGAGGAACTCATGACCAAAAGCAGCGTTATCTGTCCAAGGTCTCAGACGGTTGCATAGCCTCGTACTGTGTTACTGAGCCGGGCGCTGGAAGCGATGTTCAATCCATTACTACACAAGCAGTTCGCGACGGTGATGATTACATTATCAACGGCAGCAAGATGTGGATTACAGGTGCTGGCCATGCTGACTGGTTCTTCGTCCTCGCATACACCGACCCGAGTGCTGGCTACAAGGGGATGAGTGGCTTCATCGTCGATGCAGACAGCCCGGGAATTACCCTAGGGAAGAAGGAGGACAATATGGGGCAAAGATGCTCCGACACACGCTCTGTCGATTTCGTGGACGTCAGAGTTCCGGCTGAGAACCTAATAGGAGAGAAGGAAAATGATGGCTGGATGAATGCCATGCGAGCCTTCGACCTCTCGAGGCCGACCATAGCATCTCATGCCGTCGGCAATGCTAGAGGAGCGATGGAGGAGTCACTTCAGTATGCAAATGAGAGGAGTACATTCGGGCAGCCGATTTACCGACATCAGGGAGTTTCATTCATGATTGCAGATATGGCAACCAAAGTCGAGGCTGCTAGGCTTCTGACTTGGCAGGCGGCCAAGAAGGCGGACGCCGGCGAGCGTAATACCCTCGAAGCTGCTCACGCCAAGCGCTTTGCAGCTGACATAGCCATGGAGGTCACCACAGATGCGGTTCAGGTCTTCGGAGGTTACGGGTACTCCGAGGAATACCCAGTGGCCAGAAGGATGAGGGGTGCAAAGGTGGTACAGATTTTCGAGGGCTCGAGCCAGATTCAGAGACTTATCATCAGCAGAGAGATGCTGAGAGACTAAAATCAGCCCGTAGGGCTGTGTCATGGGACCGTTTGCTTGAAATTTAACTCGTATGCCCGAGAAATGATAGTCATGCGGGCATCCGAGGATTTGCGAAGTCGATTGACAGCGGTTGCAATTCTAGGAATGATGCTTGTGCCGGCGTTTGCCGCAGCAGTTCCGACTGTCTCCAGTCCCGCTCCAATCACCACTTATGCAGAGGAGATTGGCAAGTGGTGGGAAGATACCAGCATGGATCGTGATGGAGATTACATTCACGATGCGATTTGGATTGCTGCACAGAACAATCACTACGAGTACCTCAGTGATGACGGAAGGATTTCCGTAATCGTTGATTTCGACCATACCCCGACCGAGGCTGACCAAGCCATGCTAGAATGGGAGGTCGGCTTTCAGACACAGTTCCGGTACTGGTTGATTGACTCGATTGCCGGAACTGTCGAGCTCAGTCGTATACACGATCTGCTCGAGTTGCCTGGTGTAGTCTTCATCGAATTGGATGGGATTTTGGAAATCCAGATGGAAGATGTAGTTCCGGCTCACGGAGTCGACCTAGTTTGGCTAGACACCGGCTACACTGGCGCTGGAGTGACGATGGCCATCATTGACACCGGAATAGATGCTAATCACTCAGGATTAGATGATTTGGATGACGATAACAGTACGAACGACACCAAGGTAATCGCATTCTATGATGCAGTGAATAATCCAGGGGCGAGAAATGGAACTGAAATCTTCCCTTACGATGATAATGGTCATGGTACACACTGTGCTGGAATCACAGCAGGAACTGGGGCGCCTACATTCCAACACGTTGGTGTTGCGCCGCATGCCAATTTAGTAGGCGTAAAGGTTCTGAGTGGTAGCGGTAGTGGTTCTTTTGCACAAGTTATGGCAGGTATGGAATGGACCGTAGAAAAGAGACATGAGTTCAATATCAGAGCTGCCAGTATGAGTCTTGGCGGCCCTGGTCCGATTGAATGGACTTCCGCTGAAGAGGAATCTGTCAATAGAATGGCAAATGAGATGATGAGAGCAGGGGTGGCCCTTTTCATTGCAGCAGGAAATAGCGCCGGAAGTGCAACTATCGGCACACCCGGTAGTGCTGAAGACGTGATTACAGTAGGTGCATTAGACAAAGATACCGCAATTGCGGTTTACTCCAGCCAGGGCCCTACTGAAGAAGGCCGGATTAAGCCGAATCTGGCATTTGTAGGGAGCAGTGTTAACGCTCCTGATGCCAACACTGGGGACGGATACGTCGCTCTGTCGGGGACTAGTATGGCTACCCCAGGTGCAGCGGGCGTGGGTGTCTTGATGTTCCAAGCGAACCCCGATCTCAGTCCATTTGATATTCGTAACATTATGCAGGAGACTTCTACTTACAGACAGTGCCACTATATGTTCGCAAACGAGCCCTGCGCTGAGGATCTGATTCCGAAGAATCGTCAGAATAACGTATACGGGCACGGTCATGTCAATGCTCAGCCTGCAGTAGAAGAGGCTGCGAACTACCATTACGAACTCAGTCTGGCTCTGAATGTCACATTAGATAGTGAATACGGCTTGGACAATCGAGTATACATAAATCAAGATAGTTCGGTTTCATTCAATCTTGAAGGCGGCGTGCAGAGGGTGCAATGGCGAACTTGGGATATGCGCGATAATTGGATGGACTTAGCTGATTTTTCGGTTGGTGACGAGACTTTCGAGGTCACTCACGGGCTGTTAGTGGACCGGCTCCGTTTCCTTCCAAACAACACCGTAGAAGGTGACCAAGTCATCCTAGTTCGAGCGATTGCTGGCGATGAGGCATCCACCAATCTTGCTGTCGGAATTCACATAATGGGCGAGGAGAAGATTGTAGAATCAGATTCGGGAAGTTCGATTATGGGAGTGATAGTAGGCATACTCGCTCTGCTAGTTCTAGTCCTGCTGGTCACACTGGTATTCGCCGGAATGCAATTACGCGAGAGGGGATTCTTCGATAGTGACGAAGTGATTGAAGATGATGATGACTCTATTCCGCTCAATGGAGTGCTTGTGAGTGGCGAAGATGAGGTCGCTGCTGATGGTGGCTAACAGTGCCATAATTCTCGCCGCAGGTGCTAGTGAGCGCTTGGGCACACACAAGGCATTGGTAGAAGTTGGAAATCAGACTCTGATTGAGTCGATTTTCAACAGATTAGAGCGGGCTAATCTCGAAGTTACCATAGTGACTAGAGGTTCGCTTGCGAATTCTATCCAGGCACTTCTACCTGAATCTAACGTCATAGTCAATCCAAACCCTGAACTGGGCAGAACCGGGACCATACAATGCGGAATAAATGAGATTGGAATTTGCCCCGTTCTGATTGTACCGGTGGACAGGCCTGGATTCAGTCTCGAAACGGTCAATTTGCTTCGTAGAATGGAAACCGCCACGGCTCCCGAATACAATGGAAAGGGTGGACACCCAATTGCCCTGACTTCACAAGATTGCGAAGCAATTCTCAAATCTAGGCCTGATGTCCCTTTGCGTGATTTGATTAATACCTCAAGGATAGAAGTTAATGATCCGCATCTACACCTGAATATCGACACTCCAAGCGATGTTCAGCAACTACTCAGGGTTGCAGACTCTCTGTGAGGGAGGGGTATTCTCCCATCGCCCAAAGGAAAGCGAATCCGACGATTATGGCTGGAAGAGTCGTATGTATTGTGGCCCATATCGAGGCCACTTTGTGCCTTACCAATAGGGGGAACAATGCATCTCCATCTTGTGAGATTGCATTGGCCACCAAAGCAGGGAATGAAATCACTCCCTCGACGTATGCAGATATGGCAATTATCTGAGGTCCGCAGCCTGGAATAAGTCCAACAGCTGCGGCAACTATCACAGCACCTGCTCCGGCGCCATTTTCGGCAAGATCGGCCTCACTGATTCCAGAAGCAATCATCCCGAACTCAAAGGCCAGATAGGCAATCAAGACCCAGAATGTTACGAATGCGGTCTCCGAAGCCGCGTGAACAAGTGTCTCATCTAAGGAGTTCAACTTGTCTCCAATGGTAGCTTCTGTATCATCTCCGAGGAAGTTTTTCGATGAGACATACAAGATAATTGAGAGAGATGTCCCAATGAAACCAACCCAGGTCACTAGGCCATCTCTGGTAGTTGGGTCCCAGACCAGCTCGGGAGCATATTCTGGATCTTGAGCGTACCAAATCAGCAGTAGGATTGCGAGGCACAACCCAACTGCAGTAACAATCCACCAGACTCTGTATCCTTGGTGGATGATTCTGTAACCAAGTCCATCAGGGACCTCTCTGGGCATGTCCTCGATTACCGAATCCCTGCCCTCCATCTCTCTGGCCGCTTCTTCGCCCAGAGGTTCTTCAGAGCCGAGTTTTGGCCCCAACCTCCCTAATGGAGAAGATGGTGTCACTTCCAAAGAATCCACGCCATACCCCCAAACTACGCCTACGATGAATGATGTCGCATGCACCGCGATCACCGGTGTGATGAACGCAGAATCTTGGAATACCGCTCCAATCAGAACGAATGCTGCGTCTCCGAGAGTTGCAATCAGAGTTGCAATGACTGTTCCATAAGTGACATATCCGCGTGCATACATCGGCATTACGATGATTGCTCCGCCACAACCAGGAGTTAGTCCCATCAATGCCCCAATGGCCGGCTGCAAGCGCTTGTTCTCACGTATCCATGATACAAATCGGCCTGCAGTGATGTACTGAAGCCAACTAAACAACAGAACCATGGCTGCAACAAAAACCGTCACCGCGAGGAATGCATCTCGCATCGAGATGACAATGATTTCGAAGATTTCTCCCGCGCTGACACCCGATGACACGAGTATGTGCCGAACAGTTAGTCATATCAAAGTTGGTTGGGATTCCTTGAGCGTAATCCCAAAGGCTCGGTAGCCGCTCCCGGTATTGTGACCAAGGCCGTCCTGACTTGGGTTCTCGACATGCTCGAGAGAGGTCAGAGTGTAGCTATGGCCTCTGTAATCGAGGCCAGTGGCAGCGTTCCAGGCAAGCCTGGGGCTCGTATGGCGGTGACCGAGGGCGGTGCTAGGTTCGGAACTGTGGGAGGGGCCGGTCTAGAGATGAAAATCGAAAACGCGTTGAGAGGGATGCTCAACGGTGGGCGAGCAGAAGTTCGCCAGAAGGGCGGAAAGGTGGAGACATTTGTGCTCTATAAGGATGCGAAGGAACAAGAGGCAACGCCCCTCGACAGTCTTTGCGGAGGTAGGGTCACAGTGTCAATGGAAGTTATGGAACCCGTTCCCCATGTACTGATTGCTGGTGGTGGCCATGTGGGCCGATCAGTTGCATTGGTTTGCGATACTCTAGGATGGTCACACAGTGTCTTTGACGTAAGAGAGGAGTACGCCAACGAAGTTGTGTATCCCTATGCTGACGAGTTACACTCTATCTCTGTGGATGAATTCCTCAAAGACGAGGATTCAGAATCACTTGCTAGGTTCTCTGATATCCTACTTCTGGGTCACGACTGGTCAGTCGACCAAGACATGCTTCTCGGGCTGCTTGAGAAATTGGATGGAGGCTTTCGCCCTAGAATAGGGGCAATTGGTTCCAAGTCCAAGTGGAAGGCATTCAGCCAGGCTGCAATCGGAAAGGGAATTTCGAAGAGAGTTGTTGACTCAGTTAGATGTCCAATTGGCCTTGAGATAGGTGCCGAGTCCCCCGAAGAGATAGCAATCGCGGTTTGTGCAGAAATAATGGCTCTTGAGAAGGCCTGATTACTCGACTAGTTCAGCGTCGTCTTCATCTTGGGAGAAGACTTGGGAGCGTACCTCGATAATCTCGTTCGGTGACTCCTTCGAATCTTGCGGCCCCTCTGATTGGCGTTCTTGGCTAGGAATGAATGTGGCAATAGATATCCAAACTAGAATCATCACCAAGATGATGGAAAGAGAATTCTGCAGTGTAGTCTGTAGATTTTCGCTGAATAGAGATGGTGCGATATAGCCCCACATTAATCCGGCTACGAAAGCGATAGTGAGGCAGATCGAACCCACAATTGCCAAGCCCACCCTGACAGGCATCTTTCGAAATGCTCCAAATACCACAGAAACTATGGTTGAAGCGACATTGGAAAGCAAAGAAAATAGGGATGAAATTGCATTTCTCAACTAATCACCTCTACTACTCCTATCAACGTGCGGTGAAGCATAGGAGATGAATATGCCTGAATAAATCTAGTAATGATTACTAAGACTGAAATCTATCTACCATCACGGTCTACTGTGCGAAGTATTGCTCTAGTTGTTTCATTGCTAGTAATCGTGACCCCGCTCAGCGGATGTTTGCTATGGAGTGACGACGAGCCTATCGAGGTGCTTCCTGAAACAGAGGAGGGTTTCGGGGCATTCAGTGTGGTAGCCCCTATAGACACTGGAATCAACGTCTATCACAATCACTTCAGGATGAATGAGACATATCCTCAGTGGCTGCTCGATGGTCTTGGGGTAAACAAGATCTGCGATGTCACATTGAATGGGACTTGGCAGGAGAGATACGAAGCTGACAAGGAGGTTTGCTGGGACAACATAACCTCAGAGGATGTCGTCTGGTTCAAAG
>Ga0310344_10003532_pt1 | contig 11620 bp, 8 predicted proteins | sample HC15DNA20200_MG_FD_203801 | JGI IMG/M metagenome (GOLD analysis project Ga0310344, IMG submission 203801) | Marine microbial communities from station ALOHA, North Pacific Subtropical Gyre - HC15-DNA-20-200_MG | ecosystem: Environmental > Aquatic > Marine > Oceanic | place: Pacific Ocean: North... | reverse complement strand
ATGGCGTACGACCGCTGTGACATCCTAGACAATACCGTTTCAGTACGGCCTGCCCATCGACCGACGCCGTCTGGGCCGCAACCGGCTGATACCCACCAACCCAGAGGGCCACCAACGCGAATGTACCCGCAATCCGTCGAACCATAGAAACGTTCACAAACACTTGGCTGTCAGAATCCCAGCGACCCCAAGACGACAGTCTTCGAATGCAACTAGCCTCCCTGGAACAGCAGAACCTCTCACACGCTTTCACAGTCTGCGTGAAGAGGTTCCGCAATATCGCTGTCCGTCGCCACCTTTGGCAAATACCTACTGCAGAGCCGGGTCCGGCCTACCAAACGTTTCGGTGAAGCTGGCACCCTCCTTCTGCACAAATTTTTGCACCCGCCCGTGGCCAGGATCCGCGGCGTAAAAATTTTTCTCCTCATCTACAGAAAATTGGTGAAGAACGAACATCTCCCCAGCACCCGTTCCAAAACCAGCGAGTTCCCAAGAAAACTGAGGATTACCATTCCAGTCGAGCTTCACCATCCGTGCGGGCCGTGTTGGATCGCCAGCACCGCCTGCAGCAGAGCCTTCACCGTTATCCGAAATCCAAACATCGTAGCCAGTCGCATAAATATCAGTCGGGCGTTCGAATCCCGGCCACGTGGCGATCGGCGAAATATTTGGGTGATACCAGACTGAGCGCGTCGTTTCGTTAAAGACTTGGACTCTGTTGTTTCCCATATCGCCGACATAAATCCGACCAATGCTATCGGTCGCAAGAGCGTGGGGCCTGTCAAACTCACCGCGACCACTTCCGTTCACACCCCACGTCGTCACAAAATTTCCTTCGGCATCGAACTTCATGATGCGCGAGTTGCCCATATCAGAAACAAAGATCGAACCATCGGCCAGAAACGCCATGTCCCACGGCCTATCAAAGTGGTCGTTGTCGTCCCCGGCACCACCGGCACCTAATGACATCACGAGTTCCTCGCCATCGTTCGAGAAGGCATGCACTTGATGGTTCGTTGTATCGGCCACCCAAAGCTTCCGGTCAGGATCAAATGGGCTGATCTTGATCTTGTGTATCCCGGAAGGGCCCTCTGCATCAGTCTCGAACATGTCATCCCACTGCGTCCATGCCTCGATCATGTTTCCGTCACCATCAACAACGAAGATGGTGTTCTGCCAAACACGACTCTCGGAGGCCGTGTTAGCTCTTACACCAATCGATCCTAGAAATCCTTGAAAGCCTGGGGGTACAGGGTCTGGCAATTGATTCTCACCACGCTGGGCAATAAAAATTCGGTCGGGTGATTCGGCAAACACAGCTGATGTGGCTCCGAACGAATAACCAGACGCCGCAAACGGCTTCAGCCAACCGTCAACCACATCGTATGGACTTGGACCAGACGGCATATCTTGCATTAATGCTGGCGTGCCTATCAGACCAACTGCAACAACTACGGCAAAGACCAGAAGAGACCTACGCATGACTCACACTTCCTTTTCTTCCCGCTCTCGGGGCTTCATATTCCCGGCCGACAACCCATGGCCGGACCAATTCATTTCTGAGATCATAAATAATACGTCGATGGAGCTCATCTTTGAACAGATTCGTACCGGTGGTGACAGAAATTTTGGATACCTACTGGGGGACCGGTCAGCCCAAAACGGCATTTTGATCGACCCCTCGTACTCACCTGCGTCCCTTGTTGAACGGGCCGAAGAGCAAGGTTTATCAGTCACTTACGTTGTTAACACGCATGGACACGCCGACCATACGGAGGGAAACGCAGAAGCGGTCAGCCTCACAGCCGCTAAGGTAGCTGCCCATCCCGACGGCCCTATTGAACCAGACGTGCCGGTTGAGGACGGTCACAAGATTCCGATCGGTAACTTGGAATTGCAGTGCCTCCATGTCCCAGGACATGCCTCTGACCACCTTGTCCTCTACGAACCTACCCACCATTTACTCTTTACCGGAGACCTGATTTTTGTAGGCAAAGTTGGTGGCACAAAAACTGACGAGGACGCGCAAACGGAATGGAGAAGCTTGCAGCGCGTGCTCACTAGTTTTCCCGATGACTCAACAATCTGGCCTGGTCACGACTACGGTGTGCGTCCCAGTTCCACCGTAGCGCTTGAAAAAACGACGAACCCTTTCCTCTTGTGCCATGATCTTGCATCATTTCTCGCCCTAAAACGAGACTGGCCAACATTCAAGAAATCGCACGGACTCAAGTAGTGGCAAATTCGCGTACAAAAAAACAGAAACAACGACTGACTGCAAAGTCTGCCGACATTCACGCACTCTACCAACGCTCCGTTCAGGAACCATCCGCCGACATCACATTCATCCAACGCCGGTTTCGGAAACGAAACAATAGAAAAGCCGTCACGCTACGTGAAGATTTTTGCGGAACGGCCTTCATGTGTGCCGAATGGGTACGCAAGCAACCAACCCGAACGGCGTACGGGCTAGACCTGGATCAAAAAACGCTTGATTGGGGGCAGGAACATAACGTCGACCCGCTCGGAGTCGACGGCACACGGGTTCACCTCTACTGCAAGAATGTGCTTGACAAGATTGGAACACGGGTCGATGCCACGTGCGCATTTAATTTTTCGTATTGCATCTTCAAAGAACGTCAGCGGCTACTGGAATACTTCCGTGCGGCAAGGCGCAGTCTCGTTAATGACGGCGGATTTTTTATCGACCTCTGCGGCGGGTTGGAGCTTGGCGCCGAAATAACGGAGCGCTCCAAAAAGGGTCGTGGACTCACCTACGTCTGGGACCAAAAACCGTATAACCCGATCACTGGGCACGCTATACGTCACATTCATTTTGAATTTTCAGACGGCACTCGCATTAAAAAGGCGTTTACCTATGATTGGCGACTGTGGTCACTACCAGAACTGCGTGACGTCCTCACAGAGGCTGGGTTCAGTGACGTCGAAGTCTATTGGGAAGGTGACGACGGCACCGGCGCTGGTAACGGAGTGTTTAGACGGCGCTACACCGTTGAAGAAGAAACAGCCTGGATTGCCTATGTCGTCGCTTGGCGTTAATTAGCGCCGATTAATACCGCTCCTCGTCCGTTCGTGGCGCCATCGGCCACATCTCCGAGTCCTCACCATCCACCGTGGCGCCGGCATGCATCACGGTGTTGGCCATCTGAAGAAACGGTATCGGGAAACTAAACGTCGGCAATGACAAGGCATCCAACGCTTCCATGTGACCCGTGGTAAGTCCCACCTCAAGGCCAGCTAAGTTCGCGTCAAGCTGCTCCATGGTTCGCGCGCCGATAATCGTCGAATCGACGCCCGGCTTTGACTGAACCCACGCAAGCGCCACGGCTGCTGGTGTTACGTCTATCTCTTCGGCAATACGGACCAGCTCATCAACGATGCCAAACGTACGCTCGTTAAGAAATGCAGTCACACGTTCCCCTCGTCCTGGCGCGGCGTCGGCCACATTGTCTCTTGTGTACTTACCGGTCAACACGCCTCCGCGCAACGGTGACCAAGGCGTCACCCCTAGACCGAGCTCCTGCGCCATCGGAATCAGTTCACCCTCAACAGTTCGTTCAAGTAAGGAGTATTCAATTTGAAGCGCAACCAATGGCGTCCAGCCTCGAAAACTTGCCGTGACCTGCGCTTGCGTGACCTTCCACGCGGGAGTGTCAGAAAATCCTACGTAACGCACTTTGCCGGCACGAACGAGGTCATCAAGTGCGCGCATTGTCTCGTCTATCGGTGTAAACCGGTCCCACAGGTGCATCCAGTACAGGTCAATGTAATCGGTCTGAAGACGGCGCAGCGATTCATCACACGCCGCAACCAACGATTTCCGACTTCCACCTCCGGCATTCGGATCTGGTGGAAACAGATTCGCAAAAAACTTCGTGGCCACCACCAACTGGTCACGGCGAAGCCCACGCTGGCGAATATAATCTCCAATGATTTTTTCGGAGTGACCCTTCGTATAGGCATTAGCCGTATCAATAAAGTTTCCGCCGTCTTCAATGTAACGCGTCAATATCGCTTCTGCGTCAGTAACATTTGAACCCCAGTGCCAATCTTCACCGAACGTCATGGCACCAAGGCAGAAGGGGCTTACCCGCAGACCAGAACGACCAAGCGTCACGTATTGGTTTAACCCACGAGCCATCATGTCTCCTCGAAAAGCGCTAATTCTAGAACAGAAACCGTCACCGCCCAGTCGGAACCGCTACGACTAGCCGCCGAACCCGGCTTTTAGTCGGAGTTCGCCAGTCGCTGGGTCCTCTTCACGGTAAACCTGATGGCACGCATCACAATTGGCTCGAATCTCACTCGCGAGTCGTAAAACTGTCTGCTGGTCGACACTTGTGACGGATAGCGCGTGGTCAAGCAGGTCCATCAGAGCCACCGTGTCTTGAACAAGACTAGTGGCATCGTCGATTTCGTGCTGCCGCCAGAAGACAACCGTGGTCGCAAGCTGTTCCCGTGCACGCGCCACACGCTCCTTTGCAGCGGGATAGTTTCTGGCATCGACGAACTGCATCGTCGCCCTAAAATTCGGACCTAACGATTCCATGGTTGATGCAAGATGACTAGCTGTATAGATTGGATAGGGGGCCTGACCACTAACCAATGTCGCCCAAAACAGTATCGTCACCACACTGACACACGAGGCCTGCTGTAGCCGCTTACACATCCGTTAAACGGTCGAGCCGTCCAGTACTGTCACCCAGCGACTCCGCGGACACACCAAGTTTCTCCAAAATCGTAATGTGGAGATTCGCCAGCGGCGTATCGATAGGGTACCGAATATACCGTCCGCCTTTGATACCAGCTGCCTTGCCACCCACAAGCGCAATTGGCAGGTCATCATGGAAATGCGTGTTGCTATCACTAATACCCGTTCCGTAAAGAAACAGTGTCGAATCGAGCATCGTGCCATCGCCTTCTGGTAGACCAGCTAACCTGTCGACCAAATAGGCGAATTGGCGGAAATGATATTCGTTAATTTTGTGAAGCCGTTCGAGCTTCGCCGGTTCATCCTGATGATGTGATAGCGGATGATGTGAATCAGAAACGCCAATTTCAGGATACGCGCGACCGCTCACCTCACGCGCCAACATAAATGTACTAATCCGAGTGAGGTCCGTCTGGTAAGCGAGCGCGAGCAAATCCATCATTAATCGCGCATGTTCCGCATAATCACCTGGTACACCGACTGGCTGGTCCACAACCGGCAATTCACGCGTGCTCTGCTCCTCGGCCATTTGGATACGGCGCTCAATGTCTCTGACGGAATCCAGATATTCATCGAGTTTGACCTGATCGCCATGTCCGATGACGAGCTCTAAAGCTTTTAACTCCGCTCCAACCACGTCAAGAATGCTACGGTCACGTAATAATCGTTCCATCCGAGCTTTTGGATCAGTGCTACCGCTGGTCCCAAACAACCGTTCAAAAACCGCCCGCGGATCGTTCTCAATAGGAAGTGGCGTGGTCGGCGTCCGCCAGGCAATCGTGTTCGTGTAGGCACAACTCGCACCACCGTCGCAATTCCCCACCATCGCGTTCGACTCAATGCCAAGTTCGAGAGAGGACAGCTGTGTTTCCTTCGACAATTCACGCGCGGCAATTTGGTCCATTGACACGGCCGCGTTTACATCGGCACCGCTCGTGATTTTGAAGGGCACCGACGTGAGAAACGTACCCGCCGAACGCGCATGGTCCCCACCACCTTTGACGAGGTTTGCCGCTTCGTCATCAAGACCACCACACAGCAACACGCGGTCCTTCATATGATCTAACGCCTGCAGTGTCGGCGGCAGCTGATCCAAGGGACCTTCAGATTTCGGAAACCAGTAAGGCATCGACATCCCATTCGGCACATAAAAAACACCGAAACGACGAACCGGAGCTGCCGCGGTCTGACTAACTGCCGTCAACGCCGGCACCATACTGTCGAGCAAGGGCAATGCTACGGCCGCTCCTATACCTCGTAAAGCAGTGCGACGCGAAAGATGCGTTTTCGTGATAAACATTCTGAACTCCTTTGCTACTGGCCCGCGGCAAGCGACCGGTCGTCAGCTGGCACCTTGCGCATTTGGAACTGGTCACTCATAACTATGGCATGCACAAGCGACGACCAGCGGTAGTCCTGACCAACAAGACTGCGAGTAATTTGCCGAATGGTAGGGGCATCGTAATGCCCTACACCTCGGCCCAATGCATACGTGAACATTTTTTCAACAACCGTTTGTACAAACTCATAATTACCCTCGGTTAATAGAGCTTCCCGAAAGGCTCTCGGACTATCGATTGTTCTACCCGACAATTCAATGGTCGAGTTGATATCAGCTCCGCCATCTGTGTCCCGCCAACGACCAATCGCGTCAAAATGTTCCATTGCAAAACCCAACGGATCCATCCGACGGTGACAACTTGCACACACAGGACTATTTCTGTGTTGCTCCATTCGTTCCCGCAAGGACGTCGGATTCCCCCGATCGCTTTCCTCAAGCGGTGGTACGTTCGGTGGAGGCGGTGGCGGCGGCGACCCAAGAAGCGTCTCAAGAACCCACTTTCCACGCAGCACAACGGAGGTTCTATTCGCGTATGAGGTAACCGTCAAAAGACTCGCATGGCCGAGTAAGCCATGCCGTCGATCGTCTGTCCAAGATACACGCCTGAACCGATTACCGTAGACATCGTTTACACCGTAGTGCCTGGCAAGCTGTTCGTTCAGGAACGTGTAATCTGCACTTAACAATTCGGGGATCGGGCGATCGTCTCGGATTTGACTCTCAAAGAACAACTCTGTCTCCTGCGCCATCGCCTTCCGCAGAGAATCGTTAAATCCTGCAAATAGAGCCCCATCGGGATCTTGTGAATCCAAATTACGTATCTGGAGCCACTGTCCAACAAAATCATCCATGAAACGTGTGGCCCGCTGATCACGCAACATCCGGCGCACTTGTCCGGCTAAAACGTCTGGGTCACCCAAGCGATTATCGACAGCCAAGTTCAGCAGCTCTTCATCCGGAATGCTCTTCCAGAGAAAAAAAGATAATCGCGAAGCCAATTCCAAGTCGGTCAATCGATAGACCGCACCTGGTGCCATATCGATGGGCTGCCGCTCAACGCGCAGAAGGAAGCTCGGCATGGAGAGGAGTCCCTCCAACGCACGTTCGATCCCGGCTTCAAAATCTCTGTCCGTACGACCGGCGCGGTACAACGCGAGTAACGCGTCAGTGTCAGCCGCAGTAACTGGACGACGATACGCACGCCGCGCAAGTCCACCGATAATCTCACGGGCACACGCCTCTTCACTCTGACTGTCAGTCCCACTTGGTGCACAAATGAACACACGTCGGCGACTCGGCGTGTCGTCCGGCACCTGCCCCTCGAACGGCCCAGAAATATACAGCTTGTCGATTCCAGGCAGGTCAATCTGCACGCTGGGTGATGGCGCCGAGTCTGAAAACCCCACCGATACCAAGCGGCTCCCCGCCTCAACCGGCACACGAATCTCAAGGGCGTGGTCGGCAGTCATCCGGTACTCGTGCAACCGCTGCCCCTCGACATCGTCTTCTGGCACGGCAATCAGTTGGCCTGGGTCGGGCCCAGGGAACTTGCCACCAATCTCAAATCTCTTGAGAAGGGCGTGGTCGACGCGAAGTTCGATCTCGTGCTGGTCTTCTGCGATGCCATCAATTGTTTCAATCGTTTCGTTGCGTTTGAGGCGAATGGAAAATACATACTCGCCGTCCAACGGAAACGTGTGTCGCACCGCAAGACCACCGTGGGTGGCAAACGGCATTTCTTCACCACTCCGCACATCCCGACGTTCATACCCGACGTCGTAAACCTGCATAACGGGACGGTTGTCCGGACTACCAACCGCTGCACGGCTGATCTTGGTCGCGGCTGTAATGTATCGGGCCATCAAGCCTGGTGTAATCGACAACACGTCGGCATTGTTGTCAAAACCGAAGCCCGCCATATCACTCGGTAAGAGCGCCGCTCCGTCAACATGGAATCCAAGTAAATCTTGAATTACGTTCACATACTCAAGTCGATTCAGCCGCCGCGACGCGACCCAGCCAGGATTCGGTTCCTCTATAGCCGCCCGGTCGAGTCGATTTTCAAGTGCAGTGGCAAACGCATCGATGGCATCCACATCCGGACGCGGGCGACCCTCGGGAGGCATCTGTCCACTACGAAGCTTTCGAACGATCTTTTCAAGGATTTCCGCGTTTGCTCCCGTCTGGGAGATATCAACCTGATCGAGCATCAAATCTGCTGTCCGCAGTCGCTCGTTATGACAAGTGACACAGTAGCGGTCCAGCAATGCACGCGGTAGTGCCTCCTCTGACACATTCTGTTCCGGGGTCTGTTCCTGCAACGTGCCTGCAGACACCGCCTGTATCGGTGGGATCCATGTAGTTGCACCCAGCGCCACACCGACGGTAATTATCCCGACCAGGCGAGTGATAGAACGTGTCAACATAGCCGCAACACCTCCCGATGTACACCCTCTGTTTTTCGGCTGTCACATCAACAACGGCCTGACCAGTATAGCGCTGCTCCCCACCAGAATCTCCCACTTTTCGATAACTGTCGATACCTGTTGTGAACAGGTTAAAAGCGTCTGTATAGTGGCCTATGCCTGAGCCTAGGGTCGGCGCTTGTATCGTCATCCTGTTCGCCCTCTTCACACCAGGAACCTTCACGGCAATCGTCGCTGGCCAAGACCTTCGCCTAGTTGACGCCGCAGCGAGCCAAGATGATGAGACTGTCCGAAACCTCGTTAATGCTGGGACCAACGTAAACACAACTCGACCAGACGGTGCAACGGCCTTACTTTGGGCAACTCACTGGAACAATCTGGACACCGTGGACCTGTTGCTTAGTCACGAGGCAAACGTAAACGCATCCGACGATCACGGCGTGACCCCACTTGAACGGGCCGCCGAAAACGCAAGCCTTGAAATGGTTGCCAAGTTACTCGCGGCTGGAGCAAACGTAAACGCATCACAAACAAGTGGACTGACACCGCTAATGACCGCGGCGCGGACCGGTAACGCTGACATCGTGACAATGCTTGTCACTGCTGGTGCGGACGTAAACGCTACGGTCAACACCACGCAAAGTACCGCCCTGATGTGGGCCGTCTCCGAACCCCATCCAGAAATCGTCCGCATCTTACTCAATGCTGGCGCAGATCCCCACGTATCAACCAAGAAAGGATTCACGCCGCTGATGTTTGCTGCCAGGAATGGCGACATCGACACGGCGAAGTCTCTCCTCACGGCCGGCGTCAACATTAATGGCCTCAGCGCTGACGGCACCCATGTGCTTCCCTTTTCGATTATCAGTGGACAAGATGCGTTTGCACTGTTTCTGTTGGACGCAGGGGCTAATGCCAACGGGTCAATGGATGGCGTACACGCGCTACATGCTGCATCTGGCAGCGTCAGTATGTGGTTAGGTGACTGGTATCGCCGACACGGGCGTAACCGACTTTACGCCAGACCCGGCCGTTCCAGGCTTAATTCCGAGCAGCGGCTACCTTTGGTCAAGGCGCTACTCGAAAAGGGTGCTGAGCCCGACGCACGGATCACAACATCGGCAATGGTTATGAGCTACATCGGTTATCCGAAGAAGGGTGCCTTCGAACCATTCGCGTGCGGAACCGGAGACCTTCGCAACGCAACCCCGCTATGGGTCGCCGCCTTCGACATGAATGGTGCTGGTGGTCAGGTTTTCAGCGTCGGTGAAAGTCGAAGTAACAGTAACGTCGAAATCCTCGAACTGCTTCTTGCTGCAGGTGCTGATCAACAGCTAACTACAGATGACGGCACAACGCCGTTAATGGCTGCGGCAGGGCTAGGCCGCGCGACATACACACCACGGGAACCTCGCGGCGTCAGGTCACCGAGCGCAGAAAATGCGGTTCGCATCCTCTTAGATGCTGGGGCTAACATCAATGCCGTAAATGAAGCGGACTACACGGCATTACATGGCGCAGCATTCCGGGGATTAAATGAGGTCATTGAATTCCTTGTACTACACGGGGCCGACCTCGACGCACGAGACTTTCGCGGCCGGACGCCGTACCGACTAGCCGAAGGCTCTAAGCAGTCGTTTCAATTTCAGAGTTGGCCTGAAACCGCGGCACTTCTAGCCACACTTGGTGCGAATACCGAACTGGGCATTGCAGGAACCGTTCAAGAGCGTCTCAGGGATGTACCGGCGGAGAGCGTTACCGACCAGCCATAGCCACCCTGCAAAACACGTGCGAACTGTAAATAACGGGACCCTACTTACTCCATATAAATTTCACCGAACCTACAACTTCCATCACCGATTCTGATAAACCAGTATAGGATCGCGGGCAGCGCCCAAACCCGAAGTTCACAATTGCACAGAAGGGCCTGTATGACGACACGGAGGTCTCAAGTTATGCGCCTAAAAACCTCGTTTATCACGGTATTCACACTTCTCGTGTGCAGCTTGTCACAGCTTCACGCTCAACAGTCAGGCGCGGGGGGACCGTGGCAAACCTACGACACCTCAAACGGCGAATGGCGGAGTTACGCCGGGGATATTGGCGGGAAAAAATACTCGCCACTCGATCAGATTGATGCCAGCAATTTCACCGACTTGGAGATCGCGTGGGAATGGACGTCCGTGGATAATCGAGTCAGCATGTCCACGCCCGGAGGCGGAGAGTGGTCAGCCCCGCTCAACACAGTCGTCGACGCGTTAGTTGAAGAGAACCCAAACCTCCACCGACCTGGACACCGGCCAAACGGTTCTCGGTTGCAAGCCACGCCGCTCATGGTGGGGGGCGTTCTCTACTTCAACACGCCACTCTCGCAGGGCGTCGCGGTTGACGCCACCACCGGCGAAACCCTTTGGGTGTTTAACCCGAAAGTGTATGAAGAGGGCACACCGCCCATGAGTAATCCGTGGTCCCAACGCGGCGTGGCTTACTGGACCGACGGCGAAGGAGACGAGCGCATCTTCTGGGGCACCGGGAACGGCTACATGGTCTGCGTCGCAGCCGAAACCGGCCAACCGTGTGCCGACTTCGGCCCCGATGGCAGCGGCATGGTCGACACCATGGTCGGCGTGCCACGCTTAGACCGAAACGACCGAGATTATCTAAACGCCATGTTATGGGGCGTGCATTCGCCACCAATCGTGGTTCGGGACCGCGTGATCCACGGATCCCATGTCGCTGACCGCCGTATTACCAAAGAAGCCGTTCCCGGCTGGGTCCGGGCATGGGACGTGCGTACCGGCGAACACGCCTGGGATTTTCATACGGTACCCAACAGCGCCGACGAGTTCGGTGTTGACACCTGGGGGAACGAATCATGGCGCTACTCGGGTAACGCCAACGTGTGGTCGATGCTGGCCGGTGACAATGAACTCGGTCACGTGTACCTCCCAACGGGCACCACGACAAACGACTTTCAAGGAGCCGACCGTCCTGGCGACAACCTCTTTTCCGAAACACTGATTGCGGTGGATGTTGAGACCGGCCAACGCGTGTGGCACTTCCAGGCGGTTCATCATGGCCTCTGGGACTACGACTTTCCAACGCATCCCAACCTGGTCG
>Ga0310344_10003529_pt1 | contig 11624 bp, 10 predicted proteins | sample HC15DNA20200_MG_FD_203801 | JGI IMG/M metagenome (GOLD analysis project Ga0310344, IMG submission 203801) | Marine microbial communities from station ALOHA, North Pacific Subtropical Gyre - HC15-DNA-20-200_MG | ecosystem: Environmental > Aquatic > Marine > Oceanic | place: Pacific Ocean: North... | reverse complement strand
TTTTCTGTTTTCATTAAATCTTAAATGATATTTAACGGCCGCAAATAAACATAAAGAAATAATTATTAAGTACAATAAATTATTAAATTTAAAATTAATTTTTTTTAAACTTATTTGAGAAAATGCAGTCAAAACTGGAATTAAAAAAAATATAAAAGTTTGATTTTTCGTTAATACTTGATGCAAAATAAAAGAAAAAGTCAATAAAAGCAAAATTAAAAAAACAAAAAAATCATTGTGGTAAATATATTTTTTATCTAAAAAAAAATTTCTAATGTTTATAAAAAATAAAGGTATAATTGCTAAATAAACAAATTTAAAATGCCCTATTATACCTCTAAAACCAAAATGTAAATTTTCATATCTTTCTTTGCCAATAGTTGGGGGATAAAATATATACTGATCTAAAAAAGATGAAAATTGTATTTCCTGTAAATATCCAAAAGTTAATATTACAAAAATAAAAAGTGTTGCACCCAAAAAGGAATATTTTATATAACCAAAATTTCTTTCCTTCAAAGAATATAAAACTAATATAAAAACAATAAATAAAATAATATATGAAGATGGTACTTGTTTAGAAAAAAATCCTAAACCTAAAAATATAGGTACCAAAAAACAATAAAACTTATTTTTATTATTAATGGCCAACAATAAACTATAAACACCTAGTAGTGAAAAAAAAGCTGCATGATGATCTATAAAAGGTGTTCCGCTTATTGGATAAGCAAGAATAGAAAATAATAATGAGTAAAAAAAACTATAATAAATATTTAAATTAAAATTTCTTAAAACAAAATACGTGGATATAGTTAAAAGTGCATTTAATAAAGACGCGTGTAGTACATAACTTTTCCAGCTTACTCCAAAAAAATAAAAAAAAAATGCCTGTAAATAATCTACTAACGGTGCAGCCATAGTCCAATAATCTTTAAAAGGATGTTCTCCATTTAAAATTCTATAACCCGCATCAAAATGTAAAAAAGTATCTATCGGAAAAACTCCAAGATTAGCATAGTGTTGATTAAAAAATACTGAAAATAGTAAAAGAAAAAATATAAAAACTTTACTAATCTGTGATTTTATAAATAAAAACATAACAATAACTATTAATTATTAGGAAGATGAAATTAATTAGTCAAATCTTGATCGATTTTAACAGCAGTTGCAAAAAGTTCTCTTACCGCCGAAATTGATAAATCAAAATTTTTCTTTTCATTTTCATCTAAATTTAATTCTACAACTTTCTCTACTCCTTGTTTGCCAATTATAACCGGAACACCTGCATACAAATTTTTCACTCCATATTCTCCTTTTAAATATGCTGCACAAGGTAAAGTTTTTTTTAAATCTTTTATGTAGGATTCTGCCATTTCAATTCCTGCAGTAGCTGGAGCATAAAATGCTGATGCTTTTTTTAATAATTTTCCGATTTCACCACCACCTTTACGTGTTCTGTCTATAATTTTATCTAATTTTTCTTTTTGAATTAGTTTATTCAATGACTCTCCATTTATTTTGGTATGATTGGGCATAGGAACCATTGTATCACCATGACCTCCTAAAACTAAACTTTCAACGTTTTTAACTGGAACTTTTAGCTCCTGTGATAGAAAATATTTAAATCTTGATGAATCTAAAATTCCTGCCATCCCAACAACTTTATTTGTTGGTAAACCAGAATACTTTTGAAGTGCCATAACAATAACATCTAAAGGGTTGGTTATACAAATTACAAAAGCATTTGGAGAAGTTTTTTTTATTCCTTCTCCCACTTGTTTTATTATTTTTAAATTAGTTTCCAATAAATCATCCCTTGACATTCCTGGTTTTCTTGGAATTCCAGCTGTAATAATGATTACATCCGAATTTTTTGTATCTTCATATTTATTTGTTCCTATTAAACTGGTGTTTGAGCCATTTACTGATGTTGATTGAGCTATATCCAAAGCCTTTCCTTTAGCCAATCCTTCATCTATATCAAAAAGCACTACGTCTGCTAATTCCTTTAAAGTTATAAGATGAGCTAAAGTTCCTCCAATTTGCCCTGCACCTATTAATGAAATTTTTTTTCTCATATACCTTAATTTAATGTTGGCATTACAAAATCAGGATCTGATGATAGTCCTGAGGGCCATTTAGAAGTTATAGTTTTAAGTTTTGTATAAAATCTAACTCCTTCTGGTCCATGCATATGCTGATCTCCAAATAAAGATTTTTTCCAGCCACCAAAAGAATGATAAGCTACGGGAACTGGTATAGGTATATTTATACCTACCATTCCAATTTTAATCTTGCTTGCAAAAGTTCTTCCAACGTCGCCGTCACGAGTGTATATGCTTGTGCCGTTACCAAATTCATGCTCGTTCACTAAATTTACAGCTGCTTCAAAATCTTTCACTCGAACCACTGAAAGAACTGGGCCAAAAATTTCTTCTTTATAAATTCTCATTTTTTTATCAACATTATCAAATAAACATCCACCCATATAAAAACCTTTTTCGTAACCCTGAAGTTTTATATTTCTACCATCCACAACAAGTTTTGCTCCCTCTGTAACGCCAAGATCAACGTAGCCCTTGACTTTTTCTAAATGTTGTTTTGTGATTAGTGGGCCCATTTCTGAATTTTTATCTAATCCAGGACCTACTTTTAATGACTCAACTTTCTTAGCAAGTTTATTTACAAGTTGATTACCAATTTTTCCTACCGCTACTGCAACTGACTGCGCCATACATCTTTCACCCGCTGAACCATATGCTGCGCCCATTAAACCATTAACTGCTTGGTCTAGATCACAATCTGGCATTACCACACAATGATTTTTTGCTCCACCTAAAGCCTGGACACGCTTTTCATTTTTTGCAGCATTTTCATATATATATTTTGCAACTGGAGTTGATCCAACAAAACTAATCGCAGCTACATCTTTATTTATTAATAATGCATCGACGGCCTCTTTGTCTCCATTAACCACATTGAAAACCCCATCCGGTAATCCCGCTTCTTTAAATAATTTTGCCAATTTAATAGAAACTGAAGGATCTTTTTCAGATGGTTTAAGAACAAAAGTATTACCACATGCAATAGCTAAGGGAAACATCCACATTGGAACCATGGCTGGAAAATTAAATGGAGTAATACCAGCGCAAACTCCTAGCGGTTGTCTAATTGACCAACTGTCAATATCTGTTCCGACATTTTCTGTAAATTCTCCTTTAAGAAGATGAGGTATACCACATGCAAATTCAACAACTTCCAAACCTCTTGTTAACGAACCTTTAGCATCTTCATAAACCTTTCCATGTTCAGAAACTATAAGCTTGGTTATTTCGTCTGAATTTTTTTCTATTAGCTCTTTAAATTTAAAAATTACTCTTGCTCTCTGTGCTGGTGGTTTTCGAGACCAATCGATAAAAGCTTTTTTTGCTTTTTCTACAGCAAAATCAACATCAGATTTTGAAGCTAAATTTACTTCAGCTGTTTGTTCACCCGTAGCAGGATTGAAAACTTTAGATTTTTTCTTTGAAGTTCCTTTAGTTATTTTTCCATCAATAAAATGTTCGATTAAATTCATTGTTACCTAAAATGATTTAATTAAGCTTCTAGCTGGTTGCAAGCATTTTTTTAATTGATCCTATTGCTTTTGCTGGATTTAAGCCCTTTGGACATGAACTTGTGCAATTCATTATAGTATGGCACCTGTATAATTTAAGTTTATCGGCAACCATTTTTAGCCTTTCTTTTTTTTCCTCATCTCTGCTATCTGATATCCATCGATAAGCTTGAAGTAAAACTGCAGGCCCTAAATAACTATCTCCATTCCACCAATAACTTGGGCATGCGGTTGAACAGCAAGCGCACATAATGCATTCATACAAACCATCAAGCTTTTCTCTGCTTTCTTTAGATTGTATAATTTCATTCTTATTAGATTTCGATTCTTTTATCTTTAACCAAGGTTCTATTGATTCATATTGTTTATATAATGTGCTTAAATCTGCTACTAAATCTTTTATTACTTTTAAATGAGGTAGAGGAAAAATACGTAAATCCCCATTTATATCTTTATGTGATTTCATGCAAGATAGAGTATTCATGCCATCAACGTTCATAGCACATGAACCACATACACCATGAGCGCATGATTTTCTAAAAGTTAAAGATGAATCTAATTCATTTTTAATTTTTATTAAAATGTCTAAAACTTTGTTCCCACATGTGTTTAAATCTACCTCAAAAGTATCTTCTCTGGGATTTTCATTTTTTTCAGGATCCCATCTATAAATATGAACTAATTTTATATTTGAAGATCCAGTTTTATCTTTAAAATATTTGCCTTTCAAAATTTTTGAATTTTGTGGAAGACTAAACTGTACCATTAGTACACTCTTTCTTTTGGTGGAAAAGTTTGAACATCATTTGTTAATGTTGACAAATTAACCTTACGATAATTAATTTTTACTTCTTTTCCATCGTGCCAACTTAAAGTATGTTTCATATAATTTTCATCATCCCTTTTAGGAAAATCTTCTCTAGCATGAGCACCTCGACTTTCCTTTCTATTATAAGCAGATTCCATAGTTGTAATTGCTTGACGAATAAGATTATCAAACTCAAGGGTTTCCATTAAATCGGTATTAAAAATCAAAGATCTGTCTTTAACTGATATGGATTGCATTCCTTCAAAAGGTTTTTTAATTTCACTTACACCTTCCTTAAGTGTTTTTTCTGTTCTAAATACTGCACATTTTGACTGCATTGTTTTTTGCATTGACAATCTAAGTTCCGAAGTTTTATTTGATCCATCTCCATTCCTTAACTTGTCAAATCTATCTAGAGATTTATCAGTTTCACTTTTTGAAATTTCTTCATGTTTTGTATTTGGTTTTATAAGTTCTGCAGCTCTTTTAGCCGCAGATTTTCCAAAAACTACCAAATCAATTAGTGAGTTTGAGCCTAACCTATTTGCTCCATGCACAGAAACACATGCAGCTTCACCTATAGCCATTAATCCTGGAACAATTTTATCACTCCCATTTGAAGTTATAACTTCTGCTTTATAGTTAGCAGGTATTCCTCCCATATTATAATGAACTGTTGGAACTACTGGAATTGGTTCCTTAGTTACGTCTCGGTGTACAAAGGTTTCTACTGATTCAGATATCCCTGGTAAACGATTTGCTATGATTTTCGGATCAATATGATTAATATGTAAATGAATATGATCTTTATTTTTTCCTATTCCTCGTCCTTCATTAATTTCTACTGCCATTGATCTACTAACCACATCCCTGGAAGCAAGATCTTTAGCCTTAGGGGCATATTTCTCCATAAATCTTTCACCTTTAGAATTTACTAAGTAACCTCCTTCTCCTCTAACAGCTTCTGAAATTAAACATCCTACTCCATAAAGTCCTGTTGGGTGAAATTGAACAAATTCCATATCTTGCAAAGGCAATCCTGCTCTTAAAACCATTCCATTTCCATCTCCAGTACATGTATGTGCGGCTGTAGCTGAATAATAAATTTTTCCATAACCTCCGGTAGCTAAAATAGTGATGTGTGACCTGAATCGATGGATGGTTCCGTCATTTAAATTCCAAGCCAATACACCCTTGCACTCACCATTTTTCATTAATAAATCTAAAGCAAAATATTCTATAAAGAACTCTGTCTTTTGTTTAAGAGCTTGGCCATACAAAGTATGTAATATTGCATGTCCCGTTCTATCTGCTGCAGCACAAGTCCTTTGTATTGGTTCATTACCATAATTTTTAGTCATTCCACCAAAAGCTCTTTGATATATCTTGCCGTCTTTAGTTCTACTAAAGGGAACTCCATAATGCTCTAGCTCGATAACTGCTTGAGGAGCTTCTTTACAAAGATATTCGATGCAGTCTTGATCTCCAAGCCAATCCGATCCTTTAACCGTATCGTACATATGCCAACGCCAATCGTCTTCTCCTGCGTTTCCTAACGCTGCTGAAATTCCGCCTTGAGCTGCAGCTGTATGGCTTCTTGTTGGAAATACTTTTGATATACATGCCGTTTTTAAACCGGACTCGCTTAATCCAACTGCGGCTCTTAAGCCTGAACCTCCTGCTCCTACGACCAACACATCGTATTCATGATCAATTATATTATATGCACTCATTAAATTTTATAAGTTAATAAAATTAAAATTATTATAGGAATTATTATACTAAATATTAAAACTAAAAGATTTGCGACATCTTTGGTTTTCTTGTCATAAATATAATCTTCAAAAATCTCACTTAAACTAATTTTGGCGTGAAAAAAACCAACAAAAAATACTATAATTGTTAAAACCATAAATAATGAGTTTTGAAAAAAGTAAATAGCTTCTGAATAATTTTTTGTTGAAAGTGAAATTAAAGAAAAAAATAACCAGACATATAGTGGAGCTAAAATTATTGCACTTACTCTATGTAGAATCCATTTTCGCGTTTCGTTCATTTAAATAAAACCTCTTGCAAATAACCAAAATATAATTGTCAGAACTAAAGAAGAAATAATTACAATCATCCCAGAAATATTTGCAGTTTTAATTTCAAATCCATATCCTAAATCCCAAATTAAATGCCTTACACCACTTAACAAGTGAAAGGTCATAGACCATGTAAATCCAATTAAAATAAATTTTCCAAAAAAACTATTAATTATTAACAAAAATAACTCATAATTATTTTCGCCTAGACTTAAAACTACTAACCAAAAAAAAATTAAAACTAGTGCCAAAAGATTTATAACACCTGAAATTCTATGTGTTATTGAAAGTAAAGATGAGATATGCCATCTATAAATTTGTAGATGTGGTGATAGTGGATTTTTGGAATCATTCATTATTTAATTAATATATTTTTTAATCAAAACATTTGCAATTTGAACTGCATTAAGAGCTGCTCCTTTAAGCAAATTATCAGATACTACCCACATGTTTATTGAATTTTTTCTTGTGTGATCGTCACGTATTCTAGAAATATAAGTTATAAAATCGCCACTAGATTCAACTGGAGTGATATAACCTCCGTCTTTAGTTTCATCTACAACTTTACATCCGGGTGCTTTTTCTAAACATTGTCTAATTTTTTTAGTATTAACTTCTGTGTTAAACTCAACATTAACTGATTCAGAATGTCCAACAAATACTGGAACTCTAACACATGTTGCGCTTAAATAAATATTTGGATCTAGAATTTTTTTTGTTTCTACGGTCATTTTCCACTCTTCCTTTGTATAGCCATCCTCCATAAAAGAATCGATGTGCGGAATTACATTAAAAGCAATTTGTTTTGTAAAATTTTTTGAGCTTACTTTTTGTTTTTCTAAAACTTTTTTACTTTGTGTTTCTAATTCATTCATATGAGCATTTCCAGCTCCAGATACTGATTGATAGGTTGAAACAATTATTCGTTTAATTTTAAATTTATCATGTAAAGGTTTTAAAGCTAAAACCAACTGAATAGTTGAACAGTTGGCATTAGAAATAATATTTTTATTTTTATAAAGTTTTAATGCTTCTGGATTCACTTCAGGTACAACTAAAGGAATATCTTTATCCATTCTGAAATGTTTTGAATTATCAATTACAATTGTTTTTTTTGCTGCGATAGGGGCCCATTTTTCTGCTATGGAACTTCCTGCAGAAAAAAAAGCGATTTTTACTTTTGAAAAGTCAAAATCACTTAAACCAACTATGGAGTAAGTTTTATTTTTAAAAGTTATTTTCTTTCCTATGCTTTTATCTGAAGCAATAAGGTACAATTCACTAAATTTAAAATTTAGTCTTTCAATAACTTCTAAAAGTTTTCTGCCGACATTTCCTGTCGCTCCAACAATTGCTATATTCATATAGGTTAAAGTATTACTATTGTTTTATGACCAATTCTAGACTAATGGCAGATCGCAAATTGAACCTTTGCTTTTTTTACCATTAATTTCCAATTCAAAAGGAGTCTTTTTATCCCAATATTCTTTTTTAATCATTGCAATGCCTACTACTTTTTTGAAATAAGGTGAATAAACCGCTGATCTTAAGTACCCCACTAAACTTTTACCATTTTGAAGAGGTCTTTCTTTCATCATTTCCACCTTATCTAAATCTATCTTCACACCCATCAATTTTCTTTTAATACCTTCTTTTGAAATTGTGATTAACGCTTTTTTTCCTAAATAACTAATGTCAGATTCAATATCTATATATTTATCAAATCCACATTCATAAGGATTATCGCCATTATCAAAATCATTACCACACGATAAAAGACCACTTTCGATTCTTTCTATTAAATTTGGGCAGCCTGGCTTAACATTAAAATCTTTACCAGCTGAAAATAATTCATCATATAAATCTAATCCTGCTACTCTATTTTCTACGTAGATTTCATATCCACCCTGCTTAGACCATCCTGATCGGGCTATAAAAAATTTATTTCCTTTAAAGTCGAAATAATCAAATCCAAAAAATTTAAGTTCGGTAATTTTTTTTCCCAAAACTTTTTCCATCAATTTAAATGATTTAGGTCCTTGCACAGCCAATATATTTACATCCGGTTCACTAACTTCTACTTGTAATTTTAATCCGCTGGCAATTCCTTTAGCATAAAGTCCTACATCGGAATCGGCCAGTGATATCCACCACTTATTTTCATTTAATTTTAAAATAATAGGATCATTTATCATGTTTCCTTCTTGATCAATAATTGGAGCATAGTAACATCTTCCAACTTTTGACTTTGAAAGATTTCTGCAGGTCATTAGTTGAACTAATTTGCCAGAATCTTTTCCTGTTATTTGCACTTGTCTTTCGGCTGCAACATCCCAAACTTGCACATATTCTTTTAAATGATAGTATTCTTTTTCCGTACCTTCAAAGGCCGCGGGTAGGAGCATGTGATTATAAACTGTATAAGCAGTTAAACCTTGATTCTCTATTCTATTAGAAAAAGGAGTTCCTCTTAATCGTCTTGCTTTTGCAATATAAAATTTTTTCATAATTATTTTTTATGATTTTTTTGCACAAAATTTTTGACAATCTCTCTCATTTCAAAAGCTTTTTCAAATATAATCATATGACCACATTCTTTTAGTACTTCTAATTGAGAATTTTTAATATTTTCTGCCATTTTTTTTCCTTTTTCTAATGGAACCATCTTATCTTTATCTCCTAATATACAAAGTGTAGGACAGATTATATTTGTCGCAGCTTTAAAACCACTTTTATAATCATTGCATGCTCTAAGATCTACAGCCAAACCTTCTTGGATTTGTCTTGGCGAATTAATAATTTTTTGCACTGGATTTCCTCCAATAAATTTTTTTACACCTTCATATCCCCATTTCATCATAAGCTCTACTGACTTCATGTCGCCTCCATCTGCATAATCAATTAAAGCTGGATTAACAGGCAGCTCGTAAGATCCTCCAACAAGAACTAAGCTTTTGATTAATTTTGGAAAACGAGAAGCAAATTCAAGTCCAACCAAACAACCTTGGGAATGACCAATAAATGAAATTTCATTTATTTTTAATTTTTCCATGGATTTTTTAATCCATTCGGCTATTCCTTCAATTGATTTTATTGCTGGCCCTTCGGAGCTCCCATGTCCAGGTAAATCTACAGATAAAACACTAAAGCCATTTATTGCTAAAAATTGCTCGTGTAATGACCAAACTATATGAGTGAGACCACTACCATGCATCAAAACGACTACCGGTTTATTAATATCAAAATCTAATCCACCAGTAGATGCAAAAACATCTTTTTGGTCTACCTTGAAATTCAGTTGATCTCCTTGGCTTTCTTTCTTAATTCAAATTTTTGAATTTTTCCCGTTGATGTTTTTGGTAATTCACAAAATTCTATTTTTTTTGGAACTTTAAAATTTGCTAAAGTTTCTTTGCAAAAACTAATTAATTCTTTTTCTGTAACAGGCTTGTCTTTTACAGTTTCAATAAATGCACAAGGCACTTCTCCCCATTTTTCATCAGGTTTTGATACTACAGCTGCAATAGATACTGAAGGATGTTTTGCTAAAGTATTTTCTATTTCAATAGATGAAATGTTTTCTCCACCAGAAATAATTATATCCTTAGATCTATCTTGAATTTTTACATAACCATCTGGATGAATAACTGCTAAATCACCAGAATGGAACCATCCATTTTTCATTGCTTTATCAGTTGCTTCTTTGTCTTTATAATAACCTTTCATTACAATATTTCCTTTGATCATTATTTCACCCATTGTTTTTCCGTCTCTAGGAACCGGTTTCATGGTTTCTGGATCCATAACATCAACTCCTTCAGTATTAGGATATCTCACCCCTTGCCTAGCTTTAATCTCATTTTGTTTTTCTTCGTCTAAATTGTTCCACTGATCATTCCACGCACACTGTGTGATATGTCCGTAAGTTTCTGTTAATCCATAAACATGCATTACTTCAAAACCAAGATTTTTCATTTTCTTAAAAATAATACTCGGCGGTGGAGCCCCTGCGGTTAATACATAGACTTTATTTTTGAGTTTTTTTCTTTCATTTTCAGCTGCACCTGTGATCATATTTAAAACAATTGGTGCACCTCCAAAATGAGTTACATTATGTTTTTCGATTAATTCAAAAATTTTCTTAACAATTATATTTCTAAGGCAAATCGTTTTGCCATTTAACATTGGAATTGTCCAAGGGTAACACCATCCATTGCAATGAAACATTGGTACAATACATAAAAAATTTAATCTGCTTGGCATATTCCATGCCACTGCGCTTCCTGTAGACATTAAGTATGCGCCTCTATGATGGTAAACAACTCCCTTAGGATTTCCTGTAGTCCCTGATGTATAGCTTAATGAAATAGCTTGCCATTCATCTGTGGGTTTTCTCCAAATGTATTTTTCATCCCCTGTATTTAGAAATGTCTCATATTCTAGATCTCCAATCTTTTTCATCTTAGATTGGTCCGCATATTTATCGTTTATATCGATAATAATAATTTTTCTTTTTATTGTGCTTAATGCTTTTTTTACTACTTCGTGAAATTGTCTATCTACAATTAATACTTTTGCATCACTATGCTCTAAAATATATCCTACTGTCTTAGCATCTAATCTTATATTAATTGTATTTAATACTCCGCCGGTCATAGGAATTGAATAATGTGCTTCAAAAATTTCAGGAGTATTACATGCCATAACAGAAACTGTATCTCCCTTGGTAATTCCAATTTTTTCTAGTGCACTGGCAAATTTAATGCATCTTTTATAAATTTCGGACCAAGTATATTTACGATCTTCATAAACTATCGCTTCATAATTAGGATAAATGTCCTTGGCTCTTTCTAAAAAAGATAATGGCGTTAATGGAACAAAATTCGCATTATTCTTATCTAAATTTTTATCGTAGTGGCTCATATCCTAGTTAAATTTAAAATCCATAATATACTTACTTCCACTAGTTGCAGTCAAATAATAACTCTCAACTCTTGGAAGAATACGATGAAAGAAAAAATTAGCAGTTTCAATTTTTTCTTCATAAAATTTTTTATTATTTTGATAATCTTTGTAACTCACTTCTAAAACTTTTACCCATGCGTGAGCTGTA
>Ga0310344_10003528_pt1 | contig 11626 bp, 9 predicted proteins | sample HC15DNA20200_MG_FD_203801 | JGI IMG/M metagenome (GOLD analysis project Ga0310344, IMG submission 203801) | Marine microbial communities from station ALOHA, North Pacific Subtropical Gyre - HC15-DNA-20-200_MG | ecosystem: Environmental > Aquatic > Marine > Oceanic | place: Pacific Ocean: North... | reverse complement strand
AAAGATTTTCCATCAATCCGATAATCTCACCAAGCTACTCGACGCAGTTAACAAACAGAGGGAAAGACCCCTTGCAGTCAAACTACCACCATTCGTCGCTTCGAACAGTTCAGATGCTGAGTCACAGCGTGAATCAGTCTTAGCACTAGTAAAAGGATGCAGCAGCGCGGGGATCGATGCTGTGACTATCGCTAACTCCCTACCCACCAAAGACCCGCGCATGGCCGTCGGAATGGGTGGTATGAGCGGAAAACCCGTTTTCAATGATATGTTGGATATGGTCCGCGCCGTTAGATCAGAGATTGGGGGCAGTTTAGCCATCAACGCCTGTGGAGGTATCTTCACCGGCCAAGATGCGGCCGACGCACTCTCCGCAGGTGCCACGACAGTCCAGTTGTATACAGGAATGGTGTACCGCGGACCGTGGGTAGCCAACAAAATCGGGAGAGAACTTTCATCACAAATGATGTCTCGTGGTTTTCGTTCCTTGGACCAATTCCGTATCCGCACGACTGAATGAATAGTCGATGAAGGTGGTAAAGTTTAGCCGGTATGGAAAGCGTAATACATACTGAGAACCTTGCGAAGCTCTACGGTGACTTGCCCGCTGTCGTGGATCTCAATCTCGATGTATTCAAAGGAGAAGTCTACGGATACCTTGGCCCTAATGGCGCTGGTAAATCCACAACTATCCGTGTGCTCTTAGACCATATACGACCAACGACCGGACTCGCATCGATCTTTGGGCTTGATACACGCACTGACAGTGTCGAGATCAAAAGCCGCGTTGGGTATTTACCCGGCGACCTTACGCTCTACGAAAATATGACTGGTAAGGATATGCTGACCTATTTCGGTAGTCTCCGGGGGAGCTTCGACTCACCATACGTTAATGAACTTGCTGAACGCTTCGACTGCGATCTAAGCCGGAGACTCTCTGAGTTATCCCGTGGAAACCGTCAAAAAGTCGGTCTGATTCAAGCATTCATGGGTAAGCCTGAGTTACTTATCCTCGACGAACCCACAACTGGGCTTGACCCTCTGATTCAGCAGGAGTTCAATTCACTGATTCAAGAGATCACCCACGAAGGACGGACAGTCTTTTTCTCCTCCCATATTCTTCCCGAGGTAGAAAGGATATGTGACAGGATCGGTATCATTCGAGAGGGTCGCCTCACAGTTGTTGAAGACATGCAAGAGTTCACAAACCAGTCAACCTTCCATCGGCTTGAGATTGAATTTAATACAGACTTTACCCCAGAACGATTCAGCCTGATTCCCGGAGTATCCAACCTGAAGACAGAGGGACGTAAACTGACCTGCAGCGTAACAGGCAGTCCGGACAAATTTATCAAGGCAATTGCAGAACTAGAGGTTGCGAATCTGATTAGTCAGGAGCCTTCTCTCGAAGAGAGGTTCCTCACACTGTACGGAGAGAAAAACACAGACGATGTTGAGTAACGTATTTTTGAAGTCTCTTCGTGATCTAACACGTCCACTGATCTTTTGGGGGACAGGCGTACTCTTATACGGGCTAGTCATAGTGCTGTTCTACCCTACCATCAGCGAAGTCCCTGAACTCAACGAAATCTTCCCTGAGGACTCGGTCCTAAGTGTAGCGTTTGGCGGCGGGGACCTAACATCTCCTGAGGGCTTTCTAAACGCAGAAGTGTTTTCGTTCATGTGGCCGCTCCTATTTATGATTTTCTCAGTGTGGATAGGTACGGCTAGTATTGCCGGGGAGGAGAGAAGAGGCACACTGGAAATCCTGTTAGCACTTCCTATAACGCGGTCCAGCATAGTTCTCCAAAAATCCGGTGTTATTTTCGTCGCGAATATCCTCCTTGGACTATCCGGGTGGATTGGCCTTGCTGCAGGTTTCACCATCATTTCCGTAGATGTTGATATATTCGTGTTCATCTCCCCTATCGTCATGCTTGCACTATTGGGAAGTTTACTGGGGACAATTGCACTGCTTATCGGAAGCTCTACTGGAAAAACAGGCCTAGCTATTGGAGTAACCGCAACCGTAGGCACGGCGGCGTACTTACTAAACACTTTGGGCCAACTCGTAGACGGCCTAGGGTGGATAAGGTACGGATCCCCACTCTATTATTACAGTGGTGCAAATCCACTAGAACATGGCCTAAGTTTGGGGCATTCAGTCGTGATGGCTTGCACGGAAATAGTCTTCATCTCTATCAGTATGATCGTATTTAATAAGCGTGACATCAACTCATAAATGGATAAGTGGATAGCCACCTAATTACAGAGACACCAATACAATCACAACGGGGGATCTACGCCAAAAAGAATCCACCTTAAGCTCACGGCAAAATGTTTACTCGCTGTCCCCTTTTGCCATCTGAATGTCCCTACGAAGCGCCTCTACATCAATGTACCCAAGTGCAACAGCCTTGGATAAATCTGTATCCGCATTTACTTCGTCTCCCATATGGGCGTATGCAACAGCGCGGACTGCATAAGTACCAGGTATGTCCGGTAACTGTCGGATCACCACTGAGAAATCACTAATTGCCTGAGAATACCGGCCCCGAGCCGAATGTACACGCCCACGCCCAAAGTATGCCTCAACAATGGAACTATCTAGCGATATAACCTCATCATAATCCTTGATTGCTTCATCCAATCTACCAAGTGCTGCCTTCGCTTCTGCCCGCCCAAAGTAAGCATCCGGTTTGGTCGAATCCAACCTAACTGCATCCTCATAGCGCCATAATGCGCGTTGGTAATCACCCAGCCTCAGGTGTACTTCGCCTAAAGCGTAGAACGCTTTTCGTTCAAGAGGGTCTAGTGAGGTAGCGTGTTGGTAATCGACAACCGCCAGCGGGATGAGACCGGCCCGTTCATACGCAAGCCCTCGGTTGTAGTATAAAAACCCGAGCAGTGGATTTAACCCTAGGGCAAATCCAAAATCAATTACCGCCTCATCGTAGCGACCAAGATCCATGTTAGCGACACCACGATTGCTATATGCTTCGATATACGTTGCATCCAACTCAATGGCCTTATCGTACTGAGCAATTGCACCTTCTAGGTTGCCTCTACTCTGGAGCGCTAAACCGGTTGCATAGAATTTCTCAGCGGTATCCTCTGGTGACTGGGTATATAGGTAAGCACCAGCGCCCAAGCCCAGCATACCAAGGCTTATAAATCCAAGAGCTATTAAGATAATTTTACGATTCAAGTTACTCCTGATGCTTGAATTGGTGACTACTTCTTATTCTCTTGTTGGATAGCCATCAGGCTCCTGTTAAGTTGAGCTCGGTCTGCTCCGTACTTCTCAGCTTCCTCCGCATCCGCGAGAGCTGCATCTTCCATCCCTAAATACATTCGGGTAATCGCACGGGTAGCAAACAAGTCCGCGTCGTATATATTGTCTTGATCAGCCTCGTCTAATTGCACAGCCATATCTAGGTCTCTCAAAGCATCCTGATGGTCCCCAATAGTCCCTCGAGCAACTCCTCTATTTTTGTAATATTCCAGCACACCCGAGTCGATATTTATCGCTGTGGTGTAGTCAGCTATGGCGCGGTTGAAATCACCTATCATCAGAAACATTTGACCACGTCCGCTGTGTGCTTCGTGATTATTTGAGTCGAGCCTGATGGCATCTTCAAAATCAACTATCGCCTGATCGAAGTACCCCAGTTCACGCCACACACCGCCTCTCTCAGTCAGCACTCTGGAGCTTTTAGGGCTAAGTGCAAGCGCCTGGTTGAGGTCAATCATTGCTGACTCAAAGTCTTGAATAGCAACGAGGGAATCAGCCCGGTCAACGAAAAGCCCTACGCTATCAGGGCTGATCTGAATAGCTACCGTAAGATCTCGGATCGCCTTCTCATGATTCGGCATCCGTTTGTATACTGCTGCACGTTCCTGGTAAAGCTTGGCATTATTGGGTTCCCGCGCTATGGCAGCTTCATAGTTCTTCACCGAGTTATATAAGATCCCAATCTCACCATAGATCGTCCCGCGATCTGTAAAGATTTTTTCGTTAGTGGGGTCGAGTTGAACTGCTTTCTCCAGGTGAATAAATGCATCATCAAATAGCTCCAGAGCGGCATACGCCGCACCGCGGTTAAAGTATGCCTCCGCATACTCAGGGTCGGCACGAATGGCTTCCCCATAATCTTGAATTGCGCGACGCGGTTGACCAAGACTGACATAAGCGGTCCCTCGATTCGTCAACGCTACCGCGTTCTCCGGCGCCAGTTCAATTGCAATGTCAAACTTTTTCACAGCTTGATAGTTACGGTTCAAACGAGTGAGGGTCGTCCCCCAGTTTAGGTAGAGACGGAAATCGTCCTGATCGATTTGTTCCGATTGTTCATAGTCGGCGATGGCATCTTTGTACTTTGTAATACGAGAGTAGGAAATAGCACGATCGACGTACAAACCCGCGTTCTCCGAATCCAGTACCATCGCTTTATTGTAATCTTCGATGGCTCCTTCATACTGATCAAACTCGGCACGTGCTCTACCTCTAGCCTGGTAGATCAAAGCGGAATTAGGATTGAGAACAACTGCCTGATCAAGCTCTATCAGCGCCGCATCAAACCGGCCTTCATTACCAAGTTCAATCGCTGACTCATAGTGGCTCTGGGCCAGTTGCCGAGCTGACTCGCTAATCTCTGTGCTGCCAGTACAAGCGGTGACTATTAGTAGCGCCGCTAGCAGAACGCTAATCGACGCAGCAGGAAACATCAATCCAACCTCCTGATTATTGTGACCTGTTACCTATAACGATATTGGCATCGCTAGGTCAATGAGAATCTAAGACTGATTTCAACTGGTCCCGAGAAATATTACCTCCGCTCATAACCAGTGCCACCTTTTTACCTCGCAGTCGGTCCTTGATCTTGATAGCAGCTGCAAGAGGAGAAGCTCCAGCATGCTCCGCGAGATTGTGAGTCGTTTCGAGAAGAATGTTGACAGCTTCGATCATCTCTTCATCTGTGACTAGAACGAAATCGTCTAACAGATCTCGCATTATCTCCTGAGGAATCTTAAACCCAATCTCTGTTGCTAAGCCTTCCGCTATAGTTCCCATCTTTGCCTGAGTCAATTCACCCGTCTTCCAAGAATTGTAGGCTCCGGGTGCATAAGTGGCCTGCACACCTATAACCTCCACTGCTGGATTCAATCCATCTGCAACAATACAGGCCCCACACACACCACTTCCGCCACCGACCGGCACAATAATCACATCTACATCGGGTAAATCTTCAAAAATTTCAAGAGAATATGTGCCTACGCCCGAAATTAGCCGAGGCTCATTTGCAGAATGAACATATATATATCCTTCCTCTTTGGAAAGGACCTCACAGTGTTGTCGACTCTCATCAAAGTTAGCGCCATGGAATATGACATTTGCTCCTAATTCTCTCATCGATTCGCATTTGTCAGGGTTAGCATTGGTCGGTACCACAACGTTTGCCTGCACACCAAAAACCTGCGCTGCATAAGCGATACCTTGACCGAAATTACCCGTGGATGCCACAACTACACCCCGCGCACGTTGTTCGTCTGACATCTGGTCAACCACATTCAAGGCACCACGTATTTTAAATGAGCCTAGAGATTGGTGGTTTTCATGCTTGATGTACACTTCAGCATCAAGAATTTTGTCAAGCCTCGTATAGTGGTGGAGTGGTGTACGGGCGATGTAAGGATCAATTCGTTTACGAGCGCCAAGCACGTCAACTAGATTAGGACGGCTAGTTGTCATAATTTTCTCCCGTTGTATACACAAATAGGATACGACACCGAGCGGTTGCTGGTACAGAATGGGGATTGTAAGGTTTGGTCATGTCAATACAGTTACTCACAGAAGAAGTCGCCTCCAAGATTGCGGCAGGAGAGGTGACGGAACGTCCTGCCTCAGTTGTCAAGGAGCTAGTTGAAAATTCTTTAGATGCTCAAGCCTCTACCATAGCAGTAGACATTCAAGGCGGCGGATTAGACCGCATCCTTGTAGCCGACAATGGTTACGGTATCGAGAAAACAGATGTGCCACTGGCGTTTGAGCGCTTCGCCACCAGTAAATTATCACAAGCAGATGACCTTGAAACGATCGCAACTTTTGGATTCCGAGGCGAAGCCCTTCCAAGCATAGCTGCGGTTTCCCAACTTGAACTGATCACGAGGACACCAGACAGCACGTCTGGTTCAAAAATCGAGATCGACCAAGGTAAAGTTATTGAGATAGGAAGCCAGGGCTCAAGCTTTGGTACATCCGTAACAATCCAACATCTGTTTCGAAACTTCCCCGCCAGACGAAAGTTCCTCAGGTCACCTAAATCAGAGGCGTCGCGTATTCAAAAACTTATCTCAAAGTTTGCATTGGCACACCCAGAAGTAGCATTTACTCTAACGATGGAGGGTACCCAGAGTTTACTTACATCAGGCTCGGGAAATCTCCGAGAGGTTATTGCTGAAATCTACTCAACCCGAGTTGCTGAAGCCATGCTCGAATTGGAATGGGATAACACCGAGCCTATGGTGTCGCCAAGAGGACTTATCGGAGTAGCATCCGTCGCTCGCTCAAATCGTGAACACATGAGCATTTTTGTCAACGGGCGATGGATACAAAACCGGGCGCTTAGTTACGCCCTTCAAGAGGCGTATAAAGGGTTCTTAATGGAACGCAGGTATCCCCTAGCAATAGTGGATCTACAGATTCCTTACGACCAAGTAGATGTCAATGTCCATCCTTCAAAAACTGAAGTTAGGTTCCAAGACGAGGGAAGCATTTTTTCGATTCTACAGCGCTCGGTACGTCAAACCCTATTAGGTGAAACACCTGTACCCGAGTTTAACCGTCCGGTCCAAAACCAAAAACCGACATCCATTCCACAGGCAAACCTGGAAGCATTTTGGCCTGAAGTACAACCAGATCTGGAAGCCAGTAACTCCCCCAAACCCGAGATCAGTCACAGTGAAAACCACTTCCCTCTTAATGAGCGTAGTCGCTCATTAATACCAAAGGGGGCGCTCCCAGCACTTCGAGTTTTGGGGCAAATTCAGGCGACTTACCTAATTGCCGAAGGTCCAGAGGGGATGTACTTAATCGATCAGCACGCAGCGCACGAGCGAATTTTATTCGAATTAATTACGGCTGAGGTCACGAGTCAAAGTCCCAAAATCCAAGGCCTAATGGAACCAGTAACCACAAACCTAAATTCGTTGCAGGCTGAGATACTCCATTCCCAAAAAGACACAATATCAGGGCTTGGATTCCTTGTGGAGGAGTTCGGAGAAACCTCTTATGTGATCAGAGGCGTGCCTGCGGTTATGACAAACCAAGATCCAGCGTCCGGTTTAGTGGATATCTTGGATTTGATGGCTGACGGAGGAGGCTACGAGTCCTGGGAGCAACGTGCTGCGTACTCACTCGCTTGCCATAGTGCCATCAGAGCAGGCAAAGTTCTTGTCCAGAAGGAGATGTCGGAATTAGTTCGTGAGTTGGAACAATGTCATCAACCTCACACATGTCCTCACGGCCGCCCGACAATGATCCATATGAGCGCGGCCCACCTCGAGAAGGCGTTCGGTAGGCGGGGTTAAGCTGAGGCGAAACGGTGGTAGCATCGTAAACCGCTCACTTGTGGTTCGGAGCTAGCCATTTCGAATCGATTATTCTCACACCCGAAAACCCTTTTCTATCTTTGCGACAACGGTGACAGGATGACTATAATCTTCTGTGGCAGAGAAAAAACTTTGGCGTGGATTCGCAGTCACCCTAGTATCGGAGTATCGAGTTGGCAAAAGTCCCGGTTCTTGAGTACCCCCACATAATTCTCAGGCGAAAGGCCAAGAAAGTAAATAAGATCGACAGGTCGATCCAAAGACTTGCCGACGACCTCTCTGACACTCTAGTCGCCTCCGGAGGGGTGGGCCTAGCTGCAAACCAAATCGGCGTACTTCGAAGGGTCATTGCCATCCAAATTCCTGAGGATCCTGAGCCAACTATTTATATCAACCCAGAGATTATTCACCGAGAAGGTAAAAGAGAGGTCCATGAAGGATGTCTTAGCTTCCCCAACCTATATGGCATTCTCAATCGTTCGATGTGGGTGAAGGTCAAAGGGATGGATCGTAAATCGAAAATCTTTCGACTTCGAGCAGAAGGACTCCTTGCACAAGCATTTGAACATGAGATAGACCACCTAAATGGAATTCTGTTCATTGATCATGTAGCAGACCACGAGAACCTGTATAGGCACGAGCCAGGCCCAGATTCACTCGGTGAAGAAGCAGTCGTCACGACCAACACATCGTCGTAAAAACCCATACCTTCAATCCACCTTTTGATCCAATTCATATATGATCCAATCCATAGAATCCTCGGCGCCAGTTGTCCGGCACGATATAATGGGGGACTTGTGGATCATAAGCAGTCGGCAATGCCGACAATCTAGACTCAGAATTCAAGATCGGAGGAAAGGTTGCGTAGATACGCCAGGACGCTAGTAATCATTCTGATACTCGTCGTGTTGGCCTCAGCGGCGCTCTCCCTAAAGACCGTCAAAATCGGCGGCTTTGAGCGTGGTGCGGAGGACACGATTCTTGGACTAACCCTAGGTCTCGACCTTCAGGGTGGTAGCCACCTTGTGTATCAATCCGACCTTCGTGACCTTCTTGAACAACCTGTCGAACCTACTGTGGACCAGATGGAAGGTCTGCGTCAGGTAATTGAAAGACGAATCAATTCATCCGGTCTTGGTGAGCCGATTCTCCAGGTTCTAGGGAGTGACAGACTACTTGTGCAGATACCTGGGGTTAGCGACCCAGATACGATAAAAGACCTGATTGGTGAAACTGCTCAGCTCGAGTTTAAACATCGAATGACAGCCATAGCTAAGCAGATCGAGTTTGAACCAGGGGAAATTATTGGATTCTCGGTGACTACGAAGGCAACTGGTGACGCTCCCTTACCGACTCCGGAAACCGCGGGAAATACGGAAGGGGCTACAACCTCCACAGAAAGTACAACAGACAACCTCGTAGCCTCAGAAACTACGACAGCCCCAGGCGTCGAGGAACAAATTCAGATACCACAGTTAGAGATTAGTTTCAGCGAATCTGGGAAAGTGAAATTCGACGGCATAGTTGGTGAATTACGTGACAGTCTTGTTCCATTAGTAGGCTCCGGCGCAGTCTTCCCTGATGCCCTACTACTGTCTGTTGCAGGTGGGGAATTCCCAGAGTTACAGATCCCCTATCAGCCTATGGCTTTCGTGCCGGAACTCGGGCAAGCAATTCCTCTTGGCGGTGATCCACTCGTCCAAGAAGTCCTAGACTCCAATAAATATACAGTGAGCCTTGTAAGCTCGATTACTGATACAACCGACCCGATCGGACAGGCACGGGAGCAATTCTCCGAAGATGCAACGCTCCAAATCGGCATTCTGAAGGGGCGTGTGGATGAAGACATTGGATTAACAGGGGAAAATCTGGCTAGAGCTTACCCTGGTCAGCACCAAGGCTCAGGGATTCCTATCGTAAATATTGAGTTCAACTCTGAAGGCACAAAAACATTCGCTGAGATCACAACAAAGATCGCGGGTACGTCTGATGTTCTCGCTATCTTCCTAGATGAGGAGGAGTTAATTGCCCCAGGCGTAACTCAGCCGATTACGGGAGGCACAGCCTTCATTCAAGGACACGATTTTACGATCGACCGAGTCCGCAATATCTCTTTACTACTGGAAGGCGGGCGTCTCCCAGTACCGATCACATTGATCCAAGAGCGAGACATTGACGCGATTCTAGGTAAAGATTCGCTTGAGAAGAGTGTGCGTGCTGGGTTTATAGGACTAGCGCTCGTCCTACTTTTCATGATGCTCTATTACCGCGTTCCTGGGTTTATGGCAGCTCTCGCCTTATTGATCTACGCTAGTCTTCTACTCACGATCTTCAAGTTACTACCTGTGACTCTAACATTGGCAGGAGTCGCAGCCGCTATTTTGTCTATTGGTATGGCAGTAGATGGCAACATACTAATATTCGAAAGAATGAAAGAAGAAATGAGGGCAGGACGGACCCTTCTATCGTCCGTCAACATTGGCTTCAACCGCGCATGGCCAGCAATTCGTGATAGCAACGTATCTACACTTATTACTAGTGCCATATTATTCTGGTTCTCAGATACTCTTGGCGCAACGATTGTGCAAGGTTTTGCAGCTACGCTTGCGATTGGCGTTATGCTAAGTATGTTTTCAGCAATCGTTGTTAGTAGAACCTTACTACGAATAGTGGCTATCACACCGATCGGCAAGAAGCTGGCCTGGTTTGTTCCGACCGAGGGTCGCAACCTGCCTCAACTAAACGCCGACACTGACGCCGACACAGCATAAACACAAGGAGTTCCCTTTGGATCTGATAGCCAAACGAAACATCTTTTTCCTGATCTCGGCGATAGTTCTACTGCCAGGAATTATCTTCTTAGTAATCAACCCAGGGCTCAAGCCCGGCATTGATTTCACTGGGGGATCTATAACGACCTTTCAGACTTCTGACAATGTTAACCAAGACGATCTCCGTGCCTTGATAACTGATATCAAACACCCAGAGGCAATAATCCAAGGCATGGGTGACAACACCTTTATTGTTCGTACGAAACAGCTAACCGACGATCAAAAGAGTCAGATTATCAATACAGTACAAGAGAGGCTTTCACCTGGCGGCGTAGACCTACTCGCGTTTGACCTAGTGTCTGCCGTGGTAGCGGCAAAAACAGTTGTCAACTCGTTCTATGCGGTACTCGCTGCCGCTGTTGGCATCTTCCTCTACCTCTGGTGGGCTTTCCGCAACGTCCCTAGCCCTTTCAGATATGGTGCTGCAGCTATTATCGCACTTGTTCATGACAGCCTTGTTGTAATTGGCATTTTTGCCATACTTGGAGGGCTTTTGGACATAGAGGTAAACACTATGTTCCTGGTGGCAATCCTCACAGTAATCGGCTACAGCGTGAACGATACTATCGTGGTGTTTGACCGGCTGCGAGAAAATATAATTGGGTATCCCAATCGGTCTCTGGCCAAAAACGCGAACATCAGTATCATGGAAAGTCTGGGACGCTCGTTGAATACTAGCCTGACTCTAATCTTCACTATCATTGCTCTAATAGTCGTGGGTGGTGAGACCATCCGAATATTCCTGTACGTGCTCCTGATTGGGGTCATCGCAGGTACTTACAGTTCAATAGGAATAGCGACGCAGTTCCTCGTCATGTGGGAGCAAGGGGTCTTCAAACGGCTATTTCGTAGGTCACGCAGTTCTGAAACTAGTACGGATGCTGCTAACGCCTAGTCAGACCGCTCACAAATTTAAGACACCATGAGAAAAATCGTCTTGATCGGCGATTCTATTCGGATGGGTTACCAGCCATACGTTGAGTCCGCATTGAGTGACTCGCACTCAGTATGGGGTCCTGAACAAAACGGTGGCACAAGCGTTAACGTTCTGAACCACCTTGATGAGTGGGTCATTTCTCGGTCCCCCGATGTGGTGCACATGAACACGGGATTACATGACATACGGCGCCCTATTGGAATGGCTCAGAACACGGTGAACCTTGATCAGTACATTGCTAACGTGA
>Ga0310344_10003527_pt1 | contig 11627 bp, 8 predicted proteins | sample HC15DNA20200_MG_FD_203801 | JGI IMG/M metagenome (GOLD analysis project Ga0310344, IMG submission 203801) | Marine microbial communities from station ALOHA, North Pacific Subtropical Gyre - HC15-DNA-20-200_MG | ecosystem: Environmental > Aquatic > Marine > Oceanic | place: Pacific Ocean: North... | reverse complement strand
CCGTTAAGAGTGATCTGCCCTTCAGTCTGTTGTCCACCACGTGGCAACATTCGCAAGATAGCTCTCAGAGTCATAGACTTGCCAGAACCGCTTTCACCAACTAGGCCTACCGCTTCATTCTCACCTACAATAAGATCAATCCCTTGCAGTGGAAACACCTTGCCACCGTCCATCGTGCTGATTTGAACATGCAGGTTCCTCAATTCAAGCAGGTTCTTCAAATCGAACCTCGCAGTTGACCAGTCATCTGCTCACGACTGAGACCGTTAACAGCATACACAGACAGCACAATAGCGAGACCAGGAAATATTGATGGCCACCATACACCGAGCATAATATAGCCTGCGCCTGAGTTGATCATTGACCCCCACTCTGGATGAGGCGGCTCAACGCCTAGTCCAATAAAACTGAGCCCCGCAATAATTTGTATTGCATACGCACAGGTCAATACAAACAGAGAAAAAATCTGTCCTTTAGCGTTAGGGATAAAATGCTTTATTACAATGCTTGGCCCACTGAGTCCCGCACACCTTGCTGCGTCAATAAATTCCGCTGTTCGTAGAGGTAATAATGTGCTACGAATAATCCTTAGATACATAGGAATATTGACGATTGCAATTGCCAAGACCATGTTTCTTGAGCCGCCGCCAATTGCTGCAAAAAGCGCAAGCGCAAAAAGTAACACTGGAAACGATTGCACAATCTCAACAAAACGAAGAAGCACCGAATCAATAAACCCACCTCGATATGCTGCAAAAGCTCCCAGTAAGGAACCAATGCCACCGCCGATCAAAACGCCCAGTAATGCTAAGCTAAAATCAATTCTCGCTGCATATATAACTCGGGAAAATACGTCGAAACCATAATCATCAGTACCAAACCAATGTGCCCATGATGGCGCTGCAAGAGTATTCATTGGCTGGGGTTCGAGAGGATCATATGGTGCAAACAAGGGCCCAAAAATAGCAATGACCAACATAAACACTAGCACTAATACCGGCGGCCTCCTTAATTGCCGTACAATTGATGCCCAAGAACTCTTTCCTGATCGACTCCATCTGATACTAGACAATCTAGACATCATTCTCGCAACCTAGGATCCAACAAAAACTGGAGAAGATCCGCTAAGAAGTAGACCACAACGTAAATTGTAGCTGACAATAGAACTACACCGAGCACCGGATCATAATCCGAAAAATCCATAGCTTGTACCGCGTAAGTGCCAATGCCTGGCCAGGAAAAAACAACTTCCACTAGCACAGCTCCACCAATCAGATAGCCAAATGTCATCGCAACAATGTTGATAACGGGCGGCGCAGCATTCGGCGCAACATGACGAAATTTAATGGCGCGACGAGGTATCCCATAACTACGCGCTGCTTCCACGAACTGACTACCCAACACAGTCGACACTGCGCTTCGGGTAACAGAAAAAATTGGCGGACTGCTTGTAAAAGAAAGCGTCAGAGCAGGCATGATCAGATATCTCACAGCTTCACCAAAAAGTCCTAGATCACCAGCTAGAAGCGCATCAATGGTATAAAACCCAGTAACGGAGGCAGGAGGATCGGCACCACCTAATCGACCGAAGGGCGCAGGTAGTGCCCCTAAAAGATAGTAGAGCAGGTAAATAAATAACAGACCTAGCCAAAAGCTTGGAACAGACACGCCAATCTGGCCTAGACTGCTGCCTATTCGATCGGCCCAGCCACGGGGCTTAAAAGCTGCAAGAGCCCCGAGGGGAACCGCCCAGAATATTGATAACCCTACTGCAAAGATCACCAGCTCCGCAGTAGCCGGGAGTCTGTCGGCAATCTCGTCGCGTACTGGTGTGAAAGTGCGACGAGACGAGCCTAGATTGCCACGCATCAAACCACTTACATAGCTTGTGTACTGCTCCCATAGGGGCTTATTTAAGCCCATCTTTTCCTTACGCTCAGCGATCATCTCATCAGTGCTGTAGACGCCCACTGCTGCGTATAAAGGTGTTCCTGCAAATCGGGTAACACTAAAGGTTAGTATCGATACTGCTAGCAACACAATCAGCAATATGCCGAGTCTTTTTACAAGATAAAAAATCCATTGGCGAGCCAGAACTGACCCTGTAGATTTTTTGGTGATGTGCAGACCGTCAGTATCCTCAGATGTCATATATAACCCTGCCTTCATTCATATACCAACTGAGATACATACGTCATTCGATGCAGCTTACAACAGACAGATCTCTTGCCTTAGAGGAAATAAGGCTGCCGGCGACAATCCTATATTAGAAAGTCGCCGGCAGCAGATACATAGTAGTTACATACGATTTAGAGGTCGGAAATAAAGGAGTGTATCTGGATGTAAAGTGATTCCTCCAATATCTTCGCGAACCGCCAAAGTGTAGTCGCCATCTGCTAACCAAAGCATTGGTGAGTCTTTGATTAACTGACGAATAGCGTTGCGGTATGGACCACGTCTTTCGCTATCATCAACGATGGCAGCAGTCGACTGGTACCATTCATCAACTTGGGTATTGCTATATCCAGTCCAATTAATTACCACACCAGTGCCCCACCATAAGAAGAAGTGATAATAAGGATCATCGACATAGTCCGTTAGCCAATCGCGCATAAACGCATCATAGGTGCCTTGGCCATTCTTTTCGCCCATAGTAGCCTGCGATACGGGTGTTATGGTCATGTCAACACCAACCTTAGCAAAAGAAGACTTCAAGTTAGCAGCTGCCTGCTCTACATGTGGCACACCTTTAGCTGTAATCAGCTCAAAAGCAAAACCATCACCATGCCCAGCTTCTTGAAGTAGCTCTTTAGCCTTATCGAGATCAGTATAATAATTAGGCATATCGGCCAAGTTATAAAGACTAAAAAATCTTGAGTTAACTGACATCGGACCGGCGGATTTAGCAGCACGATCCTTTAACACACCAAAGACGATGTCGTCATAGGGAACGGCATATGCTAAAGCCTGGCGCAATTTTACATTTTCAAACGCACCACCCGGGCGAACATTTAGCCCTACATTCAACTTTTGTCTGTCGGGTATTGACAAAACTTTTACTCCACGCGCCTTCTCGGCTCGGCTAAGTTCTGCGGCCGACAATGCGAAAGCAATATCGACATCGCCTGTACTTAGCATAGCTAACCGATTAGAAGACTCTGGAATAACAATCATTTCAATCCGATTAAAGAAAGGCTCATCTGCAAAAAAGTTCGGATTAGCCTTCAATACGATCCGGGTACCAGGCTCCCAGGTATCTAAAACATAAGCACCATTGCCAGCATAATTACGAGACATCCATTCCAGTGCCCATGGATCATCGTCGGTTGCGTGACTAGAAACCTCTTTGCTGTCCAGAAGACCCAGCGTTTGATCCCTCATCAGTGGGAACTGAATTGCGGATGGTCTTGTATCTATCAATTCAATTGTCCAATCATCCACCCTCTTGACTTGATCCATACTCGTAATACCAACATTTCCCCACACCCAAGCTGGGCCAGCCTTTGTACCCAGAGCTCGCTCAAGTGTCCACCAGAAATCATCTGCCGTCACAGGATTACCTGTGGTTGGAAATGTCATGCCCTGACGAATACTTAGCACAATGTTATTTCCGTTAACTTCCCACGAAGCGACAGAATTGCCTTCAAAATCTGTAGTGTCAGCATTCGTAGACTCATAAGATCCTGCTGGAATGGCGTACTGTATCGGTTGAAGATAAGTGTTTTTCAAAAACAGATTAGTAGCACCCGACTGTCCAAATGTTGGATCCATGGTAGCGACATCATCCGCGACGGCGATACGCAGAGTTCTGTGACCGTCGGCTTGCGCCACACCCAACAGACTCAACATTCCGACCGCCATAACTGCAGATCGAATCAGAAAACTTTTCAACATAAAAAAACCCCCTTTAATAATTAAATAACGACTCTAACTAGCAACACTCGACAGGTTTGCAAAAGCGCAAATCGAAGAAATGCCTAAAGCGTAATAAATTCTGCTTGTGGCTCTGCCTCTTGTCAACTATGGTACACGAAAACAGCCAATAACAGCCGATTTATCAACTAATGTCTGTTTTAATTTTGTAGTAAATATGTTCTAAATGTCACTCTATGCTCCGATTGGTTCACCCCAACCACCACCACCGCCAGTTTTAACAAGAATTCGGGTTCCAGCCGGTATGGGCATAGCATTGATCTTCAGTATCTCACGTGGCTCTTCGCCCGGCAAAGTAACCGTAACGTGAGGGGGCTTACCATCGTTACCGCCCGATAGCCCCCAGGATGGAGTACCGACACGTTCAAACCAAAGCTGAACCTTGCAGGGAGACAAAACTTCATACTCTCTAACTATTCCCATTCCCCCCATCCAACGACCCTCTCCTCCTGATCCATCTCGCAAGGCATAACGATGAATACGCAGTGGGTATCTCTGCTCCATAGTTTCAACCGGAAAATTCTTAAAATCACCAGCGGCGGAGTGAATAAGTGCTGACTCACCATCACCTCCCTCGTAAGCTCCCCAACCACCAACTAATGATTCGCCAGACAGAAATAGGCCTCGATCATCTTCGCCAACCAATGTGACATTCCAAGAATCGCCGACGTGCCCAGCCGCGGCGCGGTCTGGGATAGCTGAGCTCAAAGCTCTTATGATGAGATCCATAGCTAACATAAGATGTGGGCCATAGTGTAAACAAGGCGCTGTTGGAGCTGGATTAAAACAAGAACCTTGAGGAACAACAGTCTTTAGATTGCGAAAATTGCCACCAGACACAGTTGCTGCAGGATTAACTAAGAATTTGAATGCCTGCTCTATAGCAGAGCGTGTCTGCACGATACCACAATTCACGCTACCAACACACTGGGTGCTTGAACCCGTCAAATCAACTTCCATCTCATCACCTGACACCGTGACTGCAACACAAACATGAACAGGGTCTTGGGTGACACCATCGTTATCGAGATTACCCTCAGCTGTATAGAAACCATCAGGGATGAGCCGGACAGACTCCCGATCGAGCTCTTCCGCCTGACTAAATATCTCTTGGATAGAAATATCTACCTGTTCCCAACCAAATCGATCAACAATTGAACGAAAACACTCCACCCCCGTGCGGCATGCGGTGAATTCTGCCATTAAATCGCCAACAATCGCATCTGGGAATCGTGAATTCAGTGATATCAAGTCAAGAATATCTTGCTCCACCTCCCCTTTGCGCACTATCCGAGTTGGGCCAATTCGAAGTCCTTCTTGAAATATGTCGACCGTGTCACCAACATACCCTGCCTCTTTCGCTCCAACATCGTTACAATGCGCCTTAGCGCCAGCAAAGCCTCGCAATACACCCCTGATGAAAATTGGCGCGAATACAGTTACATCGTTTAGATGACTGCCACATATGGCTGAGTCATTAACAATCCAGATATCCTCTTCCTCGAACGCAGCAAGGCCTTTTCTAGTAATTACTGCACGAATTGTTCCGCCAAGACTACCAAGAAAAAAAGGTAAGCCGGGCGCCTGCCCCAAGAGGGCGCCCTTCGCATCATAGATACCTACAGAACAGTCCTTCATTTCATATATAACAGGACTAAAAGCAGACCTGTATAAATTTCGTCGCATTTGCTCAGCGCCTGAAATAAACGCATGACGAACAACTTCAATAGTCCCTGGACTTGGTTCGCTTCTCAAATCTTTCATTACTCACTACGCTCCATTATAAGATGTGCATTACCGATCGGGCGAATAGTCCAGGCTTCAGGCACAAGAATCGTAGTGGATTCCTCAACAACAATACCGGGTCCTGAAATTTTCGAGCCAATCGATGCGCGAGAATAGACGGGTAACGTATTAGTAACTCCGTTGAATATCACATCAGTAGTCGCTATGGCCGTCGCTGGCTGTGGCGCTAACTCTGCAACATATTCCTCAGCATTCTCAAATGAAACAATGCCCGCGATTCGAAGTGATACAAATTCGACCGGAGCAGCTCTTTGAGCGTGGCCATAACGTTGAAAGTAAGCATCATGAAATGAAGCGAGGAGTTCGTCATCCGCCATATCATTTGTGATCGCAACCAAAAGTGAATACTCTTGACCTACATAACGCATCTCGCCACTAGCCTCATATCTGAGCAATCTTAGATCATCAGTATCTTCGCTAACTCGTTCTAATACTCGCTCTCGTAAAGACTTCAACACAGCGGATAAGTCAGATTGTGCGTCGCTAAATTGTCGATAATATGTCACTGACATATCATGTCTAAGATCACCCTGTAGCATACCCCAGGCAGAAAACGAACCAGCTCCTGATGGAATTATTATTCGATCTATATTTAGCTCATCTGCAACAAACGCTGCATGTAACGGCCCAGCACCGCCAAAGGCACAAATAGCAAAATCCCGGGGATCTAAGCCTCGCTCAACAGTTAGTTCCCTAATTGCCTCAGCCATCATAAAGTGGGCCACTTCCAAAGCTTGCTCCGCGGCAGAGACAGACTCTAAATTTAACAGTGTAGCTACCGCTCTCAGCGCGCTAGTCGCCGCTTCAGTATCTAATTGCAAAGTCCCAGCTAATCGCTGTTCTGGCGGCAAGCGGCCAAGCACGGCATTAGCATCAGTAATAGTGGCCAGTTTTCCTCCGTTTCCATAGCATGCGGGACCAGGGACGGAGCCCGCTGATTCGGGTCCCACCCGCAAGCCACCAGACACTTCATGAATAATACTCCCGCCACCAAGCGCAATAGAGACTAATTCTACCGACGGAGCCAATATTGGAAGACCTTGTAAATCGAATTCAGACTTCAACTCAACTTCGCCATTTCTGATTAGTGATACATCAAAGGAGGTGCCGCCCATGTCAATGCAAATCAAGTCCTGGTGGTCGATAGCTCGTCCAACCTCGCGACCGCCAATGACCCCACCAACGGGACCCGAAAAAAGTGTTAGTACTGCTTGGTTAGCTGCTTGCCGGGCGGACATTGCTCCGCCATTAGACTGCGTGATGTGGACGGGCACCGCAAGCCCCCTATTATCTAACTCTGTTGTTAGCTTATGAAGATAGTCACGAACAATTGGCGTGATGTACGCAGATGTCACCGTTGTCGAAGTTCGCTCATACTCTCGCCATTCTGGTGCTACTTCATGGCTTAGCACTACAGGAATAGAATGCAGATGCTCTTGTAAGTATTGTTTTATATAAAGCTCATGTTCCGGATTGACATAACTATGAAGTAATGAGACGGCGACTGACTCAAATCCACCATGCCTGATAGCGTCTGCTGCAGCCATAAGTGACGATTCATCAATGCCTTCTATAATGCTGCCATCAGCTGCCAACCGCTCATGGACTTCAAATATAGCATCGCGATCCAAAAGAGGTGGTGGCTTTCGATAACGCAAGTTATACATGTCTGTACGATGCCCGCGACCAATCATATAAACATCTTGGAATCCTACAGTAGTAATTAGAGCGACCTGCGCACCCCTTCTTTCTAATACACTGTTAATCCCGGCAGTCGTACCATGCACAAAGAGTTCAGTGTCATTCAGTTTAGCATCTGCAATTTCAACGGCTTTCAATACACCCTGCACGAGATCACTTGGTGTAGAGAGGGCTTTTCCAACACGATTAGGAAGGCCACTACTTTCAATTACCAAATCAGTAAAGGTACCGCCTATATCAACACCAATTCGATTAGCCACAACGTTTCCTCATTTCTATTACACACTCAATATATTTATAAATTACTTTGCATTTCTGCAACTCTTAGTGCTGTTATCACAGGGTCTAAACATACCGCCGGTACATTCGATGCAATACCTTCTACCATACCACCCCAAAGCGTACAGCCGAATAAGATAGCTTGAGCTTCATCCTCTTCAAGCAACTTTAGCGCCACTGGAACTGCACTATTGATGAGGCGCTCACGAAATTTTTCATCAACATCAGCACAACTTAATTTAGTGTTGCCAATTAAACTTTCTTCTTCATCGCTTGAATGCATGGGTACAAAACGAATAGGCCCGACGACGTCAGACATACCATAGTATCTCAGATTTGCGCGTAGCCAATTCGCCGTTGTTTTCCAAGCATGTTCATCTGGAGCGAGAATACCTAATCGTAAACCTCGACTTGCCGCAACGGCTGCAGCGGCCTGAAGCGGACCAATAACAGGGATATTTACTGCCCGCTGCGCTTCGGGAAGTGCTGGATCCGAACAGCAACCAATAATTGCGGCATCACAACCATCCTTTTCTGCTTTTAAGACCTCCGCGATAATCTCATTCATATAGAGAGGCACTGGAGGTAACATCGGGCCAGCTAGTTCCGGAGGCAGGCTAATATTACAAACCTCAACCTCTGTACCAGGTGACACTACACTGTTCAAAAACTGTGTTCGAGTATCATGGTAAAGATCACTATCCACAGGCTCTATATACCTTATCCTGGTCATGCTTTCCTCCGATTCTTATGGTTAAATCTATTTTCTAGGTAGCAATGGGGCGAAGCAGCGCTCCACCATCCAAACGAAGTTCGGCTCCGGTTACAAATAGCGAATCATCTCCAGCCAACCAACATATAGCTTCGGCAATTTCGCTGGCCTCTGCTGCTCGACCCATTGGGATCGAACGTAATCTTTCCTGCCACCATGCCTTTGAATCACCGCTTGCCTCAGCCATCAGCTCATTCATTGGAGTCTTAATCATGCCAGGAATAATTAAATTAGCGCGTATCCCCAGCTTAACACCCTCAGTCGCCGCAGTTCTTGTGAGCTCTGAGAGGCCTGCCTTCGAAACTGCATATGCCCCAACTTCGGGCTGAGCCATTTCAGCCAGAACTGAACCCACTGTCACAATCGATCCACCTCTGGAAAATAGTGGCCATGCTGAGCGCAAGCAACGCATAACACCAGTCAAATTAGTGCTAATTACATCGTCCCACTGGGAATCTAGCTGATTAGCAATCGGAGCAGCTTCCCTGAAAATTCCCGCTACTGCACATAAGATATTTATATAACCAAACTTATTTTTTATGGTGTCGAAAACATCATTAACACTGTCCGTATTTCTAAGATCTACATCAAGAAAAAAGGGCGTGATTCCTTCGCATTGACCTGCCACAAGCTCCATCCGTTTAATGTCACGTGCTAGCATTATCACCTGGCAATCTCTCGCCGACAGGCGTTTTACTACTGCGGCACCAACTCCTGAACTCGCACCCGTGACTACTGCAATTCTTCTCTCAGTCATTAGCGAAACACACCTCTCTAAAGTTCATAAGCTGGTGTGGGTGGCATTGCGCCAGTCAGAGGATCTGCATCTATAGAATCTAAATCATCCCTAATACCATTTAGCTCCCAATTTAGAAGCGCGAAAGGAACATTGCCATCATTCCATACTGAGTCGTGGATTTTCTGAAAATCGAAATGTTCTCCCCTAGTTTGGATGGCATCAGCTACCAGCCTCATGAGCTGATGCTTACCTACCTGATAAGCAAGAGCCACACCGGGATTCCCAGCATAAAATGCGCTTTCTTTGAGTGCGGTAGCTCGGTCCACATCAACTTTTTCTGTGAAAAGTGTAGCGGCAGCCTCCAATGAAAGATCGCCCATGGCTAATCCGACATCTACTTCCACTCGCAACGCACGAAGACGCATAAAATTCCAGATAACCGTTCTAGTATGCGGCGCATCTTGAAACAAGCCTGCCTGCAGCATTAACTCTTCATTATAGTGCGCAATTCCTTCGTTCGAGCCTGAATCATAATATCTACGTCGCAACGGATTCTCATGCCGGTAACATAGGGCGAGCTGCTGGTAATGAACACCCTCATGGATGATTCCAGCGCGCGGGTCACGCGCATTAGCAGCATGGAAATACCCTAGATCAAGAGAAGGATCCGGAACATAAGATACGCCGTTCTGCTCCAGTCTATACTCATCAGTTAAGTCATTTGTTACTGCCAAAAAACCCATAGGCGCCAAATAATCGGGTATCGGCGCGTTATGATAATGCCCTAGATCAGCTGGTTGGGAAAGGAGACCTGAATTCACATAGAAATCTCGTATTGATTGCTCATCTCTTGCCTCTATTTCACACTGCTCTTGAGCGCTACTGGGGAGAGGCGGCAGGGGTATAGAACTTGATTGATGGGCAGATACTTTTTCCCAAACTAAAGATCGGCAGTATTCTCGACGTGCACCTGATACTAATTCCTCAGGCTCCTCAGCCATCACTGCCACGTTCCTTAAAAACCACACAAATACATCTCGACCCACAGCCGTATCAGTCTTCATTGATAACACTCTAGACTCTAACCATTCTCTGAAGTTATCTGCCGCTTCTCCAGCGTTCTTTGACGCATCAGCTAATGATTGATGCAATGAACTTGGTAGATGTGATTCTAACGCTCCTGCCGACATCGCAATCCGATCACCTATATCCGGAAAATGTCCGCCACGGATATCTACCCCAGCTGACAATTGCTCGATAACAGCCTGTGCAAATGGTGCTACTGCTGTTCCGTCAAGTGCCGAGCAGGCTTCAGAAAATATTGCCGGTGCATCCTCCAATGCTTTAACTGCGGATTTCGCTCGTGAATCAGAAAATGCCGTGGGTTCAAGAAGTAAATCCATATATGGGCCTAGTGCCTGATCAACCCAGAATAACGCATCACGCTCCCAACTACGCAGCACATCAAGCTCCCAATACACCCGTGATAATAAAGAGCCCAACAACCTATGATCTACTGCGTCCGTCACTGAAAGTGAACTAACATCAATGGCTTTCCACCGCCTAACAAACGCATCCCGCTGCTGTCGATATTGCTTAACTGCAGACGCGGAAAATTCTGGCCTCCATCCCTCTGGCCTACTCTCGTGTCCCCTTGATGTAGCGACGGATACACGTTGCGACTCTCCGCTTCGTGGTAAGCGAGGGATATCATCACCCGAACATTGTTGTTGGCTAGCCCTCCATGCCCATATCTCTATACCGAGTCCGCGAATATCTTCATTAATCATAACGATCACTCCCAAGTTATCCTAGCTAAACCAATGCTTACGGAAAGTTCATTGTGCTTAAAGCGTTCTAACCGTAGTCAGTCACAAGACTATACACCAAATCTGTCAATTTCGAGAAACACCACACTAAATCTCAATGTGGTGGCAAAGTTCTATATAGCATTGGAGAGCAATGCTTCTGCCTCTATTTCAACTTCGTAATCACCGATAAGACTATCTACAACAACAAGTGTATTTGCGGGCAACACGTCAGAGAAATATCGGCCATGAACTCCAGTAATCACCTCCCAATATTTTTCATCTGTAATATATATTCTGGTACGAATAATATCTCTTTCTGATCCACCCAGAGCACGAACCGCACCAATAATCTTATCTAGTATAAAAATAGTCTGCCCCTCAACGTCATTTTCAGAAATTTTTTTCCCATTTAGGTTTGTAGAAGTTGTGCCACTTACAAAAATATGTTGTCCCTTTCGAACAGCACGCGCAAAGCCACCAGTTTCTTCCCAGAACGTGTTCGATGAAACCCATGATCTGTTTGAACCATCAATCGATTTGTTTTTAGTGTATACACTCTCTATAGACTCAAGGTGATGACTCAAAT
>Ga0310344_10003526_pt1 | contig 11627 bp, 10 predicted proteins | sample HC15DNA20200_MG_FD_203801 | JGI IMG/M metagenome (GOLD analysis project Ga0310344, IMG submission 203801) | Marine microbial communities from station ALOHA, North Pacific Subtropical Gyre - HC15-DNA-20-200_MG | ecosystem: Environmental > Aquatic > Marine > Oceanic | place: Pacific Ocean: North... | reverse complement strand
CGGGTCACGCCGATCGGTACCGTGTTCGTCAAGCCCGCACGAATGCCCAGATGGACCGAGGGGATCTGGTACACGGAACCCGGACAGGTGCAGTACTGTCCTGTGGGCACGCCGGCGCCGGCACCGATGACATAGGCACCGAGGGCGAAATCGCTCGCGACGGCGAGGGCGGTGAAACGTCCCGCCGCATCGAGGCCCAATCGGGCGGTCGCGGTGTAGTCCCGCGCCTGATGATCGGAGAGAAACCCTTCGGAACGGGTAGCGACCCACTTCACCGACCGGCCAGTTTGCTTTGCGGCCCAGGCGAGCAGGATATATTCCGCGTACACAAAGTTGCGGACGCCGAAACCACCGCCAACGTCGGGCGCGATCACCCGCACCTTCGAGGCCGCGACACCCATGCTGCGCGCGATATGGTCTCTGATGACGTGAACGTTCTGCGTCGAAAGCTCGAGCCGGTAGATCCCGGTCGCCTCATCGTACCGAGCAAACGCGCCTCGCGGCTCCATCGCATTGTGGGCAACGCGATGATTGTGAACGGAAATGCTCGCCACATGCGCCGCCCGAGACAGCGCTGCATCGGTCGCCACCTTGTCGCCGAAGCACCAATCGAGGCATGTGTTCCCGGGAACCGCATCGGTCAGCTGAGGGGCGCCTGCGCGCAACGCCTCCGTCGCCTGCACGACCGCGGGAAGCGGTTCGTAGTCGATCTCGACGGCTTGCGCGGCATCGGCCGCACGCGATGAAGAGTCCGCGACGATCAGCGCAACCGGCTCCCCGACGTAACGGACCCGCTGGTCGGCGAGCAAAGGTTGACCTTCGTAGGGAAACGGCTCGCCGGTCTGCACGTTGACCCGCCCGTGGGGCCACGTCGGGAGCAAACCCGCGCGGGCAACCGCTTGTCCGGTAAGCACCAGCGCAACACCCGGCATCGCCGTCGCCGCCTCACTCGAAACATTGCGGATGCGGGCATGGGCGTGGGGGCTTCGCAGCACCACGGCGTGCAGCGCCGTGGACGCATCGAGGTCGTCGAGATAGCGACCTTCGCCGGCGAGAAACCGGGCATCCTCGAGCCGAGGCGGGGAACTGCCAACCTCAAAGCGCCCGCCGACCGCGGACATCAGGTGGCCGCTTCGAGCGCGTTTCGACCCCGTTTCCTACGTCCCCCCGAGGGGCGAGGATAGGATTGGGGGGAAAAGATCATCCCCCGGCAGCGGGGCATTCCGACCACGGCCGCGGGCTCACCGCTATGCCGTAACCGAGACGCCATACTTCTCCCCGAGCGCAATTAGCTTCGCCCACGTGGCGTCCTCAACGTCGACACCATCGCGAAGTCGCTCGGTACGCCGCATGTGCTCGATCTCGCCCGGATATAACACCTCATTGAAGCCGTCGGCGGTCGGGGTTTCCTTCAAGTACTGCGCGAAATCGGCGACCTCGCGCTTGAACGTCGCCAGGTCCCGAAACGCGTCGACTTTGAACACTGCGATGAAACAGCCGTCGTTGTGTCGCCCCGTCGGCTCGACCCCGAACCCAAGCCCGGTGAGGAGCGCGGAGAGGATTTCCACCATGGTGGCCAAGGCATAGCCCTTGAAGCCCACGTCCCCGCCCAACGGCATAAGCGCACCGCCTTGGCTGAGTGCGGCGGGATCGGTCGTGCTGTGGCCTTCAGCATCGATGATCCATCCGGCGGGCACCTGTTGACCTCGGGCCTCCGCAAGCTTGATCTTGCCCGCGGCGACCGCGGCCGTGGACATGTCAAAGTACAGAGGTCCCTCAAGATCCGAAGGTACCGCGATCGAGATCGGATTCGTGCCCAAGCGGGCCAGCCGCCCGCCGAACGGCGCCACCGCCTTGGGCGAGCGGCCAGAATCGGCGGTCATCAGCCCGATCATTCCGTGCTCGACCGCCATCAGCGGATAATCCGCTACGCGCCCTACGTGCCCTTGGCGGTACACCGTGGCCGCTGCGACATTCTGTTGCTCCGCCTTGGCAATGGTGCGCTTCATCGCCTCCTCGGTGACGACGTAGCCGAACCCCCAGTTGCCATCAACCACGGTAGTGGTGGGCGTGTCGGATACGATGTCGATCGGGGCGCCGGGGACGATGTGGCCCTGCTCGACCCGGTTGATGTAATTCGGGATCTGAATAATCCCGTGGCTGTCGTGCCCGGTGAGATTTGCCTCTACCGAATGCTTGGCAACGATCGCCGCCTCGGCGGGCGGCGCGCCGGCACCGGCGAGCAAATCGGCAGCGATCTTCTCAATTTGCGCAGCTTGTAATCGCGGCATGATGGGTCCGCTCCTTCGTGGTTGTCACGGGTGTTTGCGCCCGACTAATCCGCGGCGTCGAGGTTCGTGTGCCACGCGCCGATATCCGGGCGGGTGAGGCCCAGGTGATCGCGCAACGTCGGCCCTGTGTAGTCCTTCCGATAGATACCCCGCTTCTGGAGCTCGGGCACCACGTACTTGACGAACTCCTCGAAGCAGCCTGGTTGGTGGGTAGGTCCGACGACAAACCCATCGGAAGCAGGGGCACTCCACCACTCTTCGATGCGATCGGCAATGTCCTTGGGCCCGCCTACCCACGCGTCCCGCAATAGCCCGCGCCCGGTGATCCGCATGAAATCGCGCACCGTCGGGTTACGCCCGCCGACTTCCACCACCCGATCGCGCATCGATTGCATGCCCGCGATGCCGTCGATCTCCTCGTCAGTGAACGCCTCATCGAGGCCTTTGCGCGCGAAGTCATAGTTCAGCGCCTCGGACAGTAGCGAGAGCTGATCCATGTCGTTGGGCAGCTTGTCGTAAGCCGCACGCTTGTCCTCTGCTTCCATCTTCGTCGCACCGACGACGGGATAGAACAAGCTACATATCTTCATTGTGTCGGGATCGCGGCCCACGTCAGCGGCTGCTTGCTTCATCCGCGCGTAGTTTTGCTTCCCCGCCTCGAGGTCGTGGTAGACCACGAATAGCAGCTCACCCCAACGGGCGGCAAACTGCTGGCCACGGCCACTCATACCCGCCTGAATCACCACCGGGTGACCTTGCGGCGAGCGAGGCACGGTGAACGGGCCTCGCGACGACATGAACTTACCTTGGTAGTCGAGCCGACGCACCTTGTCGGGATGGGCGTAGAGATTGTTCTCTTTGTTCGCAGCGATGGCGTCGTCATCCCAGCTGTCCCAATGACCGAGCACCACTTCCAGAAACTCATCCGCCCGGTCATACCGGGTATCGTGATCCATCGCACCGGAAAGGCCCATGTTCCGGGCTTCGTTGTCATTGACCGACGTCACCACGTTCCACGCCGCGCGGCCCTTGGTCATCAGATCGACGGTCTGAAACAGCCGGGCGACGTGAAAGGGCTCGTAGTAGGTCGTCGAATACGTCGCACCGAGACCCAGGCGCGTCGTTGCGCCGGCCATCGTCATAAGACAAGCAATGGGGTCCATCTTCACGCAGCGGATCCCGTTTTCCACCGTATGCGCGTGGTCGTCGCCATATAGGTCGGGCATGGCGAGCCGGTCATCGAAGAATCCAATATCGAACTTACCGTCTTCGAGCACCCGGGCGATGTGCTGGTAGTACTCGGGCGAGTACGTGTCGGTGCGGGCCTGTGGGTGCCGCCATGACGCGGGTATGGTGGTGCAATTCTGCGCCTGCAGAAATGCAACGAAGTGGATCTGACGCATCTTTCCTCCGTCGCTCGTCCGAGACGACCTCGAACGCTCTCTTCCATGAACGCTTCACACAGCGTAATGCGCGAAGGTTATCACGCGTGTTGCGCACGCGGGTGCTCGCCGGAGGAGCAGGTACACGGGCTGAGTCCCGGCATCGGGTGCGCGGTGGGAAGCCACCCACCCGATACCGGCGAATAGGCGCGCGGTCGCGGCGCGATGCCGCAGCCGAGAGGGTGCTAGGGCCCGTCGTTAACGTCTTGGGGCCACACGTGCGGTCGGGGCGCCACAGCGACCTGCACGCCTCGCCGGCCTACTCCTTTAGCGCCCTTAACGCGCGACGCGCCACGGGTGGGGCGGGCGCGCGGCGCTTTTCCGTGGCGGGCTTCCTCGATGCGCGGATGCGCCGGGTGCTTCCGCTCCGCCTGCTCGATGCTGTGCCCAATGACGAAACCGCCGACGGCACCAATGATGGCTGCCGGCACGCGCGCATCCCCTTGCGCCAAGTGCGCCCCGAGAATGCCCCCGATGGCGGCCCCGAATACGGCGCCGGCGCCCGGGTGCTCACGGTCGTGCGTCTGCCGGCGCGGTCCCCGGTGGCGGTGTCGCTCGTGGTGATGCGCCCGTGGGTGGTGGTGCGCGCGACCGGCGCGGCGGCCATGCTTGTGGCGGTGCCCGTGCCGGTGGCCTCGATGCCACCGAGCGTGATGGCGGTCGTCGCGGAGGTGAACCCAGCCGTGGCCTCGCCCGTCACAATCAACCGCGCCGAGATCGTAGTCCATAGCGCCGTAGCAGCCCGCGTTGACGCGCGTCCAACGGGTTTGCGTGTCGTGGGCGCTGGCGGCGGCCGTCGCAGCCATGAGCCCCGCAGCCATCGAAAGCCGGGCGAGCCAGCGGGCACGGGGGCGGAAAAATTTCAGGCCTAAGCGCATCTTCAGCTCCTTGGTCCGGGCATTGCCCGTCTAACAGGAGGCTGAGAGTCTAGCCACCGCTACCTGAACGTTGTCTGAACAGCGCACGCCGAACGCACCCCAGTCGGGGCGCGCCCGGCGGCAGCGCGCCGGCGCAAGCTAGCGGTTCGGCCCGCGGCCCGCGGAATACGGTTGCCACCGGTCAAGATCCATGCCCGGCAGGACCCCGGGATTGACCGCGCTGCGCGGCCACCGCCCCATTAGGACCGTAGCAAGCTCCCTGCCCAGGCGCCGGCGCGACTCCGGCAACATGCGCGAGGTGGCCGAGGCCGCATGCGGGGTGCAAATGACGTTGTCCATCTGCAACAAGGGGCTCGAAGGATCCAACGGCTCGGTTTCGAATACGTCCAACGCAGCGCCCGCGATGGCGCCTTGCTCGAGCGCCGCAGTCAAAGCGATTTCGTCCACCGTAGGGCCGCGACCGTTGTTGATGAACAGCGCACTCGGCTTCATCGCCTCGAAGTGCGGCGTGCTCAGCATGTGACGCGTCTGGGCATTCAACGGCGCGTGCATCGAGACGAAGTCCGAACGGCGCAGCAGCGCCATCAGGCTCGTCTCGGGCTCGACTTGCTCGCGCGTCATCTCGAGCTCGGAGACGAAGGGATCGTATGCGATCACCCGCAAGCCGAATGCATGGCAGCGCCGTCCTACCGCGCGGGCAACGTTCCCGAACGAGATTAGGCCGAGCGTCTGGCCCCAGAGGCGCGGGACCTCGTTGAAGCACGGCCGCCCCTCGGCCCAACGACCTTCCTGCATGAGCAGGTGCATCTTACGCACTTGACGATGGGCGGCGAGAAACAGCGCCATCGTGTGGTCGGCGACCTCGTCGATGAAGACGTCGGGCACGTTGGTGACGACGATACCGCAGCGGGTCGCCGCATCGACATCTACGGTGTCGGCGCCCACCGAATTGAGGCCGATCACTTTGCAGCGCTCAAGACCTTCGATGATGGTTGCGTTGATGCGCCGGTTACGGGCGATCAACGCGTCCGCATCCTTGGCTTCGGCGAGGAACGCCTCTTCTGAACCGGCATCGACCTCGACAATCTCAGCACCAATGGGATCAAGCGCGTCGCGCTCCATCTCGTAGGCTGCATTGGTCCCTTGTGCGACCGGGGGCTTCTGCACTACGACCTTAAACTTGCGCTCCGCCATCGAACGTCTCCTTGGCTAAATTGCTTATGCCAGCCCGATTGACCAGCTTGCGTTTGATCCAGGGTCAGCCCGTGTCCTCGAGTATCATCTGGGCTGCCTTCTCACCGATCATGATCGATGGGGCATTGGTATTGCCAGCGATGATCTGCGGCATGATGGACGCGTCAGCCACCCGCAACCCCTGCAAGCCATGCACCCGAAGCCGCGCGTCGACCACCGCATCCGGGCCATTGCCCATGCGGCACGTGCCCACGGGGTGGTAATTGGCAATCGCGCGGGCGCGTACATCTTCAAGCAACGCGTCGTCACCGTCCACCGCCGGACCCGGCACGATCTCCTCCTCAATGAACGGGGCGAGCGCGGGCTGGCTTGCGATCTTTCGGCACAGCCGCGTGCCGTAGAGGATGGCCTGCCGGTCGTACTCGCTCACCAGGAACTGGAACTGGATCGCGGGCGGCGCCAAGGGATCCGGGCTATTGATGTGCACTGTGCCGCGGCCGTCTGGCCGCAAATGCACGGGACTCAACGTGAACGACGAGAACGGGAAAGGCACAATTCCCGTGCGCCGGCGCTCTTTCGCGCTCCACAAGAGCATGTTGATTTGCATGTCGGGGCGCTCGAGCCGCTCGTCGGTGCGAACGAACGCCCCCACGGCAACTCCGGTGTTGGTCAACGGGCCAGCCCCCTGCAATACATACTTCGCGCCGGCAAAGAGCTGGCGCAACGGACTGTTGGCCAGATCGTTCAAGGTGCTGGGCACCGAGCACCGATAGGTGAGATAGCTATTGAAATGATCGTGGAGGTTCTCGCCCACCGCGGGCAGATCATGCACCACCTCGATCCCGAGGCTCGATAGCAGTCCGCCCGCCCCGATCCCCGAGACCTCGAGGAGTTGGGGGGACCCGAACGCGCCGCCGGAGACCACGATCTCCGCACGCGCTCTGGCGCGCCAGACACCGCCCGGCGTGCTGAATTGCACCGCGCCCGCTCGCCCTTGCACCACCTCGATGCGGGTCGCATGGGCCTCGGTGCGAATCGTGAGGTTACGACCGGCGCTCGCCGAGCGAAGATAAGCTTTCGCCGAGCTCCATCGACGCTTGTTCGTCGCGGTGAACTGATAATAGCCCGTGCCTTCCTGCTCCGGCCCGTTGAAATCGGGGTTCCGGGGAATACCCGCTTGCACCGCGGCCTCGACCATCGCTTCGGTCAACGGCAGCCGATAGGGCATATCGGATACCTTGAGCGGTCCCCCCGTGCCATGTTGCTCGCTCTCCCCGCGGCTTTGGTCTTGCGCGCGCTTGAACATGGGGAGCACGTTGTCCCAATCCCAACCTTCGTTTCCCCGTTGGCGCCACTCATCGTAGTCCCCCGGCGTGCCCCGCATGTAGACCGTCCCGTTGATGGAGCTCGTTCCCCCAAGCACCTTGCCTCGGGGCTGATACAACGTGCGCCCGTTGAGCGCTTCGACCGGCTCGCTCTCGAAGCGCCAGTTGTAGCGCTCGTTTGTGAACAACTTGGTCATGCCCGCGGGAATGTGGATCCACGGGGATCGGTCGCGGGGGCCTGCTTCGAGGAGCAACACCGAGCGGCCACCTTCGGCAAGGCGGCCTGCGACCGCGCATCCTGCCGACCCCGCACCCGTGACGATGATGTCGAATTCACCTGCGTCTTGCATAGGCCTCACCCTAGTTGTGGGAACGAAGATAACGCGCGGTGAGCTGCTCACCCTCGCGTTCGCGCGCCTCCAAACGGTACACGGTACGCAAATGCACTTCATCGGGACCGTCGTAGATACGGAACGCCCGCGCTTGTGCCAAGGCTTGCGCAAACGGCGTGTCGTTCGTAAGCCCCATCGCACCGAAGATCTGAATGCCACGATTGGCAATGTTGTGATAAGCCCGGGCAACCGCCACCTTGATGAGAGAGATGTCTTTGCGCGCTTCGCGGTTGCCCTCGTTGTCCAGCCGCCACGCGGTGCGTTGCACGAGCAACCGCGCCTGCTCGAGTTCCATCCGGCTCTCGGCGATCGCATCCTGGATGTTTGCGTACTCGCCAATAGGCCGCCCGAACGTGATCCGATCTCGCGCCCGCTCGATCATCAAGCCGACGAGTACCTCGCACCGGCCAATCGCTCGCATGCAATGGTGCACGCGAGCGGGTCCGAGGCGGGCTTGGCCGATCAAGAAACCGGCGCCTTCTTCACCCAATAAGTTCGTAACCGGCACCCGCACGTTCTCGAGACGAAGCTCCGTGTGGGGGGCCACGATGTCGACGTGATGGAGCACCTCGAGGTTGCGTACGATCCGAACCCCGGGCGTATCGATCGGCACGATCACCATCGAATGCTGACGACCGCGCGCGCCCTCGGTATCGGTGACTCCGACGACAATGAGGAAGCGGCACCGGGGGCTGCCGGCGCCGGTGGCGAACCACTTGTGACCATTGATCACGAAGTCATCTCCCTCGCGCTCGATGCGAGTGGCGATGTTCGTGGCATCCGACGACCCGACGCCCGGCTCCGTCATGGCAAAAGCCGACTGCGACTGCCCTTCGAGCAGGGGAGCAAGGTAGGCTGCCTTCTGCGCCTCGGTGCCGAACATCTGCAGGATCTCCATGTTCGGTACGTCCGGTGCATGGCAATTGAAGACCATCGATGCCCACGGTAACCGCCCCAACACCTCGGCGACGGATGCGAATTCCAGGTTCGACAGCCGCGTCCCGGGCTCATCGGAGCCAAGACGCGGTAGTGCCATGTTCCACAGACCCAACGCTTTGGCCTTGGATTGGAGGGCGGCGACAAACCGCGGCATGGGATCGCCAGTACGCTCGACCTCGTGCGTCCAATCCGAGTCGCGCGGCAAAATCTCCTCATCGAAGAAAGCCTCGACCTCGTCGGTGATGCGGCGCGCCTGCCGTGATATCGCAAAATCCAACCGCTCCCCCTCCCCGCGGTATGCTCTCCCCGATGAATTCTACCCGCGCGGCCCCGCTGAGGGCGCCGGACGAAGATCCCGGCTCCATCTACGACCTCGATCGGCTCTGCTCGGTAGCACGGTTGATGGACAGCGCACTACGCATTCCGGGCACGAAGGTCACGGTAGGATTCGACGCCCTCGTCGGTCTGCTGCCCGGCATTGGTGATGCGCTGAGCGCATTTGTCTCGCTCTGGATCGTAGCCGAATCACGCCGGTTGGGCGCCCGGCACCCTACGCTCGCCCTCATGCTGCTCAACGTTGCGCTGGATGTCTCGATCGGTACTATTCCCGTGCTCGGCGATCTGTTCGATGTCGCCTGGAAAACGAACCAGCGCAACGTCCGGCTGCTGGAGAGGGATCGCCGGGCGAGGGAAAGCACCCGACCCCAAACATCACGCCACTAGCGCTCACGCGCATGTCTGCGACGAGTCCTTGTAAGGCTCGGAAGGTTAGGGGAATTGACAACGGCGGCGGCTCCCAAGAGAACCTTGATCACAAAACCAGACCAGTGTTCCATGTGCGCCTTCGCGCCAGGCCCCGAACGAGACAAGCGTCCGTGCGGCTCGGCGCGCAGCCCCATTCAACCCGCAGATTAAGGAAGCTGCCCATGATCAAGTTGCACGGATTTCCTCTCAGCAACTACACCAATATGGTTCGCACGGCGATGGACGAGAAAGGTATCGAATGGGAATTCGTTAGCGCGATGCCCTCCCAAGACCCGTCTTTCACCAGCTCCAGCCCCATGGGTAAGGTGCCCTACGTCGAGGTCGACGGGGGCGAGCTAACAGAAACATCGGCCATCCTGGACTATCTCGAGGAGATTAAGCCCGAGCCATCGCTCTTGCCCGGCTCCTCTTACGAACGCGCCAAGGTGCGCGAACTCTGCCAAGCAATGGAACTTTACGTGGAACTCACCGCGCGCAAGGGGATCGGGGCACTGTTCGGTGTCGAGATACCGGACCACATCAAGAAGGGCATGCGCCGTGACGTGCCGCGCGGGATGAAGGCGGTGGGGCAACTCACGAAGCTCTCGCCATGGATCGCGGGCGACCAGTTCACTTACGCCGATCTCGTCGGCTACTACACCTTTTTGCTCGCAAATACCCTCTGTGAGGTCAACTGCGAGATGAACATCTTCAGTGAGATCCCCGGCTTGCAGGAGTGGCACGACCGGGTCGGAGAACGCGACGCGGTCAAGGCCGCCAATGCCGACACACAGAAAGCCCGTGAGGCGATGGGCCGCTAGCCCTCGTTATCGGCAGGGCGCGCCCCGTCGGCCGGCCGGCCTCGCTTCACGCGGGCGCCGGTCTTGTCGGTGGGCGGCTCACTGCCCGCCGGCGAGGCCGTGCAGCGCCGTCGTGAGGTCCCGCCACCGTTCGATCACCGGTTGGTTCTCAGTGAGCAGCGCGTGCGCTTGCCGCTCGCGCTCGTTGAGCCGCTCGAGATCGTTGCCGCTCACCTGCAGCGCGAGCACGAGGTCCGCCTCAAACGCACTGTCAGGGCGATCATTCGGGTCGAACTCAACGTGGTCCATCCACTGTGACAGGTCATCGGCTGACGACCACCACTCGCGCTGGCCCCATACCCGCTCACCGACGAACCCCGCAAGTAAGATCAAAATGTTCGCTTCGTAAGGATGGACCCCGTCGCAAACCTCCCCGCTGTAATGGCAGGCAGGGAATCCGCGCCAGTCCAGCTCAACGTCGTGCACCGTCATGCCGAAATGCTCGGCCACCGCCGCGTGTGCGGCCTCTCGGGCAACCGCTCGCGAAAATGCATCGCGGTCGTCGAGGTACAGTGGCATCGGGACTCCTCTTCGTTGCATGAAACATGGGATATTGGGCGCGCATTCGTTTCGCGCCGCGCGGCCTCTACCCGCCGCGATGGTAGCGCCTCCGCGCCCTGCGGTGGGGCCGCAAACCCCCCATCTCCGGAACCGGCCGGCCTAAGGCCCCGCGGGCGTGGTTTGCACCCATCGCGCCCGAGCTAGCCCGGGTTCTCCACTTCTGTGGTGAGCGCGTCTTCGACTCGTCGCAGAATCCAGCGTCTGTCTCGGGCACCCGAGGCCCGGGTGACGAAGAGCAGCCCGAGCACGCCAACCAGCGTCGCTGCCGCATACCCGACGTCAACCGCAACGCCGGAGGCGAAAAGCGCCAAGGCAGCGGTGTTAATGAGCCAAGTGATGGAGACAATAAACCCAACGAGGAATATAGCGATGGCGGACCAAGGAAAAGAAAACCGCCCGATAAGCCGCGCTCCGCCCGTGCTCTCGTCCGCCTCGAAACGTCCGACGAACCGTAAGCGGAACCCCCCGGAGGAAACCGTGGTCTGGCGCAGAAGATAGACATATTGCTCAGAGATGAAACCCGACATCGTCGTGTCCGACCACTTGAGGATGCGGTTGCCGCTGGTAACGGCCGCGAGCCGGCGAACCGAGTCGGCAAGGCCGGTGGCGCACTCGATGGCAATTGACTCATGGCCGAAGACTTCGTCGACGAACGGTACCCATCGGACAAAGAATCCCCCTTGCGACGTGGTCACGTGTCTGCTCGCCCCTTGTTTGCCTGCGTACCCCGATACGGTACAGACTCCTCAGCCCATCGACGAGTAGACAGGCTCTCTTGAACGCTTCTCCCGCTCCGATTCATACCGATATCGTGCTCGTTGGCGGCGGCCACAGCCACGTTGCGGTTTTGAAAAGCTTCGGTATGCGTCCGGTACCGGGCGTGCGAATAACGCTGATCGCACGCGACGTGCTCACTCCGTATTCCGGCATGTTACCGGGACTCATGGCCGGGCATTACACCCACGCCGAAGCCCATGTCGATCTCCAGCGCCTGTGTCGGT
>Ga0310344_10003525_pt1 | contig 11629 bp, 7 predicted proteins | sample HC15DNA20200_MG_FD_203801 | JGI IMG/M metagenome (GOLD analysis project Ga0310344, IMG submission 203801) | Marine microbial communities from station ALOHA, North Pacific Subtropical Gyre - HC15-DNA-20-200_MG | ecosystem: Environmental > Aquatic > Marine > Oceanic | place: Pacific Ocean: North... | reverse complement strand
TTTTTTCCCTGACTTTAGTGTCGATTGGAAATACACAAGAGTTGTCGGCAGAAAAACTAGTAGATGCTATTGATAGCAACCTTAATGCTAAAAGCCGGGTATTAAAAAGTACAATGATTGTTCATGGGCGGCGAACAAGCCGTACCATAGTATCAAAAAGTTGGGTAAAAGGAATTAATCAGGCATATACCGAATATTTAGCTCCTCCTCGGGAGGCTGGCACTAAAATGTTAAAATCTGGAGATAAGTTATGGACTTATTCCCCTCAAACTGATAGGGTAATCCAGATATCCGGCCATATGTTGAGACAGTCAGTTATGGGTTCTGACATGAGTTATACCGATATGATGGAAGATCGCCCCTTAGTGGATCTTTATAATGCGACCATTGAAGGGTCAGAAATAATTGATGGCCGGGAGCATTGGATTCTTTTTCTAGAAGCAAAAATAACCGGACTCTCTTATCCCAAGCGTCGACTTTGGATAGACAATGAATATCTCCTGCCTATGAAAGAAGAGCTATATGCCAAAAGTGGAAAATTATTGAAGACAACTTCTATGGATGGGGTGAAAAAAATCCAAGGTCGTTGGTTTCCTTCAAGATTTAACTATAAAGATGAATTGAAGCGCAATAGTAAGGGAACGGAATGGCTTATAGAGGATGTTGTTTTTGATACAGAGATTCCTGATGCACGATTTGAAAAAGCTATTTTACGTAAATAGTCTTATTACGGAGACTTTGTGTTTGCAGATAAATTTCAACATAGAAGAAACCTTAGTCTACAACTACATTCTTAAATGAAAAAAGCTAGAAAAAATTGGATCATTGTAAGCTTTTTATTAATTGTAAGTCAAATTTCTTACGTTTTGGCTCAAAACCCAGATTACGTCACCTCAGCAAAAAAAGTTGATATTGAACCATCTATTGATGGAGACGTACTAAATGATCCAGCTTGGGAAGGAGTCCCAACAGCAGAAAAATTTACGCAGAAAGCTCCTGATGAAGGTAAACCTAGTACTGAAAAAACCGTTGTAAAGGTGATGTATTCTGAAAATTTCTTTTACCTTTCTGTAGTTTGTTATGACACTAAATCTGATGGTATCATAATTGCGGATAAGCGAAGGGATTCACCTCTTTTAAATAGTGATAGTTTTATGTTTTTACTTGATACGTTTAAGGATTATCAGAATGGTTATGTATTCGGGACTAACGCAGCCGGTATAGAGTACGATGCCCAAATTACTGGTGGGGGAGAACAAAGCTCACTTATGGCACGGTTTTCAGTTGGAAGTGGTGGAGGATATAATGTCAATTGGGATGCAGCTTGGCAGGTGAACACAAAAATTGGTGATTTTGGATGGAGTGCAGAATTTGCTATACCTTTCAAAACTCTTAGGTATAAAGAAGATGGTGACCAAAACTGGGGGATCAACTTTCAACGTATAATAGCCCGTAAACAGGAGGAAACACAGTGGGCTCCAATACCTAGACAGTTTTCCATGACCCGCCTTGTATCAGCTGGAACACTACAAAATATGGTTGCCCCCCCTCCTCGAAACCTAAAATTCATGCCTTATACTTTAGGTCAACAGAATAACAATAAAGGGGAGGAATCTTCTAATGCTAGTGCCGTTGATTTTGGAGTTGACGCTAAATTGGGAATTGGATCAGGCATGACCCTTGACTTGACTTATAACACAGACTTTGCTCAGGTTGAAGCAGATGAACAACAGATTAATCTAAACCGATTCAGCCTTTTTTTTCCAGAGAAGCGGGCCTTTTTTCTTGAGAATGCTGGACTGTTCTCCGTAGGAGAAGGTGGTTTCCGTGGTCCTGATATCGAAATGTTTTTTAGCCGAAGGATTGGTATTGGAAGTGATGGTGAACAGGTACCAATCCTTGGAGGTGGTAGGCTTACAGGGACATTTTCTGGGATGAAAGTAGGAGCATTAAGCATGCGGACTAATGCTGTTGAAAATGTAACTGATGAAAATCATTATTCAGTTTTACGTTTGAAAAAGGAGTTGCCAAATCGAACTTATTTTGGAGGTATAGCAACTGACCTTAATCATCTTGGTGAAAACGGTTATGCTAATCGCAGTTACGCAGTTGATGGTCAGCTTGGAATTGGAGAATTAAGCCAAATTGTTGGTTTTGCCGCGGTTACGGAGACCCCAGGTTTAGCAGTGGATAAAGCCTATGCCTATAGATTGCAAGCTGGTAGAAACACCAAACAAGTAACTACCTCGTTAGCATATACAGAAGTTGGGCCTCACTTTAATCCTGAAATGGGATTCCTTAAACGTGATAACTATAGGAAGTGGACTGGAAGAATATTTACACGTTTTCGGCCTGAAGACCTTTTTGGTCTTTTAGAATATCGTCCACATGTTCAATACGATGGTTATTGGAAATTAGATGGTTTTCAAGAATCAGGTCGCTGGCATATAGATACTCACTGGGAATTCAGGTCCGGCTTTGAAATTCATACAGGATTAAATTTGGTAAAAGAGGGTGTCCTTGATGATTTTGAGATTGCCTCAGGAGTAATAGTGCCAGCTTCAACGTATGACGATAAAGAATTACAAATCATGATAATGACTAATCGTAGCAAAGCTATCAGTTTTAGCTCAATGAACAGAATCGGAGGATTTTTTGGTGGTAAACGAATTAATGTAGGGCCAAGAGTTCAAATCCGATTGGGGGATAAATTTACATCTCAGTTCAGCTCACAGTATAATAAAGTAAATTTGTCAAGTGGGGATTTTATAACAAATTTAATTAGAGCAAGACTAACTTATTCATTTTCTCCCAAAATTTATATCCAGTCTTTATTGCAATATAATAATCAGTCCGATGAATGGTCAATGAATTGGAGATTCATTTGGCAACAATCAGCTGCTACAGGTCTATATCTTGTATATAATGAAACTCAAGATTATGATGGTATACCTATTCAGAACCAGTCAAAATCTATCATAATTAAGTATAGTTATCTTTTTGATGCTTTGAAATAGTCCTGTCCTCCATTGTGGTATTGAACAGTGAAAATATATACTTTAAAATAAATAATTTGATTAAGGAAAATAGAATCACAATAAGGAATTTTTTAAAATTCCATTTTTTAGTATTCCTTTTAACTCTTTTGGCATGTATTGGAGAGTCACCTCATTTAGATCCTACTTATATAGGATTGTTAAATAAGGAATCACATTCCCCAAATGGAGCTGTATCCACACCACACCCATTAGCAACCCAAGCTGGTGTCGACATGTTAGAAGCAGGAGGAAATGCTGTAGATGCTGCCGTTGCGGCAGCTTTTGTATTATCTGTTGTAGAACCTACTATGAGTGGAATTGGGGGCAGAAGTCAAATATTAATTTCTCTTTCTTCAGGAAAAGTTTTTGGAATAGATGCTACAACTCAAGCTCCAACAGATTATGACTACAAGAATTCTCCCAAAAAGCGATATGGCTATCCAAGTATAGGTGTTCCGGGAGCAGTTAGAGGACTCACCAGAGCACTCAGGGAGCATGGTTCCTTACCATTAAGTCAGGTTTTGAAACCAGCTATTTTGTTGGCAGAAAATGGACATTCTTTAATTAGTGGTGAAGCTTTACGTCAAGGTATGGTTAATGCACAGTTAAATGAATTCGAAGGATCTCGAAAGTACTTTTTACGTAAAGATGGAACTCCACGTATAGCTGGAGACTGGATAATTCAAAAGGATTTGGGAAGAGTTTTGCGTGCTATTGCAGAAAAAGGGGCAGATGTTTTTTATGAGGGATGGATTGCGGACATGATTGTTGAAGATAATCAGGCTAATGGTGGGGTCCTTACATTACAAGCATTGAAGGATTATAAGGCTGAACATTCTCATATTGTAGAGGGTTCTTACAAAGGATTCGAACTTAAAAGTCTATACATACCAGCTTATGGAGCAATAACCATTGAAGCACTACATATTTTGGAGTCGCTTGATAAAAACATGAAGAAAGACAGAATCTGGGGAGAGGCAATTTATCAAGCTATTTTAGCCTCATATTTAGATAGAAAAGAACAAAAAACCCTTAAAGATGCTGAACGACTTACATCAAAGAAATGGGCAGACAAACGAGCTGATGATATAAAAAAGGGTAGAATTTCTGCTAGAATTGGTATGGACAAATCTTTTCAATCAATCACAGAAAACATAGGGCATACTGCACATTTAACCATTGTAGATAAAGAAGGAATGATAGTTGCTTTAACCCAAACTTTAGGAACTATTTTTGGATCAAAAGTAGCGACACCAGGACTTGGTTTTGCTTATGCACAGACACTTGGCGGATATTTAGGGGAAATCCAACCAGGAGAAAGAGCATCAAGTCATATTTCACCCATTCTTATAAGAAAAAAGGGGATTCCTTTTTTGGCTCTTGGTGCAGCGGGCGGTAGCCGTATACCTTCCTCAATAGTATCTGTAATAAGCAGGATAGTTGACCAAAATCATTCGCTGCCATTAGCGCTTAGCCTGCCTAGAATTCATCCTACTAAAGAGGGTCTAGAGCTTGAATTTACTGGCAATAATGGGTGGGTATCAGCTGACAGCATATATTTTTCAAAATTAGGATATATTGTTTCTGTTCAACGTGATGAAGGTAGATTTGGTAGGATTCATGCTATTATAAAAGACAGTCTAAAAGGACATTGGATTGGTGCAGCGGATCCTGATTGGCAAGGAAGTGCTTTGGCACCAAAAAATAAGTAATGCAGGGCTACTATAGAAAAACTTCGATAAACTTTTTGGATTTTTTATGTTTAGGTATAGCAAAAGCTAAATTTTCTATTCAACTATGATTTCAACCTTAATTATTTATTACAATCATACAACAGGCAATTATTAAACTGTTATTCAATTGAAAAAGCGTATACAATTTTTATTCCTTTCAATCCTAGTTTTCTTCCATTGTGCAAAAGATAATATTGGATTGTATTCTTACGAAAAAAGTATTGGTCATAATATTGAAGAAGCTACTGGTCTGAATGGTGTTGTTTCTTCTGTCCACCCTCTAGCTTCAGACATTGGTATTAACATTCTAAAAATAGGTGGCAATGCAATCGATGCAGCTATTGCAACTGGACTGGCTCTGGGTGTAGTCGACCAATCAAATTGTGGTTTAGGCGGAGGAGCCTTTATAGTAATTAGGTTAGCAGATGGAACAGTACATACAATTGATGGTAGGGAAGTGGCTCCTGAAAAAGCGGACCGAAATATGTATATACAACATGGTAAAGTTAATTCTGAAATAAGTCAGACGGGGCCTTTAGCTGTAGCTGTACCTGGTGTACCAGCGGCTTATGTAAAAGCATTGGAACTTGCTGGGACATTATCAATTAAAGAACTTATTGAACCAGCTACAAATTTGGCAAAGAATGGATTTATTCTAGACGATGCATATTTGGCTCGATATAAGGGAGCGGTTAATGAGCTACGTAGAGATTCAGTTTCTGCGAAAATCTATTTCCATGATGACAACTCTGAATTAGAAGTGGGCGATTTGTTTAAGCAGCCTTTATTAGCAAAGACTTATGAAAAATTTGCTGAAGGAGGAATTAACTATTTTTATCATGGTGATTTTGCTACGCATCTTGTGGACTTTATGTCTCAGAATGGTGGACTTATAACAAAAAAGGACATGGCAAATTATAACGCGATTCAACGCCCACCAATTGTTGGAAATTATAAAGGACATACGATTTATGGTATGGGGCCACCAAGTTCAGGAGGTGTGCATGTTGTTCAGATTTTAAATATGATTGAAGCATCGGGTATTCTTCAAAGAAAAGACAAGTGGGATGAAGAAAGCATATATCTTGTTTCGCAGTTTATGAACAGAGCTTTTGAAGATCGTGCAAATCATTTAGGTGACGGGGATTTCTATCCTGTTCCTGTGAAAAGACTCATAAGTAAAAGTTATGCCCAGACTCTTGTAGATGAAATAACATCCAAAACAGTTGTGGCACCTCCAACTCAAGGCTTTAGTTTTAGTTATGGTAAAGGCCACACAACTAATTTTGCCGTGGTGGACAAATGGGGAAATGCGGTTTCAATTAATCATACTGTAAATCTTACTTATGGTGCAAAAATAACTGTACCTGGAACGGGTGTCATCCTGAATTGTGAAATGGATGATTTCAGTGCCCAACCGGGTATTCCTAATGCTTTTGGTCTGATTGGAGCTGAAGCAAATGCTATTGAGCCCGGGAAAAGACCATTATCTAGTATGTCGCCAACAATTATAGTAAAAAATGACAAACCAATACTTGTACTTGGAGGAGCAGGAGGTCCTAGAATTATTACATCGGTTCTGCATACAATAATTGGGGTTTTAGATTTCAATCTTTCTATTGGCAATGCCCTTTCTCTCCCTAGATTCCACCATCAGTATAGGCCAGAGGCGCTTTTTGTTGAATCACATATACCAAACTCACATCGTAATGCTATGGTTAATAAAGGCTATAAAGTAATTAATCGACAAGGACTAGGAACGGTCAGGGCTATTGCTTGGAATGAGAATTTAAAAGCATATGTTGGGGCTGCTGATCCTAGGACAAGAAATGGTGAAGGAGCCAAAGCTTACTAAAATGGACAGAGGTTGATGGTAGAAAAACGCACAAACAAGAGAAGAAATAACAATCAAACTTCATCAAGGTCTTTTAAAAAATCTCTTCGTCAATCTACTCATCCTGTGGCTTCTGAAAAGGTAGAACCAGATTCAAAAAAATATGATAGAAAGCATTCAAAAAAAGAAGCTCAACAGAATATTGAAAGAGATTTAAATGATTAATTAATTTGTAGTAAAGAGGCGATCAAGAAGGCTAGTTAATAATTTATAATTTAATCCCTTACCCATATAGCGTTCCCCCTCTTTATCTTGAATAATAAGTTCGAAGTGAAGGTGAGCACCTTTTCTATTTTTTAGGGCACCATCGCTTGTTCCACTATTTCCAACTTTTCCTAAAGTATCTCCTCGTTTTACATTGACTCCAACATTAATTTCATCCTCAATCTCTGACATATGAGCATATATAGAGATTAATCTTTTTCCATCAACAAGATTAACGCCATGATCTATGAAGACAGTTCTGCCAAAGAGTATATGCTCAAAAATATCTGAAGGAGTTCTACCGATTATTGCAGCTTTTTTGAGCAGGGATTTTCTAAACTCATTAGTTACTTCTTTGTAATCGTGATCTGCCCGGATTATAACTCCATCCTCAGTAGCACGAATAGGTGCACCATAAGGCGCGGGGAAATCAATACCACGATGGGTTCCACTTCGATATGTTCTTGGAGCATTAGGGATGAGGTTTTCAATTTTGGGATAAGAAACCCCTGGACATGGTTCTAATAATAGATTGTCAGGTAGATAAGAGAAATCATCAATTTCAATAGGCGGTACTATTGGGATCGAAGCAGGACTTTTACGGGGAATTTTCTTCTTAAAGTTTTGCGCTACAGATATAATTTCATCTTTGTCAATTACGAAGTGGATGGATATACCTTTATCATTAGTGAAAAGGGTTGCTGGCTTATAAGGAAGATGTGTCACTGATGAGAAGTAAGTTTTGGTTAAGATTGCTGTTGAATCTTCGGGATCTAATTGTAATAATCCTTCATAGTCGAATTCTTGTGCGGACATATTGAGAGTGTTAATCAAAATTTTTTCGTCAAAATCCGACCCTAAAGGAATATGAAAGGTTATACTATCTTTTTCTGATGATGTAATAATCTCTAATAATGGGACAGATTTCATATCTTCATCCATAGGAACAGTCGAATGCGTTGGAACACAACCTGCAACAAGCACTAGTAAAGCAAATATCTTTTTCACTAATTAATCTGCGGTTAGATAATTCTTCATAGTATCTAATGCAGCTGAGTATGCTTCATAGGGATTTCCAGTTTCTGAAGCAATACATGCCTCAGATAAAATGGAATCTTTTGCAAATTCTAAAGAGTCAAAAGCAATGTTAAAATGCACCTCAACAGTTGGTATACTACAAAGCTCAATTGTTTCAAGTAGCTCATATCCATTCCTAGACCAGGCGCCCGGTGCAACAATGCAACCATCAGCTGTATTTCTATTTCTCTGAATAAAGTTAATAGCTTTTGCTATATATTGAGTTTGGAAAATTTTTAGTGTTGTATTGATTGCCCTTGCTTCACGCTTGAGAGAGCGATTTACCTTGTCAAGGGTAATACGTTCTCTATTTTTAGCTGAGCGAACACCTAAAAGGTTGATGTTTGGCCCATGTAGAATAATTATATTCATTTAATTTTAGGTTTTAGGTTGCTGACCTTTCAATGAGAAGCTAAATTCCTACCCCAAATATAAGTGGTCTAGGTTGAATGAATTAACAATGAACGTATTACTAATAAAAACAATGAACGAAAAAAAGCTGGTAAATAAAAAATATTTTCTTACGAAGGAAGTTTATTGACCGATGTTAGTTTTTTTTATTATAAAAGAGCCCCATTTTTGGGGCTCTTTTTTTGCCCATTTTTTTATGGAGATAATTAATTGAAACAAAAAGCCACTCTTATGCTTGAAGACGGACGTGTTTTTTATGGTAAGGCTTTTGGTGCACTAGGTGAAGCGATGGGTGAAGTCTGTTTTAATACTGGCATGACAGGGTACCAAGAGATATTGACGGATCCATCTTATTGCGGTCAAATTGTTACCATGACATATCCACATATTGGTAATTATGGTGTAAACGCTGATGATGTAGAGTCCTCACGAATTCAAGTCGCTGGCTTTGTAGTTAAAGATGGAACTGAAATTCCTTCCAACTATCGTTCCGAGGCATCACTTAATGAATATCTTCAGTCAGCTAAAATTGTTGGAATTCAAGGTATTGATACTAGGGCACTTACCCGCCATATTAGAGATCGTGGATCTATGAATGGAATAATCAGCTCCAATGATTTAGATGATATTAGTCTAAAGAAAAAAATTGCAGAGATTCCTACTATGGCTGGCTTAGATCTTGTACCAAAAGTAACCTGTAAAGAATTATATAGTTGGCCTGACTCAAGTAAAAGACAAGAATACAATGTTGTCGCTATTGATTTTGGAATTAAACATAACATTTTAAGGTTGCTTTCTCATCATGGCTGTAAGACAACAATTGTGCCTGCAACTACTACAGTTGATGAAATTATGTCGATTAACCCTGATGGAGTATTTCTATCCAATGGTCCAGGTGATCCATCTGCTGTTACATATGGTATCAATACAATCAAAGATATTCTTGGAAAGAAACCAATCTTTGGTATTTGCCTTGGGCATCAATTACTTTCATTAGCTATTGGTGGCTCAACCTATAAACTTAAGTTCGGCCATAGAGGAATCAATCATCCAGTACAAAATATTGAAACTTCTGAAGTTGAAATCACTAGCCATAATCATGGGTTTTCAGTAGATCCAGACTCTCTGCCTTCCACAGCTAATATTACCCATTGGAATCTTAACGATAATACTGTTGAAGGGCTTAAATGTACAGATATCCCAGCTTTTTCAGTGCAATATCATCCAGAGGCGGGTCCTGGCCCACATGATAGTAGATACCTATTTAATAAATTTGTAACAATGATGGATTATGCCAAAAAGAACTGATATACAGTCTATACTGATCATTGGGGCTGGCCCTATAGTGATTGGACAGGCTTGCGAATTTGATTATTCGGGTGCGCAAGCTTGTAAGGCATTAAGGGAAGAGGGTTACCGTATTATTTTAGTTAATTCAAACCCCGCTACCATAATGACTGATCCAGATATGGCGGATGCAACTTATATAGAGCCTTTAACCATGGAATCGTTATCTGCTATTATTGAAAAAGAAAAACCACAGGCTCTTTTGCCAACTGTTGGAGGGCAGACCGCTTTGAACCTGACGGTTGAACTTAAAGAAGCTGGTATTCTTGATAAGAATGGTGTAGAACTTATTGGCGCGAATATTGATGCTATAGAGCGGGCTGAAGATCGGGAGCAGTTTAAGGAGGCAATGGAAAATATAGATATTGATATTCCTCAAGGTGGATTTGCTCGCTCCATGGAAGACGCTAAACAAATCTTAGAAAAGATGAAATTTCCAATCATAATTCGCCCATCTTTTACTTTAGGAGGAACGGGAGGAGCAATTGCATACAATACAGAGGAATTTTTAGAACTTGCGCAAAATGGTTTAGAATCAAGCCCAATTACTGAAGTTCTTATTGAAGAATCGTTGCTTGGTTGGAAGGAATTTGAATTAGAAGTAATTCGAGATAATAAAGACAATGTTATAATTATTTGTTCTATAGAAAACCTTGATCCAATGGGGATTCATACTGGTGATTCGATCACTGTGGCACCTGCCCAAACCCTCAGTGATTTTGAATACCAGAAAATGCGAGACTGGTCAATCGATTGTATTCGAGCTATCGGAGTTGATACAGGTGGATCTAATATCCAATTTGCTGTGAATCCTACTACGGGTCGAATTGTTATAATTGAAATGAATCCGAGGGTTTCCCGTTCTTCCGCACTTGCTTCTAAAGCAACAGGGTTTCCTATTGCTAAAATAGCGGCCAAGCTTGCTGTTGGATATACACTAGATGAATTGCCTAATGATATAACAGGGCAGACCTTAGCAGCGTTTGAACCAACAATAGACTATGTGGTAACGAAGGTGCCAAGATGGGATTTTGAAAAATTTCCTTCTTCAACAGGACATCTAGGGATTCAGATGCAATCAGTGGGTGAAGCTATGTCAATTGGGCGAACATTCAGAGAATCCTTGCAAAAAGCATTCCGTTCACTTGAAGTAGGATTGGATGGGTTGGAACCTAAATCTGGGAAAAGGCCCTTAGATATGTCCAAATTAAGATTCGGCACAGCATTTCGATTGCTGAAAATAAGAGAAGCCTTCTTGCAAGGAATGTCAGTTGATGAGCTTCAGGCTATTACACATATAGACCCATGGTTCCTAAGGCATATAGAAATACTAGTAGTTAGGGAAAAGCCAGAGGTCATTGATTCTGACTCGCTCCTACAGTTAAAACAAGAGGGTTTTTCAGATAATCAGATTGGTAGAATGTTTGAGCTGAAAGATTTTGAGGTTCGTGAACTAAGAAAAAAGTTTAATGTAATTCCAACTTATAAAGTTGTCGATACTTGTGCTGCCGAGTTTAAAGCTCAGACACCTTATTGTTACTCTACATATGAAGAAGAGAATGAAATTTCGTCTTTAAATGGGAAAAAAGTAATTATCCTAGGCGGTGGTCCGAATCGCATTGGGCAAGGTATTGAATTTGATTATTGTTGTGTTCAATCTGTATTCGCAGCCAAAGCTATGGGATGGAAAGCTATCATGGTGAATTGCAACCCAGAAACTGTATCTACAGATTTTGATATTACTGATCGATTGTATTTTGAGCCGGTAACATTTGAAGATGTTATGAATATTGTTGACATGGAAGAACCAAACGGAATTCTAGTCCAATTTGGAGGACAAACTCCTTTGAATATTGCTAAGCGTTTAATGGATGCTGGGGCACCAATTTTGGGCACATCTCCAGATGCTATAGATTTAGCGGAAG
>Ga0310344_10003524_pt1 | contig 11641 bp, 7 predicted proteins | sample HC15DNA20200_MG_FD_203801 | JGI IMG/M metagenome (GOLD analysis project Ga0310344, IMG submission 203801) | Marine microbial communities from station ALOHA, North Pacific Subtropical Gyre - HC15-DNA-20-200_MG | ecosystem: Environmental > Aquatic > Marine > Oceanic | place: Pacific Ocean: North... | reverse complement strand
TACTGGGAAGTTCCTCTTCCACAGTACAGGATATGTCTGCGTACATGGATTCAATGCACAGGCTTTCCGGTCATAAGGTAAGTACAATATGTCCAGCTCATGGTGCTGTGTGTTTTCCTCCTGTAGGTGAACAATTAATTTCCAAATATATCGAAAATCGATTAAATAGAGAACGCGCGATAATTAGTGCAATTGGCAGAGGAATTAATACTGTAGAATTAATTGTGCAGGAGATATATTCTCCTCAATTAAATAAGGGACTGAGATCCGCGGCCTCTAGAAACATTGTAGCCCATTTAGAGAAGTTAATAAAAGAAAAAGTTGTACGTAAGAACCCCATTAACTTTAGTTATGTATTAGTAGGTTAGGGTGACTAGCCCCAGATAATCCCGCCTAGAGGTAGTCTAGATTGAAGCCTGTGCAGCATGCCATCTGGGTCCTGTTTATACATTGCTCTTATGTGTTCAACCTGTTTTTGCAGATCTGAATCTTCACCAGTCATCTTTTCAGACCAAACTAATTGAGGATTTTTGTTGTTTGTTTCAGGTTTTTTCCCTAGATAGTGTTGCTCGATCTCACGTTGGAGGTTTTGGGTTTGGTTTATATAATATTCTCCACAGTCGAGACTTAGAACGAACAAGTATGATATTTTTTGCACTGCATTCTGCTTCAATATATTAAATTGACTAAATAAGCCTATTAACGATCTCAGACTGTATTATTTCCATTACTTTTTATCATGTAGTGCTTCTAATATTGCCCCAGGAGACATGGGTAATCTATCCATTCTAACCCCGATCGCATCATATATAGCGTTAGCGATAGCGGCCATTGGAGGTATTAGTACTGTCTCGCCGACTCCTCTCAGACCAAAAGGATGACGGGCATTCGGTACTTCGATTATTACGGTGTCGATCATGGGCAAATCGAGCGAAGTAGGCATTCTGTAATCAAGGAAACTTGCGTTAGCCATTGTACCGTCTTCGGTAAAGAAGTACTCTTCATTTAAGGCCCAACCTATTCCTTGAAGAGCCCCTCCTTGCATTTGTCCTTCGACATAACTAGGATGTGCGGCCTTGCCTGCATCTATGAAAGTTGTGTATTTCAGTAAATCCACCTTGCCGGTTTCCGGGTCTACTTCTACATCAACAATGTGTCCTGCAAGTTGAGCACCTACCCCGCCTTGTGTGTCAGACGACGAACAAGTTACAGGGCCTCCAGTAGCCATAAGTCTGCTAGATAGTTCTTTGAAACTTATTGTGTCTTCTGTGTTTTTATTAGATATAAAAACTCCGTCTTCGAATGCTATATCGGATGAGTCTACATCCCAAAGAAGGGCAGCCCTTTCTGACATTTCCGTTATCACTTGATATGAAGCTAGTATTGCTGCTCTACCGGTATCAAATGCTATACGGCTTCCACCAGTCGCACCGGTCCACCCCACAGCATCAGTGTCCACAACTGTGGGATTAACATCATCTATTGATATTCCTAAAACTTCGGCCGCCTGCATAGCAACGGCTGTGCGTGTGCCTCCTATATCTACAGAGCCAGTGATCAGGTTTATGGTTCCGTTAGCATTCACATTTATGGTTGCCGAAGATCCACTGCCACCAGCATTAAGTCTATACCCGACAGCTACGCCTCTCCCTCTGTTTGGACCAGTCAGTTTTTCATTGTAATGTGGATGATCTTTCATAGCTTGTTCTACTTCTTCACACCCCCACTTTAAATGAGGAACTCCGCTAGGGGCTCTGTCTCCCTCATGTACCGAATTAATAATTCTGAAATCCATTGGATCTATGCCAAGTTTTTCAGCAAGTTCATCTATCACTGGTTCAACGGCAAAAGCCGCTTGAGGCTGACCAGGTGCCCTGTATGCTGCTGTCTTTTGTTTGTTTACAACTACGTCGTATCCATCTACTTGCAGATTGTCTATCTTGTAGGGTCCGAAACCGCTCATAGCCCCACCACCAACTGGTGAACCTGGGAATGCTCCAGCCTCGTATGCTAGGTACAGTTCTCCAGCTGTAATTTTTCCATCTTTTGTTGCTCCCATTTTGCATCGCATATATGTTCCTGATGTTGGCCCTGTACCTTCAAACACTTCTTTTCTGGTCATGGTTATTTTTACGGGCCGACCTGTTTTGCGAGACAGGATTGCTACTAGAGGGTCTAGGTAAGTGATGGTCTTTCCACCAAAACCGCCGCCTATTTCCATTGGTATCACCTTAACCATTGATTCAGGTATACCAAGAATAGCCGCAGTTGCTCCTCTTATTACGAATGAACCTTGAGTACTTGTCCATATTGTTAGATGGCCGTCTTGGGACCACTGGCCAGTGGATGTATGGGGTTCTATGTAACCTTGGTGAACAGTTTGGGTAGTGAATTCTCGTTCAATTATGACGTCTGATTTGCTAAACCCTTCGTCTAGATCACCTCTTTTGAATTGTATTAAACCCGCAACATTGCCTTTTACACCTGTGTCCTCTCCTTTGCCGAATCTGTCGACTCTGAATATGGTTGTCAAATTCTCATGTAGGACAGGGGCGTCTTTCTTCATGGCTGCTTTGACGTCAAATATCGGAGTTAGGTGCTCATATTTGACCTCTACAAGGTCTAATGCCTCTTCTGCTATATGTTGATCAGTTGCTGCTATTGCTAGTATGGCATGACCTTTATACAGGACTTTCTGATTGGCTAGTATGTTTTCAGCCAACATTCTTATGTTGCCCTGAGTTTCCCCGAAATCCAGACTTTGATCTTTTAATATAGGGAAATCAGCGGATGTTACTATTGCCTTAACCCCTGGCAATGCAACTGCCTTACTAGTATCTATAGATAATATTTTCGCATGAGCATGAGGGCTTCTTAGAATTTTACCGTGTAACATGCCGGCTAACTGGACATCAGCACCGTATTTTGCCCTTCCAGTCACCTTATCTACGCCATCATGTCGGACGGGACGAGTACCAATTATTTTATATTCCCCGGGATCTACAACTTCTTGTCCAATAACTGTAGCCATAATTGATTTACCTCCAGAGAGATTATTGTTTATTTTGATACAATGGGTCTAGATGTCCCATTTGCAAATAAACTTCTTGGGACCTTGTGCGGTCGCAAGAAGTTTATTTAGTTCCGAAAATGTTCTAGGATAAGTGTTTGTTTGAGGGTGTTTATCCCTTTCTCATCACTTCTCCGGCCTTAAGTACCGCTCTTACTATTTTGTCGTATCCAGTACACCTACAGAGATTACCAGCCAGCCAGAATCTAATTCTTTCTTCATCTGCGTCCGGCTCTCTTTCTAGTAAGTTCTTTGCGGATACTATGAAACCTGGAGTGCATATACCGCACTGCAGCGCTGCCTCTTCCAGGAATGCTTGCTGAACAGGGTGTAAGCTGTCTGCTGATGCAACACCTTCTATAGTAACTATTTCTTTACCTTCTGCCTCTACTCCTAGGATGCAACATGATTCTACTATTCTGCCGTCCATTGTTATGGTACAGGCTCCGCAGTTGCCGTCGTTGCAGCCTTCTTTGGATCCAGTTAGGTTGAGTACATCCCTAAGTACTTCCAGAAGGCTCTGTCGACTCTCGCAGAGAAAGTCTACATCGTAGCCGTTGATATTGCTTTGTACGTGAATCTTATCTGCCATGGTTATTATTACTCTCCTTTGGCTCTTGATATGGCTATACGTAGGACTCTTTTGGTAAGGACTCCTACCAAATGGATCCTTTGTTCTACGGTACCACGCATGTCATTGATTGGGCTTGCGGCCTTCTGCGCAGCAGCGGCAGCAGCTTCGATGGACGCTTCATTTGCGTCTGCTCCGGCTAGTGAGTTACTAGCTTCGGTACAATAGATTACAGTTGGTCCCACCGATCCAATAGCAATTTTGGCTGAGACTATCTTTTGTCTTGATTCATCTAATTGGACTGAAGCGCCACAATTGGCTACTGCTATATCCATTTCGTTCCTAGGAATGAATCTTAAGAATGCAGCCCCATAATTGGGTTTTACAGGGGGCAGGTTAACTGATACTAATAATTCACCATCAGCTAGTTGATTGCGTCCTGGGCCGGTACAGAATTCTTCTACAGGTACAGTTCTTTGTCCGTTTGGACCTGCAATTAAGGCCTGAGCGCTTTCTGCTATCAGTGTAGGTATTGTGTCGCCACTTGGAGCGGCATTGCACAAGTTGCCTCCCACGGTTGCTCTTCCTTGTACCTGTATTCCACCGACTAGAGATGATGAGTCTACCATTGCAGGGTACAGTCTTTGTACTTCCGAGCTTTCATAAATCTTATAGTTTTCTACAGCTGCGCCAATGGTTAGGCCGTCACTCTGTGAGCATGAGAGCTGATTCAACTCGGGTATGTTTTTTACGTCTACCAACCTATCTATTTGGTATCTGCCACCCCTCAATTGGATCAGAATGTCTGTGCCTCCGGCCAAAGCTTTGGCCTTTGGTCCTTTTTCGGCCATCAACTTGACGGCATCTTCAAGGCTTGTAGGTGCTACGTACTCAAATTCTTGCATGGCTATTCCTTTTCTAGGGTAAGATTAATTATATCACGAGGATACTATTGGTCAAGAGTAGGTAATATGTTTTTGATCACTATTTGTTAAACCACCTATCTAGGTTATCTCGGTTTTGATCTAACCATTTCGAGTTGAGTTGTATTCGCTCTAAAGATTGTTGAATAGTTCGTTCAGCAGAAGGAGCTGGATTAGTTTGGAAAAACGACTGTACCTCTTCAACTTTTTCAATCTCCGTGAACAGACCCGTTATGGTTACCAGATTCATTATGGCGAATCCACCTTTACCGTACCTCCGGTCGAACTCATTCCAGTTATTTTTAACGAATTCCCAAGTTAGGTCTCTAGCTCCGATGTTGTTGGCGGTTGATACCACTACTAGAACAGTGTCCTGTGATCGTACTTCGTCAGAGAGTGACCTCTGTAGGAGATCGTTAAGAAGTTCCTTGTCCTGAAATCTTGTAAGAGAGCCCAGTATCCGAACGCGTTCTTCGTGTAAGTTAGCTTTAGCGTGAAGATCCCACAGAGTTTGATATTCTGCCTCTCCTCCGTTTTGAGCCACTAGTGAATAAACTATTGCTCTTAAATCCGGGTGAAGACTTGATGGTTCCTTGATGAATTCATTAAATTTTGTTTTGGCCATTTCGAGTGTGTCCTTGTTTCCGTAGTGGCCGATCTGACCTAGAACAGTATTTCTCAATATAGACTGTAGATGCCCCTCGTCTCCTTTAGCGTCCCATCCGACAGATAAAGCGATTTTACTGTATAACTTTTGGGCAAAACTACGATAATTTTCCAAAAAAGATTCCTGTGACAACAGACTTTCCATTCCTCGGAGATTTACAGATAAGTCACTCCATACGGAAGAATCAGTCTCATTGGTATAGGATTCAGCCAGAGATAAGAATGCAGAGGCTTCCAGATGTCCGGATTTGACCAATGCATAGGAATCGTTCTGTAGGCCGAGTCTATCTACTGCAGGAAGATCACTTTCTTCAATAGCCTTTTTGACATTTGACCACCCTTCCTCTGTGTAGTTTACTCTATAAAATCCGGTCTGCCCTGCATTTATTTTGAACCATGATGGCACGGCATTAGTAATTTTGGTAGAAACGTTTTGAGATTTAGTTTTCATCAGAAGTGATGCGTCATATGTGTTTTGTTCTGATGTGATCATCTTGACTGGTACCTGCCATAAAGACTGGTCTATATTCCCTGGGTCCAGTAAGTTGTCATATAGAAATCGACTTTGACTCAGTTTTATTTCGAGTATGTCACCATTATGCGAACATTCTGCTTGGATATAGGGGTAACCTACTTGTTTTACCCAGGTGTTCATAATTTCGGTTACTGGTTTACCAGAAGATTCTTCTAATGCATTCCAAAGATCTTCTGTCCTTGCATTACCATATTGATGTTTAGTTAGGTAATTGTGGAGGCCATCCTGAAAAACCTCTGGTCCGAGGAAATCCTCTAACATCCTTAGCGTGGCTCCTCCTTTACTATAACTTATAGCATCAAAGAGCTCTCTGATCTCAGCTGGATTTTCCACCTTAGCTTCTATGGGATGAGAATTACGCAAACCGTCCAAGCTTAAGCCTCGGTTTGTATCTTGAAAGACGAATTGAGTCCAGACATCCCATTCTGGGTATTCATGATCTACTGCTTTGTCTCCCATCCAGGAGGCGAAGCTCTCATTTAGCCATAGATCGTCCCACCATTCCATAGTTACTAAGTCACCAAACCACATGTGAGCCATCTCGTGTGCTATCACCTCGAGTATCCGTTGTTTAGTGCTGGCAGAAGAGTTCTCCGGGTCATAGAGAAGTACAGTTTCTCTATAGGTTATTGCACCCCAGTTTTCCATTGCCCCGGCTGCGAAGTCCGGTATCGCAATATGGTCCAGTTTATCCAATGGATAGGGTATTCCAAAGTAATCATTGAAATAATCAAGCATACTGGCTGCATTTTCAACTGCGAAAAGACCTTGTTGTTCTTTGCCTCTGGTTGCCCAAACCCGTACGAGTGTTCCGTTAGAGCTATTTTTGCTCACTGAAATCATATCTCCGACTATAAATGCTAGTAGGTAAGTAGACATTTTGGGTGTTCTAGCAAAGTGGAAGGATTTCTTGCCGGTTTTTGTATCAGTTTCTGATTCAATCTGGGTATTCGAGATGGCGACTAAATCATTTGGAACCACCAAAGTTACGTCAAATGTGGCTTTAATTGCTGGATCATCCCAACATGGAAAAGCCCTTCTAGCGTCAGTGGCTTCGAATTGAGTGGTAGCTAGATATTTCTGTTCGCCTTCAGGGTTGGTGTATTGACTCCTATAGAATCCCCTTAACTGGTCGTTTAAAGTTCCTTCGAATACGATCGATAATTCAGATTCTCCTGATGGTACATCCTTTTCGAATTTGAATGTTACGGTTTCGTACTCTTCGTTGAAAGATGTTTCAATTGGAACTTGAGTGTCTCCGTTTTTAGTAGTCAGGATAGCTCGCGTGATGTTTATGTCTATAGAATTTAGCGATATGGATTTTGTTTCTTCAGTAACCGTTATTAGAATGGATTCTTCCCCATGGAAAGTAAAGTTCTCTAGGTCAGGGCTCAATGAAATTTCGTAGTTAACGGGATTGACGTTCGTTGGCAGGCGATAGGAATTGGCATTACCCATTAGAAGACGCTCCTTTTTATTTTTATCATGAATATTACGTAGTTAAGTATACGATAGATCAATGACGATGGAAATTGTTGAATGTAGAAATTACAATACATATTTGTAATAAACAACAGGGTAGTGAGGTATAAATTGATTATTCGGCAGGATCTCAGGATTGAATCTGGTGACAATGTGTTTATTTCTGGCGCTATATTCAAGCCAGCAATTAATAACATTCATGACAATCAATCGGTGGTAATTTGCCATGGAATGCCATCGTACAAAAGCAATTCTGCTGATTCAGTTACTGATAATACAGGGGAAATTAGTTATGTTGACTTAGCTGAATGGTTTGCACTGGAAGGGATAACAACAGTTATATTCAATTTTCGTGGCACCGGTGAAAGTGGTGGTAATTTTCATCATATGGGTTGGGTGCAAGATCTAAATGCAGTAGTCGATTGGTTGTTGACCGGCAATCATGCTCACCCTGATAAAATATGTTTGCTGGGGTCAAGTTTGGGTGCTGCTGTGGCTATTTATGTGACTGCCCACAGAAAAGAGATCGCTGGTACTGTTTCGTTTGCGAGTCCTTATAGTATGGGCTCTATAGAAAACCCTGAACAGTCACTCAACAGATATAAACGTATGGGTATCGTAAGAGACGATGAATTTCCAGTTTCACTGCAAAACTGGGCTGCTGAGCCGGAAGAGCTTGATCCTTCGAAATGGATAGGACACATTCATCCTCGACCCCTTCTATTGCTTCACGGCACAGAAGATACAGTGGTTGATCCTATCGCATTACAAATTTTGCAAGATCGTTCTGGCAATAAAACACAATCAATATTGATGCCAGGGGTAAAGCATAGATTTCGAAGTGAACCAGAGGTTATTCAGATCTCGATTGATTGGCTAAAAACCCTCTTTATATAGACTGTAGACTATGGTATCTTTGGCTTTCGTGAGTTTGTTTCACATCGTAAATAGTAAGGGTTAAATTTTTTAATGAAAAAATCTCAAAAAATTTTAAATTCTGGTAACTTCTACTACGGCTGGGTAATAGTTTCAGTGGTAGCATTAAGCGGGCTAGCATCAGGTACTCTAATAAATCCCACAATCGGCGTTTTTCTAAAACCCATTACAGAAGAATTCGGCTGGACACGTTCCACCGTCGCATTAGCTGTTACTCTAGGCACATTTGTTGGTGGATTTGTTGCGATAGGAGTGGGTAGATTAATAGATAGATACGGACCGAAATGGATATTGACTACCGCATTTATATTTGCAGGTTCTGCAATCATATACATTGGCAAAATCTCGAATATAGTGGAACTTTATGTGGCTATATTCATAATGAGAGTAGCTTTGCAGGGTGCTATTAATATAAGCAACCAAGCAGTGGTACCAAAATGGTTTGTGAGGCAAAGAGGCAGAGCTTTGGCCATTTCCAATTTAGGGATGAGAGTTGCAAGTGGAGTGATACCGTTAATCACTCAACAGTTAATACTTTTGTCCACATGGCGTTCTGCCGCGTTAGTACTGGGGATAGGGGTTTGGATGGTAACAATAGTCCCGATTACTATTTGGATGAAGAGAAGGCCCCAGGATCATGGACTTCTTCCAGATGGTGATAAGCCGGATATTTCTCATGATTCTGGCCTAAAATCAAGTGTCAGTGACGTAATAAATTCTCCGGAACGTAACTACACATTGAGTCAAGCATTAAGGAGTAGGCCTTTTTGGGTTATTACGGCCGCATTTTTGTTAACAAATTTTGTAAATACAGGTGTAAATTTTAATCTTTTTGCACACCTAACAGATAATAATTTGAGTGGAAGTCAGGCTGCTATAGTACTTTTGGTTTGGGGCCTGATAGCAATTCCTTCGACTTTAGCCCTTGGATTATTGGCGGAGAGGTATTCAGTTAGGTTGTTGATGATTTTTTTAACCATGGGAGTAGGAGCCGGTATATTTCTGATGTTGTTGGTATCAGGTTTTTTGTCTGGTCTTATTTTCGCTGTGTTTCATGGAGCTTGCTTTGCTGGACTGTTTTTAATGTTGCAACTATTGGTCGCAGATTATTATGGATCTGCATCGCTAGGAACTATAAGAGGGTTTATATTTCCATGGCAAATGATAGCTAACTCAGTTGGCCCTCTTGCTGCTACTTTAGTATATGATTCAACTGGAAGTTACAGTTTTATATTGACAGTTTATATAGTAATACATGCAGTATTGACTGCAGCACTCATTTTTGCATTGCCCAGTCGAGATACATGGCTAAATAGCTCGAGATCTTCTTAGACTTAGCATAGGATATTGAACGGCATTGCTGACAGGTAATATGTTTGACAGAAATGATGCTAGGGTGTATTAAGATTCAATACAAAAAATGGCACTTCGGTATATTGCCCAACTTGGTGTGTGTTTATGGTTGAAAAGGAAAGAATCGAAAAGTTAAGAAGTTTATTGCAAAGCAATATTGTAGTAATAGATGGAGCTATGGGCACGTCTATCCAAGATCTTGACTTGTCTGAAGAGGATTTTGGCGGTCAACAATACGATGGATGTAATGAATACCTCAATCTGATTAACCCTGATTGCATAAGGGGTATACATCGAACCTATATAGAGGCTGGGGCTAATATAATTGAGACAAACTCTTTCGGCAGCACCCCACTCGTTCTATCAGAATATGGGTTGGGTCATATGGCTTATGAAATAAGCTTGTCAGCTTCTAAGTTGGCTAAGGAAACTGCAAAAGAGTATGAAACTGATGGAAAAATGGTTTTTGTTGCAGGTTCGATTGGCCCTACTACTAAGGCAATATCTGTGACGGGCGGTATCTCTTGGGATGATCTTTCAGAAAACTATTATGTGCAGGCTAAGGGATTGGTAGATGGTGGATCCGATTTATTGCTTATCGAGACTTCTCAGGATACGTTGAATGTAAAGGCAGCTTTGATAGCCATAGATAAACTGAGTGAGGAAATGGGTTATGAAATCCCCACTGCAGTTCAATGCACTATAGAAACAATGGGTACTACGTTGGGTGGTCAAGATATTGAGGCTTTTTATGTTTCCTTAGAGCATAGAAACTTGTTATGGATAGGGCTGAATTGTGCAACAGGTCCTGAATTCATGAGGGATCATGTGCGTACTTTGGCTAGCATTTCAAAGTTTCCCGTGTCACTTGTGCCAAATGCGGGTTTGCCAGATGAAGATGGTAAATATAATGAAGATCCTGATTCATTAGCGGGTAAAATTAGGGAATATTGTGAGTATGGCTGGATAAATCTAGTTGGTGGATGTTGTGGTACCGTTGCGAAACATATTGGTAAACTGTCTTCCGCAGTAGAAACTCTCGACCCAAGAAAAATTACTGACCGACGAGTCACCTCCATTTCTGGTTTGGAATCCTTCATAATTGATGAAGACACGCGGCCAGTTATAGTCGGAGAACGCACTAACGTACTTGGTAGTAGAAAATTTAAACGGTTAGTTGCTGAAGGTAAATGGGATGAGATGGCGGAAATTGGCAGATCTCAAGTTCGTAATGGTGCTCAAGTTTTGGACGTTTGCTTGCAAGATCCAGATAGAGATGAAATTTCAGATCTAAATATATTCCTTGAGGCTCTTATTAAGAGGGTTAAGGTTACAATAATGCTGGACACTACGGATTCCAAAGCGTTAGAGGAGGCACTTAAACGCACACCAGGAAAATGTATTATAAATTCAATAAATTTAGAGGATGGTGAGGATAGGTTTGATTCTGTAGTGCCTTTGGTAAAGAAATTCGGATCTGCAGTGATAGTCGGGTGCATAGATGAGGACAAACAACAAGCTCAGGCTATCACTAGAGAACGGAAATTGTCTATTGCCAAACGTTCATTTGAGTTATTGACTCAAAAATATGAAATCTCTCCGAATGATATTGTTTTTGACCCATTAGTTTTTCCTATTGCCACTGGAGATAATAATTATATAGGAGCTGGTGTTGAGACAATAGAAGGAATCCGTCTTATAAAGGATCAGATACCTGGTGCAAAAACAGTTTTAGGTATTTCAAACGTTTCCTTCGGATTACCGCCTGCAGGTCGCGAGGTTCTCAACTCTGTATTCCTATATCATTGTGTGCAAGCTGGATTAGATATGGCAATAGTGAATTCCGAACTTCTTCAGAGATACGCATCGATACCTGAATACGAAAGGCAACTAGCAGAGAATTTAATCTGGTGGACTGGAGAAGATCCTATAGGGGAATTTGCAGACCATTTTCGCGGGAAACGAATTTCAAGAACATCTGAAGAAAGAAATCTCCTTCCTCTTGATGATAGAATCGCCAATTGTGTGATAGAAGGTACGAAAGAAGGACTTGTAGATGATTTGGACCAAGCTTTGTTAGAACGATCTCCATTGGATGTCATAAA
>Ga0310344_10003523_pt1 | contig 11643 bp, 13 predicted proteins | sample HC15DNA20200_MG_FD_203801 | JGI IMG/M metagenome (GOLD analysis project Ga0310344, IMG submission 203801) | Marine microbial communities from station ALOHA, North Pacific Subtropical Gyre - HC15-DNA-20-200_MG | ecosystem: Environmental > Aquatic > Marine > Oceanic | place: Pacific Ocean: North... | reverse complement strand
CCCCGCACATTGTCGCTCTCCGGAGCGCTCTAATGTGCCGTGTGGGCGGCGCGCCTCGAAGCGAGGCCTCGTCGGTGGTGTAGCGCTCCCTATGCGGATAATCCGGCAACCGCTGGTTGGGGAGCACGTCGCGCCTTGCGGCCGTGGGGAATGACTCGGCACCGCACCAACCCAGCCAATGTCGAGGTGAACAACCACCGGTAGCGAAACATCAGTAGGGTCTTGGGTCCGCGCCACACCTCACCCGTGACTTCCGGTGTGTCGGCGAAGCCATTGAACGCCACCCCGCCGCCGCTTGCGATCGTGTTCTTAGCGCTGTCTCGTGATGAAGATTTCCCGCTCGGCTCAGTCCGCCGCCGCCACCGCCGGCACGTCCAACCCTTCCTGCTCGCAGCTATTTGCGACGTCCTGCACGGTGGCGCGCTGCATGTCGCGCCGAAAACGCAGATCATCAAACGGGAGCCCCCGGTGTAGGCAACGCCGGTTGTCCCACATGACGAGGTCCCTCACCCGCCATCGGTGGGTATAGGTGAAGTCCCGTTGTGAAGCGTGCGCGAGCAGCTCATCGATGAGCGGTACCGCCTGCGCGTCGTCCATTCCCACGATATGTCCCGCGTGCGAGGCCACGAAGAGGTTTTTGCGGCCGGTTTGGGGCACCGTGCGTACCATCGCTTGGGGCACGGGCGCCACGGCCCTGCGCTCCTCTTCGTCCCAATCGGTATAACCCATGCGTGCGCGCGAGTACATGAGCGAGTGCTCCGCGACCAACCCCTCGAGCCGCAGCTTCATCTCATCGGATAACGCATCGTAGCCTGCGCGGAGATCGGCGAATTCCGTCTGCCCGCCAATCGGCGGGATCTCGAGTGCGTAGAGCAGCGAGCACAGCGCCGGTATGTACTTGAACGAACTGTCGGTATGCCATAGCCGGTTCCCGAGCTGCAGGCCTCGTAAGCGGCTGTCGGAGGCCCAGATCCGACTCTCCTCATTGAGATTGGAGACATCGGCGATGTCTTCGCGCACGCGCAATGCCTTGTCAGAGATTGCGGATTTGAGAATCGTCGTCTCCAACGGGCCGAAATGCTCGGCGAAGCGAACGTGCTCGGCTTGGCTGAGCTGCTGTTCTGGGAAGATCAGCACCGCGTAGCGCCAAAATGCCGCCTTGATGTCCTCGACGACCTCAGGGGTCAACGACTCACTTAGGTCGACGTCGTAGATCTCGGCGGCGAAATTTTCGGTTACCGGAGAAACGGTGATCGTCATCGGTCATCTCCTCGCGCTAAGCGTGCTCCACCTCAGTGCTGCAACGTCGGAGCTCTCGCTTTGCCGTCAGCTCGTAGGGCCGACCCCGGTGCAGCGTACATTGATTGTCCCACATTAGAATATCGTGGTTACGCCAGACGTGGCGGTAGATGAATTCGCGCTGTGTGGCGTGCTCCAACAGGTCCCACAGAAGCATTCGCGCCGGGGCGGTAGCCATGCCGTCGATGCCCCTCGTGTGAACGCCGATAAATAGGGACTTGCGCTCCATTCCTGGCACAGTGTGCACGATCGGCCACTTAACCGGGGGCAGCGCTGCTTTCCCCTCTGCGTCGAAATCGGCGCCTCCCAGCATGTCACGTGAGTGAAAGGCCCAATGCTCAGCTTGCAACGGCGCGATGCGCGCCTTTGTCTCCTCCGCCAGCGCATCGTAAGCCGCACGTTGGTCGGCAAATTCGGTCTCACCGCCCTCTTCGGGTAAATCGATTCCACAGAGAATCGAGTACTTCGACGGGGGGCGCTTGAACGAGCTGTCGCTATGCCACAGCTGATTGGCGATCAGCGAGACGTTTCGCCGATTGTCCGTCGCGAGCACGTTTCCGTGCTCGTCGACGTTGGCCAAATCGATGACATCGGGATTCGCGAGACGGGGCTTGCGCTTGGAAGCAAGTAGAAGTCCCGCATCGATCGGCCCAAACTGCCGCGCAAACGCCGCGTGCTGATCTTCGCTGATTGGTTGGGCCCGGAACACGAGCACCGCGTACGTGCGCAATGCCTCCCGCAAAGCGGCGAGGTCTTCGGGCGCTAACTGCTCACGCAGGTCGACCCCGCCGACTTGCGCCACGAATCCCGGTTTGAGCACATCGAATTCGATGGGCATCACCCACGCTCCCCGAGCGCGCTGTCGACCAAAGCGTCGACGATGGCCGACCACTCTTCGTCGAGGGTCCCTGCTGGCCGCTTCCGACCCGCTCGCTGGTACCAGTAGTCCGAGTTAGGGAGATCGCCCTCCTTACGGTGCAAATAGGCATGCACCCACGCCGCGGCCACGTCTGAGCCGGCTTGCACTGCCGTATGCGCGGCATCCCAGTCGTTGCGCCGATCCCACCACAACCCCCGCAAAGCCTCTGACAGCTCGTCTGGCGGCGCGGCGTGGTGGAAGGTGCTTTCAAACCCTTTCCGGTCCATCTTGCCTCCCGGTAGCAAGGCGGGTCCTCCTGCAATGATACCGCTTAAAGGACCCGAAGCCTTATAACCCATGCCTGCGCCTCCGTGGAGCAGCCGAGTCGTTTAGAATCGTGCTTCTTTCACCACCGAGACAGCACTATGAAAACGGCGATCGTCATGGGAGTTGGACCCGAGCGCGGAGTCGGCGGGCAGCTGTGTGCGCGCTTCGCCGCCGAAGGCTTACATGTCATCGCAGCCGGACGCACCCAAGAGAGCTTGGATGCAATCGTGGAAACCATTGAAGCGAGCGGCGGCAGCGCCGAGGCTTGCGTCGCCGATGCCACGAGCGAAACAGATACGCAAAGGCTGTTTGATCGCGCTGGCTCGGCGCTCGATGTCGCGATTTATAACGCCGGAAACAACACCCCCGGACGGATTGCCGAGATGGAAGCCGACTATTTCGAGGCCGCGTGGCGGGTCGTCTGCTTCGGGGGATTTCTTTTTGGCCGAGAAGCAGTGCGCCGGTTCGACGCCGCGGGCAATGGCGGCACCTTGCTGTTTACCGGTGCCAGTGCGAGTTTGCGGGGCCGCCCGAGCTTCGGGGCATTCAACTCCGCGAAAGGTGCGTTGCGTAACCTCGCACAGGCCATGGCGAAGGAATACGGGTCGGATGGCATCCATGTCGGGCATGTCGTCATCGACGGACCCGTCGCCGGCGATAAGATAATGAAGCGGTGGCCCGAACGCGCTGCCGAGATGGGTGAGGATCGGATGATCAGCATCGAAGGAATCGTCGACGCTTACCTTTATTTGTATCGTCAGCCGCGACGTGCCTGGACATTCGAGGTCGACGTGCGCACCTCACTCGAGAGCTGGTAGGCGGTTCGCAAGTGACGAGCGAGCGTCAAACGAGGTAGAAAACGAGATACGCCCCGAGCATCGCGGCGACCCAGAGCACCATGCCGCTCGTCGTCCAGGTACGGGCAAGTACCCCACCGGGGCCATACTGGCGACGCAGCGTGGCAACGAGCCGCCGGAGTTCATAGGCCACGAGCTCCAACGCTACTGCGTACCCGAGCGCGATGGCATTGCTGATCCCTCGCGCAAGATTGCGCCCGAGGCGCCGGTAGAACCACTCGGTATCGAGATTTGTCGATCGCAGCTCAGGTGGATAGATCCCCGTACGCATCAGCACAGTGAAAGCCAGGGCGCTAAATAACAGCAGCTGGACTTGCGAGAGCACATGGGAGTCCGTGTAGGGGATGTAGTCGGTCGCGTACGGCAGCAAGGCGTAGAGCGCGCTCGGCCACACACCGATCCCTACGCACAGCACCGCGGTGAGCGCCATCGCAAGCAGCATGTTTCCCGGCGCCTCGCGTGGGCGTTTCCCCGAATCGTGGGCATAGAAGGCGAAGAATGGGATCTTGATCCCGGAATGGTGAAATACGCCAGCGGATGCAAACAGCAGCACCCCCCACACGATGTAGTGACCTTCGTAGGCGGCCGAGGACAGGATCATCGATTTGCTAACGAATCCGCTGAACAACGGAACACCGGAGATTGAGGCTGCGCCGACAATGCAAAATCCAGTGGTCCAAGGCATGGACTTGTACAATCCCCCGAGCTCGGTGCCGAGCGTTGTTCCGACCCGATGCAGCACCGCGCCCATCGACATGAAGAGCAACGCCTTGTAGAGAATATGAGTGAATGCGTGCGCAGCGGTGCCGTTCAGCGCAAGCTCCGTGCCGATCCCTACGCCGACCACCATGAAACCGAGCTGGTTGTTCAAACTGTATGCCAAGACCCGGCGCAGATCGTTCTCGATGACCGCAAAAAAGATAGGGAACGCCGTCATCAACGCCCCGATCCAGATGAGCAGATCGGTCCCCGCATAACCGCGAGCCAGCGCGTAGACGGCAAGCTTGGTGGTAAAGGCCGAAAGTATGACGGTGCCGGTAGGGGTCGCTTCCGGGTAAGCGTCCTGAAGCCAGTTATGAAGCAGGGGAAATGCGCACTTAACGCCGAAGGCGATCAGAATCAGCACGCCACCCACACTATCGATGCCGATGTGATCGAACGCAACGGACCCCGTCTCTTGCCAACGTACGAGTAGCCCCGCGAGCAGCACCACGCCGGAGCCGACTTGCACCACCAGGTAACGCATACCGGTGTGGAATGCGCGCTCCGTTCCTCGCGCCCAAATCAGGAACACCGATGCGAGCGCGGTGAGTTCCCAGAACACGAAGAGCGAAACCAGGTCGCCAGAAAAAACGGCGCCGACCGCTGCACCGGCGTAGACCAGCGCAGCACTCGGCTCGAGTGGATTCTTTAAATGAGCGGCATAGATCCCGCCGAGGAAGGTGGCGAGTAAAAAGATATAGCCGAAGATCCGGGATAGGCTATCGACACGGTAAAGCTCGAGCGGCACCCCGAACGCCTCGAACGGCATGTGGTTGCCCTCCGGCGCGTGCCACAGCAGATAAGCGCCGAGCACCGGCAATGCGAGCATCCACACGAGTCGTAGACCCGGCCTCAGGAGCGGCAGAAGCACGCCCCCCACGATGAGCAATAGACCTGGGTTCAGCTCAAACGTCATAGTAGTCCTCGGAACGCTTCAGCAGCTTTCGAAGTTGCTTAGCTGCAAGTACGAGAAATACCGATCCGATGAACCCGTACAGACCGTAAAAGCCGAAGAACGCATCCGCTCCCACCTCGGCATGCCGATGGATGATGAGGTCAGCGAGCACCGCCAGCGCACAGACGACGTACAACGCTCGAGCGACCTTGGTGACGTTCTCCTTGGCATCGAGCCAGCGGGGACGTTCTTGCGGTGACTTCATCGCCCTTTCCTCATGGTGGAACGGCAAACGCCTCGGCAAGGGCCGCGGCAATGTCCGACGCAAAAAAGAACAGCACGAAACAAAGCGAGGCTGTGATACACAGCGGGACCACGCAAAACCGCGGGGCTTCTGCGATTTCAGGGGGTTGCGAGGCGCCCTCCCCATCCGCGTTACCGCGAGCGAAGAACGCCCGGCCCACGATTGGCAGCAAGTACGCCACGTTGAGCAACGAGCTCAGCATGAGCACCGCCACTACGAACCAATCGCCCGCTTCGAGCCCGCCGAGCGCCAAATAGACCTTGCTCCAGGTGCCGCCGAACGGCGGCAGGCCGGTAACACTCAATGCACCAATGAAGAACGCCCCCATCGTGAACGGCATCAGCCGCCCTATTCCGTCGAGCTGGCTGATTTCGGTTTTGTGGTGCGCTGTGTAGATGGCTCCGGCGCAGAAGAACAACGTGATCTTGCCCGCGGCGTGCATGACGATGTGCATCGCGGCGCCGACCAGTGCCAACGGGGTTGCCAGCGCCGCCCCGAGCACCACGTAACCGAGCTGGCTCACTGTCGAGTACGCCAGCCGCGCTTTCAGGTTCTCCCGGGTCAACGCAATTACCGAAGCGGCAAGCAAGCTAAACGACGCGACGTAAACCAGCCACTCCGATGCCCCCGTTTCTTGCAGATGCCCCGGCCCAAAGATGTAGACCACGACTTTAAGAACGGTAAACACCCCGGCTTTCACGACCGCCACGGCGTGCAGCAGCGCACTGACCGGTGTGGGTGCCACCATCGCCGAGGGTAGCCAGCGGTGGAACGGCATGAGCGCCGCTTTTCCGATACCGAACGCAAAGAGCCCAAGCAGGATCGCAGTGACGGTCGGGCTTGCATGCCCCGCCAAGATACCGCCTGGACGGAAATCGAGGGTACCGGTCAATACCCAGGTCCAGATGATGGCGGGCAGCAGAAGTACGATCGAAGTGCCCAGCAGTAGGATTAGGTAGGTACGCGCTCCTTGCCGCGCCTGCCGATCCCCGTGATGCGCGACCAAGGGGTAAGTGCTCAACGTGAGCACTTCATAGAAGATGAACAGCGTAAACAGATTACCCGCGAACGCGATACCCAGCGTGGATGCCAACGCGATAGCGAAGCAGACGAAGAACGCGGTTTGCCGGGGCTCGTCGTTGCCGCGCATGTAGCCTACCGAGTACGCGGAGTTGACAATCCACAGACTAGAAGCCACCAGCGCGAACAACATTCCTAGTGGTTCGACGGTAAAGGCGATCGAAATCCCGGGCATGATCTCGATTAACGAGAGATGTGGCCGAGCTCCGCCGAATACCGATACGCTGAGCGCCAGCACTACGACAAATAGCAGCACCGCCGTCACGAACGTTACGCCTTCGCGCCGGTTGGGCAACGGCCCGAGCAACGCGATCATTACGGCGCCGAGCGCGGGCACGGCGAGAGCGAGGATAGTGAGCACCTCGGGCGTCAAAATGCACCCTCCACCAGCAGTCTCGCGGCGACGAGCGCCCCATCGAGGCTGAGCGATGTATCAATTCCGAACCAGATGCTCGCAGCGACGAGAATACCGCCGGGAATCAAGAGCGAAGGCGGGGCCTCCCGTGCCTGGGCGACCGGTCCAGACGGGGCGCGGAAATACGCCACCTCGATCACGCGCCCGACATAGACGAGTGTCACCAGTGAACTCAGAACGATAAGGGCCACCAGCCACCACCAACCCAGCTCCGCCGCGGCGACGCCCAAGTACCACTTGCTGATGAAGCCGACTGTCCCCGGGACGCCCAGCATACTTAGCCCAAGCACCGTGAAGCCCGCCATAGTCAACGGCATCTGGCGCCCGATGCCGGCGAGTTCGTTGATACGAACCACGCCGGCGCGAAAAACGATGCATCCCACGAAGAGGAAGAGGCCCGCCTTCATCAGCCCGTGGTTGAGAATGTGCACCACGCTCCCTGCGAGCGCGGTTTCGGTGGCCAAGCTAATCCCCAGCGTGATGTAACCGATCTGCGCGACGCTCGAGTAGGCGAGCATACGTTTGAGGTTGTCTTGAAAGACCGCGACCACGGATGCGACGAACACCGCGGCCAAGGACAGGACGAGGAAAATCCCGGGCATCGGGGTCTCCTCGAAGAAGGCTTCTCCCCCGAATATCGTGAAGAAAAAGCGCAAGAACAGATAAATCGCGACCTTTGTCGCAGTACCAGCGAGAAACGCGCTAGCAACCGAAGGCGCGTAGGCATAAGCGTTGGGAAGCCAGGCATGAAGCGGAAACAACGCGAGCTTCAGCGAGATGCCCACGGCAAGGAAGGCCAGTGCCGACAGGACCGCGGCGTTGTCGCCAAGATCGGGAATTCGGGTGGATAGATCGTAGAGATTCAGCGTTCCCGTCAACGTCCACAGCAGCCCGATACCGATGACGATGAAGGTCGCGCCAATCGTACCCATGATCAAGTACTGGTAAGCCCCGAGAAGCGCGCGCCGGTCACGCCCCATGGCGATTAGGACGTACGAGGAGAGCGAGGAAATTTCAAGAAATACGAAGATATTGAACGCATCGCCAGTGATCGTTACCCCCAGTAGGCCCGCGAGGCAGAGCAGGTACATGGTGTAGAACCAGCTCTGGCGCGTGGGGTCGATCTCCGCGGCCACGCTGGTCCGCGCATAGGGCAAGATGATCGCGGCGATCGCTGTAACGACCAGCAAGACGAAGACATTGATTGCATCGACACGATACTCGATACCGAGCGGTGCCTCCCAGCCCCCCATCATGTACGAGACCGTCCCGTACTGTGCGACTTCAATGCCGAGCGCAAGGGAAACCGCGAATGCTGCCCAGTTGGCAAACAACGCGATCTTCCATGCCGTCTCACCGGTCCGCAGCATGGCACATAGCGCCGCGGCGATGAGCGGGATCGCCACTTGTAAAGCCGGCAAGTTAGACGCAATCACGGGCCGTCTGCCTCGTGTACCTCGTCTTCCTCGATGGAGCCATACGCTTCGTTGATACGCACCACGAGCGCGAGGCCAAGGGCCAGCGTCGCAATACCAACGACGATTGCGGTGAGGATAAGGACGTGAGGCAGTGGGTTTGAGTAGACGGTGTACGCCTCCGAGAGAATGGGCGCGGTGCCGCCGAGGATCTTGCCCGGTGAGATGTAGAGCAGGTAAACGGAGGTCTGGAAAATGGCGAGACCAACCAACTTCTTGACCATATTTCCACGCGCGACCACAGCGTAGAGCCCGACCACCATCAAAATAACGGTAACCCAATGGTTGAAGTGAGGAAGCAGATCGGTCATGACGGCTCTGGCCCATCGCGTGGTGGGCGGCTCGCAAAAGCGTAGAAGATCCCGAGCATCGTCGAGGAGACGGTGACGAACACACCAAACTCAACCACGAGGATACCCAAGTGCTGCCCGCTCCTTGGCACACTGCTCAGGACCGAATAGTCCAGATAGTTCCCACCGAGCAAAAGACTTGCCACCCCGGTGCCGGCGAAGATGAGGACGCCGAGGGGGATCATGAAGAGCACCACACGCATCGGCGCAACGCGGCGGGCGGCAGGTATCCCGAAAATCAGGCCGTAGAGGATAATCGCGGTGGCGGCCGCCACACCGGCCTGAAAACCGCCCCCGGGGCCAAAGTCCCCGTGAAACTGCACGTACATCGCAAATACGAGAATCAGCGGCAGCAGCAGCTTCACTGCCACTCGAAGCACCACCGTCTCTTCCATCAATGGCACCGGCTTCGGCTCGGGCCCGGGGTCGGGCGCGCCCGGAGGACGCGTTCGAAGCCCGGTGTAGCGGCCGAGCCCCGCGAGAAGCACTAGCACCCCGATGCCGCCGGTGAAGATAACCGCCACCTCTCCTAAGGTGTCGTAGCCCCGATAGCTCGCCAGCACCGCGGTGACCACGTTGGGGGCGCCCGTCTCCACCTGGGCCCTCGCAAGGTACTCCGGCGCAACATGGCGCTGAGCCGGCGCGTTCGGGTCCCCAAAAGGCGGAAGGTCCATCGTGCCGTGAACCAGCGCGATCCCCACGACCACGGAAATAATCAACGGAACAATGGGGCGACGACGGGTCGGCGCCTCGCGAGTCCGGGTGAGCCCGAGGACCGATAACAGCAACACCACCGACATACCCGCACCAACCGCGGCCTCGGTCATGCCCACGTCCACCGCATCGAGGGCAACCATCAACGTGGCCATGAGGAAGCTGTAGACCCCGCTCAAGAGCACGACGGCAAAGAGATTCCGCAACCGAATCACACCGATTGCCGCTACCACCATCAGTAGCAGTAGGATGGCGTTGAGCAGAAGCTCGATCTCGGGGCTGCCCACCGTCGTCACGCGTCTTCCTCTGCCCCCGGCGATTCGATCGCCCGCGGCTTAACTCCCGCATGCATTGCCGCCTGCGCCAGAGCGTGGGTGGCAACCGGAGAGGTCAGCCCCACCAGCAACACGATGAAAACGAGCTTCAGCGTCACCAGGCTCAAACCCGCTTGCAAGGCCATACCCAGAGCCAAAAATCCAATACCCAAAGAATCGATCAGCGACGCAGCGTGCAGCCGTGCGAACACGTCGGGGAGGCGCCACATTCCAATACCGCCAACGACGCAGAATGCACCGCCGAGGATCAGCGTAATCCAGCTTGCGACCTCGAGTACGCCGTCCACTATGGTGCACCCTCGGGTCCGCCTTCGATTGGGTCACCTAAGTGACCCGCGCGCACGAAGCGAAGCACGGCGATGGTGCCGACAATGTTGAGAAGTACGTACAGGATGGCGATATCCAAGAATTCAGGACGACCTACTACGAAGCCCGTTAGCGCCAGAAGGACCACTGCGAGGGTGCCCGTCGAGTTCACTGCGAGCACGCGGTCGAACACCGTTGGGCCGCTAAGCGCACGCGCAATAGCCAGACCGAGTGCGACCAGCACAGCAAAGAGCGCCACCGCAAACATCACCGGCGTGAGCCCTCAAAACGGCTCACCATGCGGTCCATCGCGCCTTCCTCAACGTCTTGCGCACCCGCGGTGGTCAAGGCATGTACGTGGATTTTGTCGCCTTCGAGCTCCACGGACACGGTACCAGGAGTGAGCGTGATCGAATTCGCGTAGGTGGTGCGGCCGGCAACGGTGCGCTGGGTGGCGCGTACCGTGGTCAATGTCGGGCTTGCGGGTAGGCTAGGGCTCACGATGATTCGGGCGACAGTGAGGCCCGAGAGCAGGATCTGCCACAGCAGCCACGGCCAATACCAAAGGGCATTGAATACCAGCTGGATCGGAAAGCCTTCCTCGTCGACCACGCCCGCGCGGGCGCTCAACAACGCAATTGCCGCCACGCTCATCACGCCCAGTACCAAAATGAGCGGAATGAACAAGCCGGAAAGCCCAAGCCAAAACACGACGAGGACCAGAATAAAGGCGCAGGCGCGGAGCATCAGGTGGGTCCGTCCACGTCGAAGGGTCGACAGTCCTTTGGAAAAATAGTCGCCTAAGTGTAACAAGGTCCTGCCCGAGGTTGGGAGAGGCCCTGTTCATCGAGGCGGATTTTGCCATTCACGGGGCGGTGACAGAAGCCACGTCGGTGATTATTCTCATCCTTCTTCACCGGGACCTGTTGCATAGGAAGGAGATCGAACCATGCGCATGAAAGCCGCGGTGCTCTACGAGCCCAATCAGCCGTTGGTGGTCGAGGAAGTGGAACTCGACGAACCCAAAGCCGGTGAGGTGCTGGTGAAAATCGCCGCTGCCGGCGTGTGCCATTCGGATTTTCATATCATGAAGGGCGAATGGGCCTCACCCTTGCCGGTGGTGCTCGGACATGAAGGCGCGGGCGTCGTTGAGCGGGTAGGAGCAGGCGTTACCCGGCTCGAGCCCGGTCAGCCGGTGGTATTGAACTTCCGGGCGAACTGCGGCACTTGTCACTACTGCACCATCGGGCGGCCCGTACTCTGTGACGGGATCGCCTCTCCGCGCACCTCGATGTTCGACGGCACCACCCGTCTGCGAAAGAACGGCACCGAGATCCACCACATGGCGCGCACCGCGTGTTTCGCCGAGTACGCCGTCGTTCCCGAGTCGGGGGCCGTTCCGGTTCGCCGCGACATGCCGTTGGATAAGGCGTGCCTGGTCGGATGTGCCGTGATGACGGGGGTGGGTGCGGTGACAAATACCGCGCGCATCGAGCCCGGAGCCACGGTCGCGGTTATCGGTTGTGGGGGGGTGGGTCTCAATGCGGTACAAGGGGCCGCGCTGGCGGGTGCTGGCCGCATCATTGCTGTCGACATGCTGGACAACAAGCTCGAGTACGCCAAGGAATTCGGGGCCACCGATGTAGTCAATGCGGGCAACGGAGA
>Ga0310344_10003522_pt1 | contig 11644 bp, 11 predicted proteins | sample HC15DNA20200_MG_FD_203801 | JGI IMG/M metagenome (GOLD analysis project Ga0310344, IMG submission 203801) | Marine microbial communities from station ALOHA, North Pacific Subtropical Gyre - HC15-DNA-20-200_MG | ecosystem: Environmental > Aquatic > Marine > Oceanic | place: Pacific Ocean: North... | reverse complement strand
CATTAAATGAAATCTCTAGAGTCATAAAAAATGACGGTTCAATTTATATAATAGATACAATAACTTCTGATCAAAAAGAATTAAATAATTGGCACCAAAAAATAGAATTAATTAGGGATAAAAGTCACATTAAAAATTATTCCTTAATGGAATGGAGGAATTTTTTTGAAGACTCGGGGCTTGATCTTCATGAAACTCATCAAACCAGAGTAAATATGGAACTTGAAGATTGGATGGAGAGATCTGGAACTATCTCATCAGATAAGAAAATAATAAGAAACGAATATGGTGAGGCTAATAATAAAATAAAGGAATTTTTTGGTATAGAAAAAATAAATGACGATTTTAAATTTTATTGGCCAGTAGGCTTATTTTATCTGAAAAAATACTAATCTTTCCTAGATATAATTACACTTTCTCCAGGCTTTACCTGTTTTAAGGAATCTAATTCGCCAATAATCTTTCCCAGTATATTAACAGGGCTAGCAGGTCTTATTTCTTCTTCACTACTAGCCGGAGTAAGTCCAAAAAAAATGCAGAATGCATTTCCAGGAGGCCAATATCCTAGGTCACCTAATTCAACTACCTCTTTAGAATTATCTTCATTGTCAGACACAGGTATAGCGAAATAAATTTCATCTCCCCATGTGCTCACAGAACTATTAATAGGCAATGAATCCCAAATTAAATTAGATGTGTTGGAGTCATTAAGAACTCCTTCAAAAGATGAATTATCAAATTTTATATTGATACTTCTACTCAACTACTCGTACCTTAGTGCTTCTGCAGGATAAATTTTACTAGCTTCATTCGCAGGAATAACACTTGCTAAAATTGATGCAATGACTGTTATAAGGATTAATATTCCAACCTCTCCCACTGGAACAGAAAAACTTGCCCCTTCTAATTCTTTAGAAATTTCCCTAAAGATAAGATAAGACTGCATAACCCCTAAAAATATTCCTATTACAATCCCAATAAGAGTGATAAATGAAGATTCTATAAGAAATTGAGTTCTTATCATGCTTGATCTGAACCCTATAGCTCTAAGGACTCCCACAGATTGTCTTCTTTCTACTACTGCCCTTACAGATAAAACTCCTATAGCGGCAACACCTACAACCAAGCCAAGTCCGCTAAATCCTTGAAAAAGTTTATTAAAAGCATTGGATGTTTCTCTTTCCTCTTCAATATTATCTAACAAACTCTCAGCATTCATTCCATTAGCTATAAATATTTTCTCCAATTTCTGAGAATATTCTGATGCATTCTCTTTATTCTTAAGTGAGAAATAATAGGTGTCATTAGGCACATCTTCTCCAGCGATTGTAGAAACTAAATTATTAGAAGAATAAAAGGTAGATCCTCCTCCTCCAAAACCAGTACCACCAGCTAAATTCTCAATTACACCTATAATAATAAGAGGAGAGCCAGTTTCAGAACTTCTTCTTTTCTTCATCTCTATGTTTATAGATTGGATCTCTTTAAGGTCACCTGGCACAATCATTGAAGTTTTAAATCCCCTATCTGGGGGGCCAAATGGATCCCCAGATTCTATAATTGATCCACTTGCTAAAACTAAATTAGGATCACTACTTAATGAGTTCCAGATTTCCCGATCATTAGATCCATATTTTGGATCAAAATAAGAAAGTTGCCATTTATTAGTGTTAATAAAATCATCCCCTAAAGAAACCAATCGTGAACTCTTAAAAGTCTTGTTTTCTCCATCAATTTCCTTCACCTCAACACTTATACTTGAAGATCCAGTAACAACTGAGAAATCATCCATATTCAAAGAGTCTCTTATATCACCTTGAATAGCTTTTTCAGGACTAATCGTTCCTTTGATATCATAACCGCCTGTTATTCTGTCAGGTTGCTCTGTAGAAATATCGTTAATTCCATTCAGTACCGAAAAAATCATTAATGTATAAATAATTAAAGAAAACATGGCTACAGTTAATCCAGTTCTAAATTTTGAAGCCATAGGATAACTTATTGCAGTTTTAGTAACTGCTTTAAGTCCAGAGAATCTGGATAGAATTAGATTCAGAACAAATATTAACAGCGGAGTATTACTCATTACTAACCATACTGCCGCTGCAGTATTGATTCCGCCTCCAAGAGGCCAAAACCATGGACCAGGCTGTGTCCATTCAGCTGTAATAGAGTCAAAGAAATCAAAAGGGAGGTTATTTACTAAAAGAACCATACCACCTTCTAGAGTCCCAGCGATTTGATTAACTGTCTTATTATCTTTTATTGCCTTAGAAATAATAAATCTTATAAATAGCGCTAATGATAGGACTCCTCCAGTAATACCTAGGCTTAGATTCGCGAATGTCTCAGTTTGAAAAGCTAAAAATATTAACAATAAAGAGAATGCCCCTAATAAGGCGTATGAGTGCTTCCCAAACAATTTAAATAATGAAATTAATATATTTACTGGCCAAGTTACAGGGAACGCGATTAACAAAAGTATGTTTCTTAATCTTCCACCTTTTCCTGTTATAAATCTTAAAATCTGTTTAATTGGAAATAATAAGTCCCATACAAGATTTATAACCTTAGTACGAAAAGCCTCTGGCGCCTTCTTAACAAATTCTTCTTTAAGCCCCCTTATAGCAACAACTATATTTAAATTACTTGCTCTATAAGCAGAAATAAAAACAGTAATAAATGTCAATATAAGGCCTGCAGAAAAAGCAATTAAAGCAGAGGTCAAAGAAAAGTATGGCTTGATAACAAATGTACCTGCATCTATTAAATCTTGAAGGACGTAAACAAGGCCAAAACTCAATCCTATTCCAATAGAAGTTCCAGCCATTGCAGCAAGAAATGAATATACAGTTCCCTCAAATGTAAATAACTGAACAAGATCTCTTCTTTTCAACCCAACTGCTCTTGCCATTCCTAATTCAGTTGATCTAGCTGCAGCCAATAACACAAATACTAAAAATATAAGTAGCATTCCAACCATTATAGAAAATGAACCAAATATTGAGAAAATAGTAGTTACACCCGTAGCAACTGTTTCTGCTAATTTAACACCATTATTTTTTGAATCATCAACTCTCAAAGTTGTTAAATCACCAGACATCATTAATAACTTACCAGCATCTTCCTGAAGACCTGCCTTATCTAAAGCACCCAGAATGATTAATTGAAGTTGGTAATCACTAATACTAGTTATAAAATCTACATTAAACTTACTATTCTCTAAATCACTTGCAATTCTGCTTAATTCTTCAGAAGTCTCTTTATCTCTTTCTTCAATGGCCACTGCTTCTTCTTTAATTAAGGCCGGGATTCCATTGCCAGAGAGAACATCAAAGAAATTCTTTGCTACTTGATTATTAGTAAGATTAGATCTTAAAAATTTTGTAACATCATCAGATAATTCCAAAGATTTAGCCCCATCTCCTTTATTAGAAATTGCAATGTTAGTAATCATTCCATCTTTGCCCAATAATTTTTGCAAAGTTTTTAGTTCAAATAAAATTGTAGGAGTTACATTAGCTCCTGCAATACCTCTACTTTTTAATACATCTAAAACTACAAATTCTTCTTTAACAAGATTTAAGTAAATACCTATAGTGTCTCCTTTATTTAAATCAAGGACATCCCCCAAAGCGGCATTTATATAAACTTGACCTGAATTAAGTGAATTGAAAGACATTAATTTATCATTCAAATTTTTAATATCATCAAAATTATCTGAATACTTTCCATCCACTCCTCTTATTTGAACTCTACTCTCAGCAATTCCAGATTTATCATTTTCAGCAGGCAGGTCAATTTCGATATATGGCACAATACCATCAATATTAGAATTATTGGAAACTAATTTTTCTACATTCTCAAATTCTGAATATTCAAAATACTCAATACCAAAAAGTTGCCTTCCAGGTCCACTAATTATTTCATCTGCATTTCCAGAAGAATCAAATACCACAGAACGAACAGAATATCTTACCGTATCACCTATCCCCAAAGACACGGCTATAATAATTGAACTAAGCATAAGACCCATTACTATCAATGAACTTTGCCCTTTTCTTCTTGGAATATTTCTTGTTCCCATTTTAACGAGAATAAATCTCCTAAAGGCTCCAAAAAATATCACAATTGCTACAACAATTAAAATTGAAACCATGGAAATGGCCAGAGTGTTTGCAGGTATTCCAAATACTTTCTCTTCCACTTTACTTCACCACTTTCCCGTCTTTCATTTTAATTATTCTATTAGCTCTCCCTCCAACGTAATTAGAGTGAGTGACAATTACAAAAGTCTGATTATTCTTCTTATTTAAGTCAGTAAGTAGGTCCATAATCTCTACTTCATTAGTACTATCTAAATTACCAGTTGGCTCATCAGCCCATACTATAGCTGGCTCATTCACCAATGCTCTTGCAAGAGTGACTCTCTGTCTCTGTCCTCCTGAAAGTTCACCAGGCAGATGTTGACTCCACTCGAGAAGTCCTACATCATCAAGTTTTGCTTCTGATTTCTTTCTTGCCTCTTTAGCAGAAGTTCCAGAAACCAACAAAGGGAGTTCTACATTTTCTACAGTAGTTAGAACAGGTAGTAAGTTATAAGACTGAAAAACAAATCCCATGTTCTTGGCTCTAAATTCACTTAATTTATCGTCAGAGAGACTTTCAAGTTCCATATTCTGCAATTTAATACTTCCTGAGTTAATTGAATCTAAGCCAGAAAGGCAATTTAATAGGGTTGTTTTTCCGCATCCACTAGGCCCCATAATTGCAACCATTTCACCTTCTTTAATACTTATATCTACTCCGTCTAATGCGGTTACTTCGACATTTGTACTTTTGTATATCTTAACCACCTTAGAAGAAGTGATTACAACAGGACTTTGTTTCTTATTAGTAGTTAATTTTTTCTTGGGAGTATTAGTTGATTTCTTGGTTGGCTTCTTTGATATCTTCTTTTTACTTGCTGCCATTACTCCATACCTTTCTTATTAATGATAAATATTAACTAACAAATAATATCATATAAAAATAAAATATAGATCCAGAATTAGAAATTTATTTATTATATTAAATGCATATAAATCTAATTGATGATAAATTTATTACTTACGCAAATAAGGGGGAATTTTGGCTAAAGCTAGTGAAAAATCGGTAAAATGCTCTGAAAAAGATGAAAATTGCCATTGGATTATTGATCCTCCTAATGGACCAGTAAGTTCAGGTACATGTAAAAAATGTGGTTCAGTGAAAGAATTTAAGAATTCTTTTGAATATAACACTTGGCACGGGGAAAGGCCTAGCGCTAAAGATAAGGATAAGGATAAGGATAAGGATAAGGATGGCCAAGAAAAAAACACTAAAGGCAAACAGGATTAGTAGTTAATCTAAGAGAGAGAGATAAGTACCTCTCTCTCTTATAATTATTCTTTAAGCAATAGAAACTTTTGCTCCTGCTTCTTCCAATTGTTTCTTTCCTTCTTCAGCTTCGGCTTTAGGGACACCTTCTTTAACAGGAGAAGGAGCACCTTCAACTAGATCCTTAGCTTCCTTTAGGCCAAGACTTGTCAAAGTTCTTACAACTTTAATAACTGCAATCTTATTATCACCAAATGACTCTAAGGTTATAGTAGCCGTATCTTCATCGGAAGATCCTTCAGATCCGCCACCATCTCCAGATGCTGCTGCAGGGGCTGCTGCTGCAGGGGCTGCTGCAACAACGCCAAACTCATCCTGTAATGCTTTAACCAACTCTGATAATTCTAAAACACTCATTGATTTAACAGAATCTAAAATATCCTTTGCAGCACCACTCAAATCAACACTTGTTTTTGGTTCTTCAGCTTTTGGTTCTTCAGCTTTTGGTTCTTCAGCAGCTGGTTCTTCAGCTTTTGGTTCTTCAGCAGCTGGTTCTTCAGCAGCTGGTTCTTCAGCAGCTGGTTCTTCAGCAGCTGGTTCTTCAGCTTTTGGTTCTTCAGCAGCTGGTTCTTCAGCAGCTGGTTCTTCAGCTTTTGGTTCTTCAGCAGCTGGTTCTTTTTTCTCTTCCTCAAACATATTTTCTCCTTAAACTATTTTTATTATTTTTTTGATTCAGCAATATTATTTAATACAGACACTAATGATGATAATTGAGAACTAAGAGAAAAAACGAACCCTGTAATCGGTGACCCTATTTGTCCTACAACCTTAGCTATTAATTCATCTTTAGAAGGAAGCTTAGAAAGTTCTTTGACACTTTCACTAGTTAAAACATCGCCATTTAATATGGCTCCCATTACATTTATCTCTAATCCTTGATCTTTTATAGATTTGAAGAGAGATTTAGATGACTGGGCAGGATCTCCATTAGTAATCATTATTGCACAGGTGCCTGAAATTATCCCTTTCAAGTCGGGCAAATTTGCGCTATCTGCAGCTAAATGAGCAATATTATTTTTAACAATTCTATATTTTGCACCTGCTGAGTTCAGTGACTTTCTAAGCATAACCATATCATTAGCAGATATGTCTTTATACTGTGTCGAAACTAAATAATCAGAATTCTCAAAAATACCTTTTAATTCTTCTAATTGTTCTATATTTTTATTACTTGGCATAAAAAAAATCTCGAGCACAAAACTCGAGATACCTTCCTAATTTTTATTTAACTAGTACCTCGGTAGGAAATTAAGCTATCGCACCTACTGTCTTAAGCAACTGAAGTATGTTACATGCAAGAATATTTGAAGTCAAATTAGTTATAAATAGAGGATTCTAGGTCTTCTATATCCAACTGGATTCCAGGACCCATAGTAGTGCTAATTGAAGCCTTTTTTACTAACTTTCCTTTAAGCCCTTCAGGTTTAGAATCATAAATTGTTTTTACTACACTTTTTAAATTTTCAAACAACTGATCATCTGAAAAACTTGATTTACCTACATTAAAATGAATAACAGACGCACTATCTAATTTTATTTCAGTCCTACCTTTTCTTGAAGCTTCAATTGATTTAGCAATATTTTGAGGTTGAACTACAGTTCCAGTCTTAGGGTTAGGCATAAGACCTTTTCTTCCAAGATACTTTCCAAGCTTTCCGATCTTGCTCATTTGATCTGGAGTTGCAATTGCTACATCAAAATCAAGCCATCCGTCTTCAATTTTTTTTACTATCTCATCATCAGATATATAATCTGCGCCAGATTCTTTTGCAGTAGCAGCAGCGTCTCCTTCAGCAAAAACAAGAACTTTTGTTTCTTTTCCAGTTCCATGGGGAAGATCAGCAACTGTTCTGATTTGTTCTTCCGCATTTTTTGGATCAGCAGAGGTAACTAAATGCATCTCAACAGACTCATCAAACTTAGCAGAAGCTATATCTTTTATTAGATTTATTGAATCTTTTATAGGATATAATTTATCTTCAATTTTTTTTCTTTGTTCTAAATATCTCTTACTCTTCTTCATAATCTATTCTTGAACCTCAATTCCCATACTTCTAGCTGTACCAGCAATTATCTTGGCTGCAGCATCTTCGTTCATGGCATTTAGATCCTGCATTTTTTGCTTTCCTATTTCTTTTGCTTGTTGATAAGTTATTTGACCAACAACTTGAACGCCACTCTCAGAAGCACCTTTAGGAATCTTGGCAGCCTTTAAAATTAGTGCAGCAGCAGGAGGGCTTTTTAACTCAAATGTGAATGATTTATCCTGATAAATTGTTATTTCAACAGGGATAACATCACCTTTCATATTTGCAGTTTTCTCATTATATTCTTTAACAAAAGCCATAATGTTTGCGCCATGTTGACCTAAAGCAGGACCAACAGGAGGTGCTGCTGTTGCGCCTCCACCTTCTATCTGAAGTTTGACAATTGCTTCTATTTTTTTAGCCATTTTCTAATTTCTTTCTAACTGTAAAAAATCTAAATCAACAGGTGTATCTCTTCCAAAAAAGGATACTAAAACTCTTGCTTTTCCTTTATCCTCGTCGACGTATTCTACAGTACCAAGGAATTCAGCGAAAGGACCATCAGTGATCTTTACCGAATCTCCTTCATTAAATCCTACTCTAACTCTAGGTGAATCCGCATTCATTCTAGAAAAAATATGTTCCACTTCTGAATCTGTTAGAGGAACAGGCTTTGGTCTTGTATCTTTTTCATCTTCAGCTGAAATAAATCCAGTAACACCTGGAGTATTTCTAACATTAAACCAAGTTTGGTCATCGAGTGCCATGCTAACTAATATATAACCAGCGTACATCTTTTTTTCAACGGTGTGCCTCTCACCATCTTTCACCTCTACCTCTTCTTCAGTAGGAACAACAACCTCAAAGACGTTCTTATGCAAACCCATTGTTTCTATTCTTTGATCAAGGTTCTTTTTTACTCTATCTTCTTGCCCAGAATAACAATGAAGAATATACCACCTAGCTTCAAGTTCAGTATTTGTCGCATCTTTTTCCATTTTAACCTTCTGTAAGAATCTTAAATAACTCTGCAAAACCCATATCAATCAGAGATAAAATCGCTCCAATTGTGCCGGATATGATCAAAACAAGTATAGTAAGTCTTATCGCCTCTCTCCTAGTAGGCCAAGTAACCTTTTTCAGTTCATCCCATATTATTGAGAATGATTTAATAGGCGAAGTCCTATTAGAATTAGGAGATATTTTTTCATCTGCAGCCATTATTAATTTTCCCTGTGCAGAACTCTTTTTCTGCATTTAGGACTCTTGCAAAACTTTACCAACTCAATTCTTTCAGTTGTATTTCTCCTGTTTTTCTCAGAATGATAATTTCTTTCTTTACACTCTGTACAAACAAGAGTGATTAAAACTCTTGATCCAGTCTTTGCCATATCATTTTTCCTTTAATCAGTTAAGGTTATTAGCCAACCACTGAAGTTATAACTCCAGAACCAACAGTTCGTCCACCTTCTCTAACTGCAAATCTTAACTCTTCCTCTAATGCAACAGGGTACATCAATTCAACATCAACAGTTGTATTATCCCCTGGCATTAACATTTCAGTACCTTCTGGCAAAGTTATTGTTCCTGTTACATCAGTTGTTCTAATGTAAAACTGAGGCTTGTAACCTGAGAAGAAAGGAGTATGTCTACCCCCCTCCTCTTTAGTCAAAACATAAATCTGTGCCTTGGCCTTTGTTCCTGGCTTTAAAGTACCTGGCTTGCACACAACTGCTCCTCTAGCAATATCTTCTCTTTCAAGACCTCTTACTAGACAGCCTACAGCATCACCAGCAATTCCAGATTCCAATGACTTATGGAACATCTCTACACCAGTTATAGTAGTTTTCTGACTTTGACCAAAACCAACTATTTCAACTTCTTCACCAACTTTAACTTCTCCTCTTTCAACTCTTCCAGTTACAACAGTTCCTCTTCCTTTGATGCTAAATACATCCTCTACAGGCATTAAGAAAGGCATATCAGTTGGCCTTTCAGGTATAGGAACATACTCATCTACCTGATTCATTAACTCAACTACTTTCTCAGACCATTCTCCTTTACCTTCTTCCTCAAGGGCTTTAAGAGCGCTAACCCTTACAATAGGAGTATCGTCTCCAGGAAAACCATATTCATTTAATAATTCTCGGACTTCCATTTCAACTAATTCTAATAACTCTTCGTCGTCCATCACATCAGTTTTGTTCAATGCAACAACGATTTTAGGAACATTCACCTGTCTAGCCAACAGTAAGTGCTCTCTGGTCTGCGGCATAGGCCCATCTGGTGCGCTAACTACTAATATTGCTCCATCCATTTGAGCAGCGCCAGTAATCATATTCTTAATATAGTCTGCGTGACCTGGACAATCAACGTGAGCATAATGCCTTGTGTCTGTCTCATATTCAACGTGTGTAATTGCAATTGTTACACCTCGTTCTTTTTCTTCAGGCGCGTTATCAATAGAGTCAAAAGCTCTAAATGAAACATTATCCTGTTTAGCTGCCAAGCAAGCTGTTATTGCTGCCGTCATAGTTGTTTTACCATGGTCAACATGACCAATAGTTCCCACATTAACGTGGGGTTTGCTTCTGTCGTAAACTTGTTTACCCATTTTTTTTACCTCCGGATTTAATCCAATCGATATTTTACTATTATTTTTTAAATTCTGCTATGGAGCCCACAACCAGAGTTGAACTGGTGACCTCGTTCTTACCAAGAACGTGCTCTACCACTGAGCTATGTGGGCGACTTTTGTCTGGTGCAGGGGGAGGGATTCGAACCCCCGTAGCCCAAAGGCGCCAGATTTACAGTCTGGTGGTATTAGCCACTCACCCACCCCTGCCTGATCCATATAGCATAGTAGCACAGGAGAGAATTCTAATGCCAGTTGATAAATTAAACAATAGGATAATGATATTTTATATATTTGGAGCCTCGGGAGGGAGTTGAACCCACAACCTGCTGATTACAAATCAGCTGCTCTGCCATTGAGCTACCGAGGCATTCTCTTTGATTGATTAATTGCTTCTTCGAAAATAACTTTCAAAGGAATATTATGCATTTTTGCAAGATTCTTGCAATCTTCATACTCAGGATGATAACCAATAACATCATTATCATCAGACAACTTTAATTTTACCCTAACTTCGCCATATTCTGTTGAAACTTTTTTTTCTGATCTGTTAAACCTTACACGATCTATAGAACTTATCCTAAGACCAAATGTAGATGTCTCTTTATTAATTATAGATACTACCTGTTCTATTATCTCTTGATTGCATAAAACTGAAATCATAACGGCTGGCCTATTCTTCTTCATTAAGATGTTAGAGCACCAAACATCTTTTGCTCCTATCTGGAATATTTTTTCCATTAAATATGGCACTATTTCAGGACTCATATCATCTATGTTCGTCTCGATTATAGATAATTTTTCTAAGAAATTTGTATCTGGTTTCATAATTGATACGGAAATAGAATTTGATATTTCCTTAAAATCAGCATTACCAGCACCAAACCCTGTATTTAAAATTTTTGAGGAATCGAAATTATGAAATTTAAAATTTTTTAATAAGCTTAGTCCAGTTGGAGTGCAAAATTCAAAATTAACTTTTTCATTAAAACCAAACACTGGAATATCAATTTTTTTTACTAAATTCAAACTTACGGGTGCCAAACTAGATACAATTCCATGCTCTATAGACACATTACCTTGAGAAAAAGGTACCGCTGATGAGAATATGTTACTGATATTTAAATACTCAATACAAGAATAGAATCCAACAATATCAAAAATAGTATCTATTGAACCTAACTCATGAGGATTATTATTTTCATCGCCATGAACCTCTTCTTCAGATTCTTTTAATAAATCCAAAGTGCTTTTTATATTTTTATATAAATTTAAATTTTTTTTAAACGGTTCTATTGTAGAAAATAGATCTTTCCAATTGTACTTATGATTTAGTAAATCTTTTGGAAAAATAGGCTCAATTAATACGCATTGAACCGGCCCTCTATTAACTCTTTTAGTATTAATTGAAATCTTTGAGTCAATTAATCTTAAATTGTCTATTATCTTCTCAACTGGTACGCCTAGATCAATCAGAGAAGCGATCAGCATATCCCCGCTTACCCCAGCATTTAAGTTAAAATATAGAAAGTCTTCTTTTTTCAATTGGTTACTCAAAATATGG
>Ga0310344_10003521_pt1 | contig 11644 bp, 15 predicted proteins | sample HC15DNA20200_MG_FD_203801 | JGI IMG/M metagenome (GOLD analysis project Ga0310344, IMG submission 203801) | Marine microbial communities from station ALOHA, North Pacific Subtropical Gyre - HC15-DNA-20-200_MG | ecosystem: Environmental > Aquatic > Marine > Oceanic | place: Pacific Ocean: North... | reverse complement strand
TGAAGAAACCAAGGCGACTCCCCGGGCCCTGATTCGTATAAACCCAGAAGTAATCACATCATGGGCAGGCCCAGGATGGCATGCTCGCTATGAAGAGTAATTATGGCACGATAAGAATAAAGTCCTGATACCCTTACATGGAAGATAAAATGAATACGCCAGATTTACAAATCGAAGCCACTCGGTTGGCAAAAGAAGAAACAGAACGTGCAAAAAGAGACCTTTGTGAATATTTGGCTAAATTTGTTTAGAAATCAAACTGATGCCATGGCAATTTTTTAGAATGTTAGGGATACCTTAAGCGCTCCGTCATCCTTGGAATAGGCGAGGTCAAATGCCTCCTGTACATCAGTTATGGGAAACTGATGTGTAACGAACGGTGACATGTCGATGTCGCCTCGTCTTATATAATCAACTGCAAGTCTAAAATCAGGGAGCCCATCCACATCCTGCGCACCAAATGTGGCGTACACATTTAAACGCTTTCTAAAGAATGTGTCCCAATCAAATGGCACTTTGTCCATCGTGGGTGGAAGACCAAACAAAGCTACAGTACCTAAAGCTTTCGTCATCGCTATGGCCTGATTGAGTGTATCGACACTTCCAACACCTTCTACCACTAAGTCCGCACCATTCCCATCTGTTAAATCCATAACTGCGTCTACAGCCCTTTGTCCCACAACATCTACAATATCGTCAGCACCCATCGTCCTGCCCGCTTGCCGCCTATTGGCCACAGGCTCAATCACTATGATACGCTGAGCTCCAAGACGCCGAAGCATAAAATCGTGGAACAGTCCTACAGACCCCTGACCCACAACCACTACTGTTTTACCTAGCACTTCTGGAAGTTTGCGAGCGCCAAACACCACGGTCCCCAATTGTTGGGCCATCAACAAATGAGGTATGGGAACCCCATCGGGCATTTTCAAAAGAAATTTAGGATCTATTAATTGGTAACCAGCAAAAGTTTTAGACTCATAAATATTAGGAACCGTTAAAACCAGATCTCCTTTTACAAAATCCTCCACACTAGATTCGACTACATAGCCAATTCCTTCGTGACCAGGATACCCATGGGGAAGCGGAAAGTCATAAGCGTTCCAGCCCATATACACTACATGTAGGTCACTTCCACAAATTGAAGCCATCTCGGTTTTAACCAAAACTTTCCCAGGCTCCATTACAGGTATAGAAATATCATCACATTGAAGCTTGCCAAGATCAATGGCTAAAGCCGCTGGCATATTACCCATGCTAAGCACCAACCTACTTTATCTTTAATTCATCAATCAAAATTCTCTATCATATAGGCCGACTCGTCAAGCTATGTGCCAGAAAAAGGAGAAGAAACTATGAGTTATTTCATTTCAAAGCACGTTTATTTAAGGAAGGGCTATTACAGCAGCTTAATCATGGTCGTATCGGTGTTTTTCGGGTCATCAAGCCTAATTGCCGGCGCATCCGCCAGTCACTATTTAGGGGATTTTCTTGATGCAAGAGATTTAGAAATATTTGAAACGGCTGTACGATTTCAAATGTATCATTCAATAATCCTACTTATTATAGGTAGCTTGCACACCATAGGTAGAAAGATCAATATATTGAAACTTGGGCTACTAGAGGTCGCTGCTACATTTGTAGGCGTCGGAATAATTATGTTCAGCGGAAGTTTATATATTCTAGCTATAACGGACTCTGTCAACTGGATCGGACCTCTAACCCCACTGGGTGGAGTTCTACTTATCATTGGTTGGTTTTGCTTGGCCTTAGCAGCATTTAATTCGTATTCAAAAATCGAATTAGCCGGCACCTAGGATTTTAGCAGGATTATATTTGACCAAAAGAGACACTTCTGCTTCTGACATGCCCTCAGCTAACATTGAAGCAATAGCCATTCTCATGCCTTCTACGGGAGTAGGATTCATCCACTGGCCCAAATCAGTACTGATAATACAGTGTTCAATTCCTACCTTCCCTAGCATTTTCGCGAAGTCGGTGACTGACAATTTTGTGTCGGACGGCATGCAAGACAAAAATGTATACTCCAAACGTGCGCCAAGGCTTATCATCTCCATCTGCTCGTCAAGGGAAGCGGAAAGTGAAGAATTACTAGCGATCATATTGGTAATACCAAAAGATCGAGCGGTTTCAAATAACTGAATTGTTTCTGAAGGTGAAATATCACCGGATGCAAGCACCATATCGTTGTCCTTGATTACCTTAAGCATTGTCCTTACATTACGATTAATCTCTCCAGCATCATCTAAAAGTGGCCTATTAGGGTTTGAGCCTTCTTCATCTCTGTCCCAATTTGACTCATAATCAGAAAGCCAAACTATTTTCGTGCCCAACTTGCCCGCCGTTTGCACTGCACTAGGATTCAAACCGCCTACAGAATGATTTAGAGTAATGGCCCCATAAACATTTAGCCCTGGATACATCTGACCTAAAACATAAGCAAGAGAGGTTGTAGGATAATAATTGGATTTAAGAACCAGGCCTGCCATTTCAGCTTCATAGGCCTCACGGGCTACCTCTAAGACATCCAATCTTCTCTCTTCAATATCTGGAGCCGCGTGAACATGCAGATCGTAACTACCTTTAAGTATTTGTTCAATTGTGGAATTCATGTATCCTTGCATCCGTTCTAAAAACCTTCTTTAAGATAAGTAAGTATCTTTAATATAATCAGGAAACTCCATCATATTCAAATGATTTCGTAATCATCAAGGCACTCACGTAGATTCTTCATTTTCATTTCACATAGATCACCGAAAAACATTGTTCTATTAGACTACGCACCGCCTCGCGCGCTAGTGTACAATATAGATAGATCGTCTACAATGAAACTATTAACCTGCCCGTAGGACTTGCAATCAGGAGTTAACTTGTTAAATAAGCTAGGAAAAATTACATCCATTTCCCAGAATCAGGAAGGCCTTGATGTGCCGCCCGGACAATTCGTAACCAAAAAATTTCCTATCCTGACCTACGGTTCTGTCCCCACTATAAACTTGGAAACCTGGCGCTTCAGGATTTTTGGACTAGTAAGAGAAGAGGTTTCACTCAATTGGCACGAATTTAACGAACTGCCAAAAGTAGAACTCGAATCAGAATTTCACTGCGTAACCCAATGGAGCAAACTCGAAAACACGTGGGAAGGGGTACTTTTAAACGATATTCTCCAATTGGTGAATCCATTGGACAATGCCAATTTTGCAATGATTCACTGTTATGGCACCTACAGCACCAATCTTCCAATGAGTGTAGCAACTGATGAAGACGTCCTTTTTGCATACAAACACGACGGAGAGATAATCTCCCCCGATCATGGCTGGCCACTGCGTTTCGTTGTACCAAAGAGATACGGTTGGAAAAGTGCAAAATGGGTAAACGGATTAGAATTAATGGAGCATGACAAGCCTGGGTTTTGGGAGTCAAGAGGATACCACAACGAAGGGGACCCTTGGAAAGAGGAGCGGTGGTGGGATAGTTTGACATGAACACCAAAATATAACGCCGCCATCGTGCTACCATTTACTATCCTCAAAGACGAAATGAGAACACGATACGGTCAGTCCAAGCAACTTGTAAATTCCCATAAATAATGGATTTCAAGACTCTATAGATCCTTCTCTCCACAAGGGTTATAAGGAAAGATTCTTTCCCTTTGCTGCCCATTTGATCCCGCATTTCCAAACAAACCAGATGTGACCTCTATTAAATCATACACCTTGACATACTTCGTATCAATGTGACAGAATTATGTAAGCGATGAGTATTAGCAGCTTTATATGAAGAATCCCAGCAACAACCATTGTGTTGGCTGTTTATATCATCCCTGACTATTTATAATCTCGTCTCAAACCAATCAGGGGACCGAACTATGAGGCAAAGAAGAATTCAAGATGAAGACGTGGAAGGTGTATATATCATAAGCGTGGCTGCTCGTATTTTAGAAATGCATCCACAAACTTTGAGAAAATACGAAAGAGTGGGCCTTGTACGTCCTTCGAGGACTGTTGGCATGCTCAGGCTATATTCTGAAGAAGATGTTGCTAGATTACGGCTAATAAAACATCTTGTCGGCGAACTAGGCTTAAACTTAGCAGGTGTTCAATTAGCACTGGGCTTATTCAACGGTTTGTTAAATATGAAAAGGGCGGTCAATCAACTCCAAGGCCCTAGGCTTAAGCAATCTTTGAACCAGAGTTTAGATGAAATGCTTGAGCTATTACATGCCAGATTGAGATAATGTTGTGGTTGGAGGTTCCGTAAAAGGATGAGCAATCGAGATAATCTAGAGGAAATGCCTCAGGAAACAGACATATCCCTGGATCCGACAAGCGAACAAGAAGATCCGTTAGCATCTCATAACCCTCTAGGGGAATATGATGAGTCCGAACCATTGGTAGTCGAACTACATGAGACCAGGAAGGAACGGGATAATTTTAAATCTATCGCCCAACGTGCCCAAGCGGACCTGATAAATTACAGAGCACGAGCGCTAGATGAAAAAAATGAAGCAATTAAAAACACCACCATAGAACTATTAAAGAAGATTTTAAGTGTGGTGGACGATCTGGAGCGTGCCATTAATCTTATACCACACGAAGCTGTATCACCAGGATGGATTGAAGGACTTGAATTAGTGCAACGTAATCTGAGTTCAACATTAAATTCTGAGGGAGTCAAACGCTTGGACTCTCTAAACAACATTTTCGATCCAAGAGTACATGAAGCACTGTCCTACCAAGAATCTGAAGAATTCGATGAAGGCATAGTAGTAGAGGTCTTCAGGGAAGGCTATGAGCTAAATGGGAAAATTATTAGGGCCGCTCAAGTGATAGTTTCAAAATCAATAAATAGGGATTCCCAGGGAATCTAATCTAAGATCAAATCAGGAGACACTGTAATGGCTAAAATCCTCGGAATAGACTTAGGAACCACCAATTCAGCGATGGCCGTCGTGGAAGCCGGCGAACCTAGAATTTCGGAGAACTCTGAAGGGGGACGTACTACACCTTCAGTTGTCGCACTTAATTCGAGAACTGGCGAACGCTACGTGGGAATGACAGCGAAACGCCAAGCAGTCACTAACCCAGAAAACACTATTTATTCGGTAAAACGTCTCATGGGGCGCAGGTTCGCAGATGAAAGTGTTGTTCAAGACTTGCCCCTTCTTTCATATGAGGTAGTGAAGCATGACAATAATGATGCTTATGTAAAAATGGGTGACAGAAACTACGCTCCTCCTGAAATTTCAGCTATGGTGCTACAGAAACTAAAGCAGGATGCAGAAGCAAAACTAAATGAAACTATAACGCAGGCCGTAATCACGGTACCGGCGTATTTCAACGACAGTCAAAGAAACGCGACTAAGGACGCAGGACGCATAGCCGGGCTCGAGGTTCTGAGAATATTAAATGAGCCTACAGCGGCTGCCTTAGCTTATGGATTAGATAAGCAATCTGATGAAACGATAGCAGTTTATGATCTTGGCGGAGGTACGTTCGACATAACTATTCTTCAAATAGGCGATGGAGTTTTTGAAGTCAAAGCCACCAATGGCGATACTCATCTCGGAGGCGACGATTTTGATCAGCGAATCGTCGATTGGATATCAGAAGAATTCAAAAAAGAACAAGGTATAGATCTCAAGCAAGATAACATGGCCCTCCAAAGACTAAAAGAAGCTGCCGAGCGAGCCAAGATTGAATTATCCACACTTATGCAAACGGAAATAAATTTACCCTTCATAACTGCAGACGCTACTGGGCCCAAACACATGGTCATGACCCTGACTAGAGCCAAACTAGAACAATTAGTGGAGGACTTGATTAGGCGTTCTGTAGAGCCTTGTAAGCAAGCGTTATCTGACGCAGGAATATCAGCGAGTGAAATAGACGAGATAGTTATGGTTGGCGGAATGACTCGTATGCCTAAGGTAGTAGAAATCACCCAAGAACTCTTCGGCAAAGAGCCTCATCAAGGCGTTAATCCTGATGAGGTCGTAGCTATGGGAGCAGCCATCCAAGCAGGCGTCCTACAAGGAGAAGTACAAGATCTCTTACTACTGGACGTCACCCCGCTAAGTTTGGGTATCGAAACCCTTGGAGGAGTGTCTACAACACTAATAGAACGTAACACTACAATCCCAACTTCCAAAAGTGAGACGTTTAGCACTGCAGCTGACAATCAGCCAAGTGTAGAAGTTCATGTTGTTCAAGGTGAGCGTAGTATGGCTTCCGAAAACAAAAGTATAGGAAGATTCATGCTAGACGGTATCTTGCCAGCTCCTCGTGGGGTTCCACAGATCTCAGTCACATTTGACATTGACGCCAACGGCATACTGAACGTTTCTGCCAAAGATACTGGCACCGGTAAGGAGCAACGTATAACTATTACGGCTAGCTCCGGACTAAGTGAAAATGAAATAGAAGATATGGTACGGGACGCTGAACAGCATGCAGACGAAGACCAAAAGCGAAGAGATCAAGTGCAAGCGCAAAATACCATGGATAATCTCATTTATACTGCTCAACAATTATTGGATGATAACAGTGACACAATCCCAGAAGATATTAAAGCCAACATAACAGATAAGATTAGCTCAGCTAAAGCCGCTATTGAAGTCGGGGACGCAGACCAAATTCAAACCGCTTCTGACGAATTGCAAGAGGCACTCCAAAAAGCCGGTGAAGCTGTATATTCTCAAAGCGGATCGAACGACGATCTAGGATCTGAAGGTACGGATTCTCAGTCGCCCAAGGAAGAAGCCGATGATGGAGATACAGTAGAAGGGGAATTTCGAGAAGTATAAAGTTTCTTTTGTTCAATACCTTTAATAAAGAACGGGCCGCTTGTTGACAAGCGGCCCGTTCTTTATTAGATCCACAATTACTATTTCACAATGATCACCGTTTGGTGAATTGTTTTGCTTTTCTGGCCTTTTTAAGCCCGTACTTCCGTCTTTCTTTAACTCTTGGATCGCGTGTTAGTAATCCCGCTCTTTTAAGTGGGGTGCGGAGATTGGGATCTGCAATCTGCAGTGCTCTCGCTATCCCATGCCTTATGGCTCCTGCTTGACCTGTTATACCCCCACCACTAACTTTAGCTACAACTCGAAAACGACCTTGGGTATCAGACGTTCTAAATGGTTCATTTATCACTCGTTGCCAGTTTTCCCACGGAAAAGCCTCTTCAATCGGTTTGCCATTAACCACAACAGGCCCTTTTTCCATATACAGCCTCACCCTGGCAATAGCATTTTTGCGCCTACCTGTGGCATAGTAGTATTGTTGTTGAGTCGTCAATTAAGCTCCCTCCGGTTACTAAACATCATGTGACATTACCTTTTATCTGAGCCTCATGTGGATGATCTGGGCCAGCATACACTTTCATCCGAGCTAGCATATGACGACCAAGGGCATTCTTGGGCAGCATACCCTTCACGGAATGTTTTATAGCACGCGTTGGATCTCTCTCCAGGACCTGTTCCAACGTCCTCTCTTTTAAACCTCCGTGATACCCACTGTGCTTATAGTACATCTTTTGGGCACGTTTGTTGCCAGTAACATGAATCTTTTCTGCATTTACTACTATTACGTAATCCCCCGTATTCAGATGGGGAACATATATAGGTTTATGCTTGCCCTGTAGCAACACGGCGATTTCAGATGAAAGCCTTCCCAATGTCTTATTCTCAGCATCTATTAGATGCCACTCAGGCGTCAATTCAGATGCCTTTGTCTGATATGCTTTGTATCCTGTTGCCATGGTTCTATTCACCAACTCTCGGAGGAAAATCTTTGTATTCTACACTTACCAATTTAAGACCCTGTGGAGGCAAACTATGAGCTATCCCTTCAACCCCATTACCCTCAATCATACCTCTAACAACACTAGGCTCAAGTTTCCCTCTTCCCACATCCAGAATTGCTCCCGCCATTCGCCTAACCTGATGTGGAAGGAAGGCGTTCCCTTGAATCTCTAATTCTAAAATGTCACCGTAATCCTTCATTTCTATTTTATATATTCTTCTAACTGTACTGGCGTCTTTGCTCTCTAGTGGACCAGCAAACCGTTTGAAGTCATGACAGCCTTTGAATGATAAAGCAGTTGTTCTCATCTTTTCTATATCGATATCTACAGGTATCCTATGACTAGTCGTTCTCCTAATGGGAGAACGAGTACGACTCCTAAAAAACGAGTATACATACGTGCGACTTAAGGCTTCTCTACGTGGATCAAAAGTCTGTGACACAACGTGTGCATCTTTGACAGCTATATCTGAAGGGAGAAAGTGATTTAGCCCCCTACGAACATCAATACACGTTAGCCCACTTACAAGTTCAAAACATACTACCTGACCTAGAGCATGTACACGAGCATCTGTCCTACCAGCAGCCTTGACTCTAACTCGTTCTCCAGTGAGAGCTTTTATTGATTTTTCAAGTTCCTCCTGTATTGTGGGGACATCCTTCTGATATTGGAACCCACAATAGTTAGTACCGTCATATTCCAAAACTACTGCCAGTTTCATCCTGGCATCCCTCAAATCTATATTTCTATGATGGCATTAACTCGATCATGGCCATCATAGCTGCATCACCCTTCCTAGGCGCCATTTTTATCACCCGGGTATAGCCCCCATTTCGATCCTCATAACGCTCTGAGAGCTCGGAAAACACTTTACGCACAGCACTTTTTTGAGTCAAGACGCCCGCACACCTGCGCCTATCGTGGAGGGTACCTGCTTTGCCATAACTTATAATTTTTTCAGCCATCCTACGAACTTCTTTGGCCTTAGCCTCGGTCGTCGTAACCGACTCGTGTTCGATCAAATCAGTCACCATACCCCTCAGCATTGCTAGTCTATGTGATGTGGGTCGGCCAAGTTTTCGACCGGCCAATTTATGTCTCATGATATTGCCTGCACCGTTCTCTAAATTTTTCTCCGCCAGCCAAACTCATCGTCAAGCTCGTATATAATTCCGATGAAAATTCTCACTCTTCTACTACCTCTGTTCCGGTGTCTGGTTCTTCTGCAACCACAGCCGGATCCAAGTCAGGGGGGAGTAGATCCATTTCCCTTAACTTATCAAATAATTCAGTGTAAGACTTCTCACCAAAATTCCTTATCGCGAGGAGCTCTGATTTATTCATTTCAAGAACCTCACCAACCTTATTGATCCCAGCTCTTTTAAGGCAGTTCAGGGTCCTTGAAGATAAATCAAGACGCTCCACCTGAACGTTATATTGCTTAGGCTCTATACTCGGGATCTTAGGCATTGAATCGGGGTCGTCAGATTCCATCTGTAACTTTGCAAACATGAAGAACTTGTTCATCAGGAGATCACCCGCTTGCCTCACTGCAACCACAGGATCTATAGAACCATCGGTCCAGACTTCTATAACCAGTCTCTCGAAGTCAGTTCTCTGTCCAACTCTAGTATTTTCTACCTTAAAATTCACTTTCCTAACTGGCGTGTATACAGCATCCACAGGAAGAACACCAATTGGCTGTCCCTCCGAGTTTCCTGCCACGTCATAACCAACCCCTCTCTCCACGTTAAACTCCACAGCTAATTTAGCTTCTGAAGAATCAAGTGTTGCAAGGTGCAGTTCAGGATTCACGACTTCAAAATCAGAAGATGCCATGATGTCAGCAGCACTCACTTCGCCTTCACCAGCAACTTCTAATCTCAACTTACCAGGGCGGTCCACCTCTGACCGCAAACGGATGCCCTTAACATTCAGGAGGAACTCTGACACTTCCTCCTTTACATGAGGTATCGTGCCATACTCGTGCAAAACACCCTCTATCTTAATCCACGTAACCGCAGTGCCCTGCAAAGAACTATATAGCACCCGTCTCAGTGGATTGCCAAGAGTCATGCCGTATCCCTGCTCTAAGGGCTCTATAGCGAACTTGCCATATCTATCATCCGCATCCAATACGGAGATCTGAGGAAGAGGAATCTGTTCCTCTTCTTCCTCTGCTTCTGGCGTGGCAAATGTTTGTAGTTCTATCACCATGTAGACATACCCCTACCTAAATTATTACGAAATATCCAAGTTTAACTATTTAGAATAAAACTCCACTATCAGCCTGGAGTCAATCCCAGTCTCAATATCATCAGGCTGCGGGAAATTCGCGACTTCTCCCTTTAAAGTCGGAACATCCAAGCTCAGCCACAACGGTACAGGTCGCTTGGGAAGCCCATCAGTAAACGTCTCAATATATTCGGGTACAGACCCATTCACGCGCTTCCAACTAATTACGTCCCCTTTATTCACAAGAAAAGAAGCAATATCCATACGCTTCCCATTCACGAAAAAATGGCCGTGGTTGACCAGTTGCCTAGCTTGCCTCCGAGAATCTGCAAAAGCAAGTCTATATATTACGTTATCTAATCGCCTCTCTAGCAATTGAAGTAATACATCACCAGTAACCCCTTCATCTTCTCTAGCCATATCAAAGTACTTCCTGAATTGCCTCTCTAGTACTCCGTAAGTGAACCTAGCCTTCTGTTTTTCCCTCAACTGAAGGGCCCAGTCAGAAGACCTTCTCCTCCTAGGCACAGTGTTACCCGGAGGTCGACGACGCTTCTCTATAGCGCACCTAGGGCTATAGCATCGTTCGCCTTTGAGGAACAATTTTTCCCCTATTCTGCGGCATTGCCGGCATACTGCATCCGTATATCGTGCCATTAGATTAGTATCTAGTCCTCCGATTTTTTCTTAAAATCCAATTAATTCTTTACACTGTATGTACTGAATGACTCAATACATTACATTATATCCCATTACACGCGCCTTCGTTTACGGGGGCGTGTTCCATTGTGAGGTATGGGAGTCACATCCCTGATACTCGTAACCAATAGCCCAGCACTCTGAAGTGCACGAATGGCCGCCTCACGACCAGCACCTGGGCCTCGGACAAATATCTGAACTTGACGCAAGCCTTGATCCATGCCTTTACGAGCTGCATCTTCGGCCGCTCGTTGCGCGGCGAACGCTGTAGATTTCCTAGAACCTTTAAATCCAACAGTCCCCGCACTCCCCCAAGCGAGCACTTCTCCTGAAGGATCCGTAAGAGTTATAATAGTATTATTAAATGTAGACTGGATAAAAGCCTTTCCTACTGGCACAGATCTTCTTTCGCGTCTACGTGTTCTTGGTCTCCTTGGCATTATATCTACTTCCTACACAATCTATTTCATAGTTCGTCGACGACCGGCGACAGTCTGTCTACGACCACGTTTGGTCCTACCATTCGTCTTGGTCCTTTGTCCCCTTGAAGGTAATCCTCTTCTATGTCTCAAGCCCCTGTAAGTACCTATATCTATAAGCCGTCTTATATTCAGGTTGACCTCTCTGCGGAGATCTCCTTCCACGACCTTCTCTTTATCGACGATCTCACGAATTCTATTCAGATCCTGATCATCTAAATCGCTTACCCTGGGGTTATCCAGCACACCTGCTCTATCTAAGACATCACGTGCCTGAGTTGGACCGATCCCATATATACTACGTAGGGCAATCTCAACTCTTTTATTGTCTGGAATATTTACGCCTGAAACGATTGCCATACTGTCTCCTTAATAAATACCACCGCTGTCTACTTATCCTTGCC
>Ga0310344_10003520_pt1 | contig 11645 bp, 10 predicted proteins | sample HC15DNA20200_MG_FD_203801 | JGI IMG/M metagenome (GOLD analysis project Ga0310344, IMG submission 203801) | Marine microbial communities from station ALOHA, North Pacific Subtropical Gyre - HC15-DNA-20-200_MG | ecosystem: Environmental > Aquatic > Marine > Oceanic | place: Pacific Ocean: North... | reverse complement strand
AGCGGTTTCTCTTTGGACTCTCCCCTCATCCTTGCAGCCATATCCTCGTCCCTGCCTCTTGCCCACTCCCGTTTTGCAGGATCAGAAACTTTCACAGAAAGAGTTCCAATTCCTTCAATATCCATGCCGATTACGTCACCATCCTGAATTGCACCTAAGTTCTGGTGATTAGTACCTGTACTAATAATGTCTCCTGGATTAAGTTCCATGATTGCGCTGGCAAATTCTATGCACTCAGGAATTTTGTGAGCCATTAATCCAGTATTGTAACCAGGGAATTGGTAATCACCATTCCAGACCTTAACATTTATATTTTGTGGATCCGGCACTTCGTCTTTTGTTAATATGAAAGGGCCCATTGGGCCGAACGTGGCCCATGATTTTGTCTGAAAAAAGCTCTGGCTTCCACGGACGTTAATTCTACCTGAGATGTCATAAAAGCCTGTATACCCCAAAACATAGTCCATCGCATTTTCTTGTTTGATGTGGCGCCCTTGTTTACCAATGATTAGCGCAACTTCTGGTTCCGCATGGAATATGCTTGCATTGCATTCAGGATCCATTATTACAGTTTCACCTGGACCTATTACACAGTCTGAAGCTTTAAGGAAAGCATCGATTTCTGGCATGGGAGGATTCTCACCTTCAAGATAATTCACTGCCATGCATATGATTTTTTCAGGCCTTGGGACAGGAGGCAAAATCCTTACGCTTGAAATAGGGACACCCTTTTTTCCGACTGTGAATCCTTCAAGTTGTGGCTTTAAGTCATCAAAATTTTCAATTATTGCTTGAACTAGCTCCATCGGAGTATGAACATGTATTTGACCTAATGCAGCACTGACATCAATGATGTCATCGCCTTGTACTACACCAAGGTTCCAATCATTAAAAAATCCAAATTTCATCTAATCCTCCATGCTACCCAATTATGTTTCTTCGGATGATACTCTCATCCCTATGAGGCCCTGTAGAGATTAAATCAATTGGTGCTCCAATTAAATTCTCAATCTCACTGATATAATCTTTGGCCTCTGCAGGCAGGGCTTCATAGGAGCTTGCACCTGCTGTTGGTTTACTCCACCCGGCCATGGTCTTTAATATCGGCTTTGCTTTTTCTAGGTCAGAATATGATGCGGGGAAAAAGTCTACTTCTTTGCCATCTATTAAATAGCCGGTGCAAATTTTAACTTCTGGAAGTTCATCTAGCACGTCAAGCCTAGTTAGCACGCATGAAGAATAACCGTTCATCTGGGAGCTATACTTCGCAGCGATTCCATCAAACCATCCAACACGGCGCGGTCTACCAGTCACGGTTCCATACTCCCATGCAAGATTTCTTATCTCATTGCCAACTGAATCATGAAGCTCAGTAATCATTGGGCCTGCTCCTACACGTGTAGAGTAAGCCTTGAAAACCCCAATTGTCTCTGCTATCTGACTTGGTGGAACACCAGATCCTATGACAGCACCACCCATCATGGGAGATGAGGAAGTGACGTATGGATAAGTACCATGATCTAAGTCTAGCAGTGCGCCTTGTGCACCTTCTAGTAAAACCTTTTTACCTTCTGCTAGTGCTGTAAAAATGACATTTTGAGAAGAGGCGATGTTGCTTCGAAGTCGATTGCCAAAATCTATGCATTGTTCGTATAAATCATCAAAGTTAATAGGTTCTGCACCATATATTTTAGTGAGCACTTCGTTTTTCTGACGTAAAACTGAACTCAACCTGAGCTTTAAATAATCTGGAGCAACTAAATCACCCACCCTAATTCCAACTCGCCCTGCTTTGTCCATGTACGCAGGTCCGATTCCTCTTCCAGTTGTTCCTATTGCATCGTTACCTTTTGATTGCTCTTCTAGCTGATCTAGAAGAATGTGATAAGGCATAACTACATGAGCATGATCACTGATTATTAGTCTTGAAGTATCAACATGGCTACTTTCAATTTCAGTGAGCTCATTGATTAGCTGTTCTGGGTCAACGACAACGCCATTTCCAATCACAGGAATTACTGTTGGCCAAAAAATACCTGAAGGTATTAGCCGTAATTTGAATTCACCCAAACTATTATTCACCGTGTGGCCAGCGTTGTTCCCACCAGAAAAACGAACCACCATGTCTACATTGCTGGATAAGAGGTCAACGATTTTACCCTTGCCCTCATCACCCCATTGTCCACCTAATACGCCATATGCAGGCACGAAATCTCCCTTTAGAACATTTACGGCCGACAGTATAGACCCAGCGACACAACATTTGTACTCGCTGGAGTGCAATATCTATTGACCCCAATCTTTTGCGCAGTCAAAATACCATCACTTGCTCTTGGAGGGTATACTGCATTTTATGAATTCCATACTAATTCCTCTTTCATTACCATTAGGCTTTTGGCTTTCTATTGGCGCCTGGACTGCGATAGCTGTAGTACTTGTATGCGCAGGGATCATACTCACGATACGTGAAGAACGTAATTCCGTTAAGGATTAGTGCCTGCAAAATGATCAGCGGCTAAAGCTACGCCTCCTAATGCGCCTGCATTAACCCCTAGCTTCGGTGAAACAACATTTATATCTTTTCCAATTCCGGCAAAGCTAAGATTACGCATTATCTCTACAGATGGCTTAATGTAACTATCCCATTCCTTTGACAAACCGCCACCTATTATTAGCATTTCTGGATCGAGGATGTTGACCATATTAGTCAATCCAAATCCTAGGTGTAAAATTCCTTGATCTATTACACTTTTGGCTAATTTATCACCCTCATGGAATGCTTTGAAAATATTTTCCGCACTCAATTTACTGCCTTTTATCTTTGTAGGATGTCCTGAAGTAATGAGTTCGTCAGCTATTCGGGCTAGCGCAGCACCAGAGGAAAATGACTCAACTGCTCCAGGGACGGTGCTTTTGCCAAAAGGGCCATTGACGTCTACAGAAGCGTGACCGACTTCTCCTGCAAAACCATGCCAGCCAGTGAAAATTTGCCCATCAATTAATATGCCTCCTCCAATTCCTGTGCTAATCGTAACGTATAAAACGTTTTTCACTCCTTGCGCCACTCCATACCTATGTTCGCTTAAAGCAGCTAAATTTGCGTCATTGCCTATAACTACTGGCAGCATAAGTTTTTTCTCAAGAATAGAAACAAGAGGTACGTTTTTCCAAAGAGGCAATTGAGGAGTATGAACAACGGTACCTGTGTGGCTATTTATAGCACCAGCTGCTGCTACTCCAACACCTTTGAGTTTAACTTTTGGGGACTTACTTACAATTTTAGAGACAACTTCAGATATTACTTGAATTGAGCTATGGAAATCCTCTTCTGCTGGTGTGGGTAAAACCGACTCACTCAAAACAAGACCTTTTGAGTTGGCGATCAAACCAAGAATTTTCGTCCCACCCAAGTCTATACCAACATATAAATCATCAAGCTCTGAAAGTTCAGACATGCTATGCTCCGATATTGTTAGGTTACCATTAAGCGATATTCAAAACTAAGAATATTTTTAGGGGATTTTCCATGTTAGAGAAATTTGACCGATCGGTGCAAAATATAGGGAATATTCTGTTAATGGAGCACGTGAATTTGGCTGTAGATGACCAGCAAACAGCCATTGCGTTCTATGTCGGAGTTTTGGGCTTAACACGCGATCCTTATATTAGCGTTGGGTTAAATAACATCTGGATCAACGTTGGGAGGCAGCAATTTCACTTACCAACTAGTGAAAAGGCACAAGTTTTGAGAGGAGAAATTGGGTTGGTAGTCCCTGAGCTAGAGCAACTCAGGGTCCGCTTAAAGAATGCCGAAAAGATTCTGAATTCAACTCAATTTAGTTGGTCCTCTTACGGCCATGAATCAATTTCGATCACGTGTCCTTGGGGCAATAGATTTATTTGTAGACAGGCTAACTCTAACTTAATGGGAATGCGCATTGGCATTTCGCATCTGAATTTCTACGTAGGCCCAAACTCTGCTAAAGGCATCTCTAGGTTTTATAATGAAATTTTGGGCGCTCCTTGTGAATTAGTGAATCAGCAAAATGGCTTACAAACTGCTGTAGTAAAAATAGGCCTTGAACAGTCAATTGCTTTTTCCGAAAATGATTTAGACAGAATTTCAACTTATGATGGTCATCATATAGCTATATACGTTGCAGATTTTTCCGACCCTCATCACAAGATTGAGTCCAACGGGTTCATTACGGAAGAAAGCAATGAATGGCAATATAGGTTTGAATCAATATATGATCCACTAACTAAAGTTGCACTCTTCGATCTGGAGCATGAAGTAAGAAGCATTACGCATCCTATGTATTCTAGGAAGCTAATAAATCGTAACCCAGGTAGCAATTTGCAAAATTTCCTTAGAGATTCAGAGGATTTAAATATTAATTAAATGTTTTCACTATTCCATAAAACAAAGAAAAAATTCAGTGATATTGAGCCAGCTGACAAAACCTTGATCGGTTCTTTAACCGGGGGACATCTGGTCATTCATTGGTTTCAGCAATTGTTCCCAATAATAGTACCTGCAGTAGCAAACAGTTTGGGCTTGTCAGGTACTCAGGTAGGGATAATGGGAGCTGCTCGTCAAATTGGTAATTTAATGACACTACCCTCAGGTATCTTTGCAGATGCTTGGTTAAGACATAGGGCAACGATGCTAGTGATTTCCATTATTTTCATGGGATTAGCGTATTTCCTAATCGGTATTGCTCCATCTTTTATTTGGGTCCTGCCCGGAGCAATGTTGGTGGGATTAGGTACTGCAGCTTGGCATCCTCCCGCTATGGCTTCTTTATCTAGTCGTTTCCCAGAAAATCGTGCAACAGCATTGTCATTGCATGGTGTGGGTGCAACATTTGGAGATACTTTGACTCCCATTGTTGCTGGTGGATTCTTGCTGGTTGTTTATTGGAGAGGGCTTTTACAAGTTCAGATCATTGTGGCAGTAGTAGCAGCACTAATTCTTTGGCGTTTGCTTGCAAAACAATTCCAATACCCTAAAGAAAATTCCTCTAGTTCAGACAGGTTTTCTGATGTTAAGAAGTTGATCAAAAATCCAATTTTCGTTGGAGTTTCTCTTGCACAAGGCCTGATGAATATGGCCAGAAATAGCGTTTTATTGTTCTTACCTTTGTACGTACAGAATGAGCTCGGATACGACTCTTTTACTTTAGGTTTGTACATAGCAATGCTTCATGGAATGGGTTTAGTAACACAGCCTATTCTTGGAATTCTTTCCGATAGGTTTGGACGAAAGGAAGTTTTGGTTCCTTCATATGTAATCTTAGGCTTTCTTTACATTGCCCTCGCCAACTCAGACAAGGGATGGCAATTATCCGTCGTCGTACTCGCAATAGGGATTTTTTTCTATACGCTAACAAACGTCACCACTGCGGCAGTTTTGGATGTTTCGGGTGATAATATTCAAGCCACAAGTATGGGCCTGACATCGTTGTTAACTCAGGCCTTTTCTTTACCCTCTCCTATAATTGCGGGGATGCTTGCGGACAGTTACGGACTCGGTTCTACATTCTTACTATCTGCAGTATTTATGTTCTTGGGCGCGATGATATTTATTCCTCTACGCTTATATAAAGGTTCGAAGGCTAGAGTTGTTAATGAAGTTAAGTAATATTTACGGCCACCGCTAGAAAGAAGAACTGATGAGCAAGAAACCCTCTAAACAGAGTAAGTATGCTACCGCCGGTGTAGATGTTGAGGCTGTTTCATCTGGGCTTAGGCACCTGTTAGGTTGGGTCGAGAAAACACACAATTTAAGATCTGAAACAGGTGAATATATTGCAGGCTCAAATTTTTTCGCCAGTGTGATTAAGATTTCCGATCAATTTTCCTTGGCAATTTCAACGGATGGTGTTGGAAGCAAAGCACTAGTTTCACAACTTGCAGGCAGCTTTGAAGGAATAGGCTATGACTGCGTAGCGGTCAATGTTAATGATGTTATATGTGTTGGAGCAGAGCCCCTTACTTTAGTGGATTATATAAGTCTGCAAGAACCAAAGGTTGACTTACTAGCTGAAATAGGAAAAGGACTCTATGACGCCTCTGTGGTAGCTGGAATAAATATTGTTGGAGGTGAGTTATCCATGCACCCAGATTCGCTTTATGGACCAAAGCCTGGATATGCTTTTGATATTTCAGGAACAGCAGTAGGTATTCTTGAAAATCGAAACCCTATACTGGGCCAAAACTTAGCTGAAGGTGACGTAATCCTCGGGATACCGTCAAGTGGAATACATGCTAATGGTTTCACTTTGGCAAGGGACGTGTTATTAAACGATGATCTACCAAATAAGCAGAGCAACAATTCAAATGCAAACTCTAAATGGCGCAGACAAATTCTAAAAGAACTACTCGTGCCAACAAGAATATACGTACCCGAAGTAAAGGCACTTTTGGAGAATAATATTGAAGTTCACGGTTTGGCCCACATCAGTGGAGATGGATTGCTCAATTTGTCTCGATTGAATGCTGATGTTGATTATATTATTGATTCACTTCCACCAATTCCTAGGATTTTTGATGAAATCAAAGAAAAAGGAAGTGTCGATTTCCATGAAATGTTTCAAGTGTTCAATATGGGTGTTGGATTTTGTGTGATTGTGCCGCCTGAAGAAACACTTAGGGCATTAGAAGTAATGAATGGAATTAGCAAAGGGTCTCAAAAAATTGGGAAGGTCTACAAAGGCAATAGGGAAGTAAGTATTGAATCGCATAATTTGGTTAGTAAAAATGGCGAATTCATTTCCTGTTAATTTATAGTGACAATCAGTACGAGTGTTCAACTCAATTTCCTATGCTAGAATTTAAATGTCTCCCGTTATCTAAATAATATTGGAGCCTCTATGCCACTTTATGAAGAGCTTAAGGTTTTTAGCGGAAATGCAAACCGAGGCTTTGCTCAGTCCGTTTGTGATTATTTAAATATACCATTGGGCAAAATAGAAGTTTTCAAGTTTACTAACGATAATACTTTTGTCCGAATTCTTGAGAATATTAGGCAGCGTGATGTTTTCTTAATTCAATCATTCAGCCACCCTGTCAATGATTCAGTAATGGAATTATTGATTATGATCGATGCTGCAAAAAGAGCATCAGCGGGAAGAATTACGGCTGTTATCCCTTATTTTGGTTATGGCCGTACCGATAAAAAAGACCAACCTCGTGTGCCAATAACTGCACGTCTAATTGCTGACTTGATATCCACTGCTGGTGCTGACCGAGTTCTTACGGTTGATTTACACGCGGGGCAGATTCAAGGATTTTTCAATATCCCTGTTGATGAATTAAGTGCAATGCCGATTCACGCTCGATTTTTGAATAACAAACAACTTGAAAACACTGTTGTTGTTGCAGTAGACATCGGAATTAGCAAAAGAGCTAGAAATTTAGCTGAGAGATTGCAGAGTCCTCTAGCAATTATAGAGAAAAGACGATCCGGTAATGATGGAGTCACTGAGCAACTGAATATTATAGGAGAGGTTTCAGGTAGAACAGCAATTCTTATGGACGATGAAGTTGACACCGCAGGTTCAATGGTAGGTGCATCCGAGGCCTTAATAAATGCTGGTGCTAAGGAAGTCTATGCTTGTGCTACTCATGGATTGCTTTCAGACCCCGCTCCGGAGAGAATTGCGAATAGTCCCATCCAAGAGCTCATAATTACTGATACTGTTCCAATTTTGAATGGGAAGTTAAACAAAAAAGTTAGTGTTTTAACCGTAGCTGGTCTTTTTGGTGAGGCAATTCATCGAATTCACGGTGGTATGTCGATAGGCGCTATGTTCGATGACTAGTGATTCAGGCAATTCATATGATCTAGGCGATGTAATACAGATCAGCCCAGAGTCAGTGGGAGAACCAGGTTCGCGACGTTTTAGAATCAATGTTTTGTGTGAAAACGGATCTGCATTGCTATGGCTAGAGAAAGAACAGCTTTATGAATTGGCTTTGACCGTTAAGCAACTACTAGGTCTATCCATACCTGAACATAAGAATCAATGGGACTCGGTATATGGAATAACAAACACTGACTACGAGTTTTATGTTTCTAGTATTTCACTTGGCCATGATCAAGCTCTTGATCGCTACATGCTATCTACAGAGGTGGAAGGTGGTATAGCAAGCCTGACTTTATGGATGTCCGAGTCAGAATTGAATAAATTCGCCGACCAATCTTTCGAAGTTTGTGCCTCTGGAAGAACCAGATGTCCGCTTTGTGGAGTGCCATTAGAAAGTGCTACCCAAGTACATGTCTGTGCAAAAACAAACGGACACCATAAACCAGATGAGTAACATTGCTGGATGTCATGAGTCTTATTGATCTAGGAGACAGTTATTCCTTCGACCAAAATGATGTTGGGCCAGAGGATAGCTGTGCTCTTGAATTTCTTGAGAAATCTGAAATACAAAATGCCTGGCTTCATCCAGAAGCCTCAAATTATACCTTTGTCGTTGCTCTAAAGTGGGGAGAAATTAGGAGCTATGGAATATACAAACCGGAGAGAGGCGAAGCGCCGCTCAATGACTTTCCTCAGGGTTTGTATAAACGCGAAATAGCAGCTTACTTTGTGAGTGAAGCTTTGGCTTGGGAATTGGTGCCTCCTACTGTAGTACGATTGGATGAATCAGTTGGGTTTGGGTCCATGCAGCTTTTTGTTCCTCCAGTAGTGGGATCAAACTTTTTCAACCTAAGGGATGATCATTCTGAAACAGTCAAATTGATCGCACTCTTTGACTGGGTCATCAATAATGCTGATAGGAAAGGAGGACACTGCTTTCTTGCAGATAGCGGCGGGGTTTGGGCTATAGACAATGGACTTTCTTTTCATGAAGAACACAAATTGAGGACTGTGATTTGGGACTTTGCTGAGCAAGAAATAGACTCATGGATGTTGCAAGACCTAAGGCGGTTTCAGTCGGAACTAAATGTGAATACAGGAAGCATTTATAAGAAATTATCAGAGTTGTTGGAAGCCTCAGAAATTGATTCTTTAAAAAAGCGCATTACTGAAATCTTAGCGAATCCATTTTATCCAAAGCCAAGATCAAGACGAGACATCCCATGGCCGATTATATAAATACTGTTCCTTAACTCTTGTATAACCACTTGCGCTGGACTTTTCGTATCAACCTTCGTATCTTATTTTTTTTAATTCGCATACCTTTGGCCATAAAATCCACATGGCTTTTTTCACCGATTAGCAAAGCTCCTCTCCATTTTCTCAATTGACTTGGGGAAGATAGTTCTTCTTTAGAACTTGAATTGAACTGGTAAAAGTTCGCCCATTTATTAGAAGAAGAATCAAATTCGTAAACAATTAAACCTGACTCTCTGGCAATTAACACTCCAGCAGCGACGTCCCAAATATGTGGGCCATTGAAAACCACAAAATCAAAATTCCCTTGAGATACCAATGCCATTTCGTACGCGACGCTTCCAAGGGACCTAACATCACCCAGCTTGAGCCAAGTCCCTATTCTGTATTTAAACATATTTGGAAAATGAGCAGGCATAGAAGAAATTGCCCTTTCATCCATACTTGTTGAGTTTTTAGTTGTTTTTGAACCTTTCATGTAGCTTTGATTTATACCATTCCCTAAAGAGGCGTGTAGTACTAGCCCCTTTGGGTGGTTAATAGATGGAGTAAATATAGCACCTACTACAGGTCGTGAATTTTTTAGTACTGCGATACAAATCCCGAAAATGGGGATCCCGTGCATAAAGTTTGTAGTACCATCAAGAGGATCTATTACCCAAGTAAACTCTGCACTTGTTTCTTCAGTTTCGGTATCTTCTTCTGAAAGTATTGCGTGATGAGGGAACCGAAGTCCAATTTGTCGTTTTATATACTTATCAGATGCCAAATCAGCCTCAGTCACAGGGCTTTTTTGATAATCTTCCTTATACTCAACAGCCAGAGTTTGGGTAAAATGATTTAGCAGTAAACCCCCAGCGTTAAATGCGATTTCAGCAGCTGCATTTTCTATAGCTTTTAAGTCATCATTTTCCATATTAAGATCCTATCATTCGGGGTAATTTTCGCCTAATGCTAAAATAGCCCTTTAAAATTTTAAAATGAGAATTCTGATGCAAACTCATGAAATTGTAATAATAGAAGGTGATGGAATTGGGAAAGAGCTAACTGAGGCTTCGCTTTTTATCCTGAAAGAAATTGAGAAAAAAATTGACTCGCTTCAAATCAATTTCAAATTTCGGGACGCTGGTGCTAGGTTCTATGAGTTGAATGGCACCAATATTTCACATGAAACTCTGGAAGATATAAGGCAATCTGATGCTTTGTTAAAAGGCCCTGTTGGGTTACCGCATGTTCGCTTTTCCGATGGGACAGAAGCCGGTCTTTTAGGGGGTGTGCTTCGGAATGGTTTAGATGTTTTTGCAAACGTAAGGCCAATTAAACTCTTGCCAGGAGTAGAAGCTCCTCTCAAGGCTCTCCCAGGTGAAATAGATTATGTCATTGTCAGGGAAAACACCGAAGTTTAATACCTCTCTCGGGGTAGGGGGGTGGGTAATGATTCTGCGATGACAGATACCTTGATGATTACAAGAAAAGGCACTGAAAGGGTTATAAGATTTGCTTTTGATCTTGCACGTCGCCGATCAGGATCCCCTAAGTCTAAAACCCGTAGAGTGACATGTGTGGATAAATCAAATGTCCTTGCATCATTTGCACTTTTCCGGGAAATTTTCTACGAAGTCGCATCAGAATATCCAGATATTGAGCATGACTGTATGTACGCAGATGCAGCTGCCCAGGCATTGGTAATGAGCCCAAGTGACTTTGATGTGTTGGTCATGGAAAATTTCCTGGGAGACATTCTTTCAGATCTTGGTGGCGGTACTATTGGAGGTATAGGACTTTGTCCCTCTGGTAATATTGGCGGAAAACACGCTTATTTTGAACCTATCCACGGATCTGCTCCAGATATAGAAGGCCAAGATCTGGCAAACCCGATTTCCCAGATACTCAGTGCCGGTTTAATGCTGGATTACTTAGGTGAGCACAAAGCTTCAGAATTACTTTCAAGTTCTCTTTACATGGCTTTGGACAATGGAGAACTGAAAATTAATGCAACTGGACAACCTGAACGTGGAACACGTCATGCGACAGAAGCGATTGCTAATGCTTTGTTAGAGCTATACTAACTTTTACCAGGTAAATCTGTTGCTTTTCTAGGAACTGCCCATTTATTTCTTTCTCTCAATTCTCTAGGCATTGTAAAGGTTACGTCTTCATGGATAACTTCTAGGGAATCGGTTTTCATTGGATTCAACCATTCAACAACCTCTTGAACCAAATTTTCAGGTGTTGAAGCTCCCGAGGTTATGCCCACCTTATTAACCCCAGTAAGCCAATTAGGGTCAATACTAGCTGCATCATCGACTAGATATGACTTTACACCCATTTGTTCTGCTACTTCTCTAAGTCGGTTGCAGTTGCTTGAGTTTTGTGCACCTATGACTAAAACAAGGTCAACTTTCTTGGCAAGTTCAGACACTGCATCTTGTCTGTTTGTTGTTGCGTAGCAAATATCATTTCTTGCAATTAGATCAGGGAACCTACTGCGAAGTGTTTGAATGATTTCCCTGGTAT
>Ga0310344_10003518_pt1 | contig 11647 bp, 10 predicted proteins | sample HC15DNA20200_MG_FD_203801 | JGI IMG/M metagenome (GOLD analysis project Ga0310344, IMG submission 203801) | Marine microbial communities from station ALOHA, North Pacific Subtropical Gyre - HC15-DNA-20-200_MG | ecosystem: Environmental > Aquatic > Marine > Oceanic | place: Pacific Ocean: North... | reverse complement strand
CAGCAATATTGCGAATTGGCTCCAAAGTTTCCATTGCCCAGGATTCAAATGACACTTCTCTGCCATTTCGCGGTAACTTTAACCCCTTACGACGTCCCTCCTGGGCAACTAGCATATCCCTCATATTAATCTCTGCTTGTTCTTTCGGAGTGATTGGAGGACTCTCAGTAAGTAAGCAGTAGATTAAGAATGCTTCCATAAAACAAAGCTGTCTCTCATTAACACCAACTGGATCCATCATGCTCAAATCCAAAGTTCTTACCTCTAGATACTCAACCCCAGACTTTTTAAGTGCCAATAAGGGGCGGTTGGTTTTATCAGCTAATGGTTTTGGGCGTATGGAACTGTAGTACTCATTTTCGATTTGCAAAGTGTTTGTATTCAATTGTCTATGCTGACCATCTACAAGCACACCAATTTCTTTATATTTTGAATTGGGCGTTGTCACTGCTGCTCCAAGACCAGAAACATACTCGTCCAGTGAATTTGCAGAGATCCCAAGTGATGCTTGTGATTTATTTCTATACCCTATTCCACTCATCCTAAGCGATGTGCTAAATGGTCCATACCAAGTCGTAGAATCTAACTCTTCTATAACTGAGTTAGGCCTTTTCAAAAAGGACTTACTAAGTGCGGGCGAAGCTCCATACAGATAGATCAACAGCCATGCAAAACGCCGGTAATTTCTGATCAGGCCCATGTATTGACTAGAAACAAACCCCTTTAGCTCTTGGCTACTTTGCTCGCGATCAATATAGGGATTCCAAAACTCAACCGGAAGAGAATAATTGAAGTGTATCCCCGAGATAGCCTGCATTTTTTTTCCATACCTATGCCCTAGACCGTTCCGATACACTGTCTTAAGCATTCCTTGATTAGATGTTCCATAGTCTGCAACAGGAATCTCCAATTCAGGCGGCATCAAACATGGCATGCTCTGAGCCCAAAGCAGCTCACACTGCATGTTTTGCATTACAAAAGCATGCAAATCACTTAGAAAGGTTACAGTCTCGCTATTGGTGGGTGAGGGAGGAGTTACAAACTCTAGCATTGCCTCAGAGTAATCAGTTGTGAGATAGGGGTGCGTCAACGCAGAGCCAAGGCCTTCTGGGTGAGACCAACGAGAAAGATACCCTTTACGGTCCACCCGAAGACTCTCTTTCTCAAGACCTCGCAAACCCCGCTGAAGCAGCTCAGCATTACCTGGGTTAGACAACCAACTCAGACGCAAATTAAACAAGCAATTCCCCATTTGTATCAAACTATTTTACAGTCTAACCAACAGGTCTCTAATACGCAGGGACTTCATTTGGTGTCATCACAATGCTTAAGGTATAGTTCGCTAGATCAAGTTAGCGAGATTAAGGTAAGCATATGAATGTCCTGCGGTTTCTTATCCCTCTTTTTATTGTCAGCTCAGTTGCGTCTGCTCAAGATTGTGATTATCCACCCTTGGTATCAATTCCAGCTGGCGCGGACTCCACCATGGATGATCTATTGGCAGCCCAAGGATCTATACGAGAATATATGGCATCCATGAACGAGTACTTGGACTGCGTTAATGATGAATTAACTGCTGCGGGAGATGATGCCCCGGCAGAATATAAAGCTATTATGCTTAGCAGACACAATGCAGCTGTTGCCGAAATGGAGACTGTTGCAGAGGACTTTAATTTAGAAGTTCAAGCATATAGAGAGGCTAATCCAGAAGAAGGCTAATATTCCCTGATCGTCTTATCAGCCTTTGACAGCCGGAGTTTTTGTAGAGCAATTCAAGAATTCATTTTTTCTATGTATTTTGTGCATGCCTACTAAAGGCTCTGACAGTACTTCAACCCGTGCTAAAATCCCCGGCCCTGTATATATATTGGGTCCTTATTACCCACAGCGGAGCATGTAAACCACTATGACAGATTTAGCAGCTAAACCAGCCCCAGTGCGAGTTGCCATCACCGGTGCCGCAGGACAGATAGGTTATCAACTGGCCTTCAGAATAGCCTCTGGTCAATTACTTGGACCAGATCAGCCAGTTATTCTCCAACTCCTTGAGATACCTCCTGCTATGGATGCATTAAAAGGTGTAGCTATGGAGTTAGATGATTGTGCTTTCGATACACTTGATTCAATAGTTATTACCGATCAAGGCCAAATAGGCTTTGAAAATACAGATTACGCTCTACTAGTAGGTGCTAGGCCTCGCAGTGCAGATATGGAGCGTAAAGATTTATTGGTAGCAAATGCTCAAATCTTTTCAGCACAGGGTAAAGCACTAAATGAAGTTGCGAACCGTAATGTAAAAGTATTAGTAGTAGGGAACCCAGCTAATACTAACGCGTTGATAGCTCGCTCAAATGCTCCGGATCTTGACCCTAAAAACTTCACTGCTATGACACGCTTAGACCATAATCGAGCAAAAGCGCAACTTGCAGACAAGTGTGATGCTCATGTATCAGAAGTGCGAGGAATGATAATCTGGGGAAACCATTCAGCTACTCAGTATCCGGACATCGCACATACGAAGGTTTCAGGATCGTCAGCCCCTGATCAGGTCTCTCTCGATTGGTATCGAGAAACCTTTATTCCTACAGTACAACAACGGGGCACGGCCATTATTAATGCTCGTGGAGCCTCTTCCGCTGCCTCAGCTGCTTCTGCGGCAATTGACCATGTGAGGGATTGGGCTATTGGTACTGTTGGAGATGACTGGGTCAGCATGGCCGTAGCTTCTGATGGAAGTTATGGCATTAAGGATGGTGTTGTCTATTCCTATCCTGTTAAATGCGGCGGAGATGGAACCTATGAAATTGTTCAAGGGTTAGATATAGATGACTTCAGCCGTGAAAAAATGGATTCTACAGATACCGAGTTACGAGCAGAACGTGAGAATGTAGTGGAACTTTTGTAAACCGACTTTATGACTAGGATTTATATATAGTGGAAGAATTATTCTGGTTAATCACAGTTCTGTTTGCTTGTCTGGCGCTTGCTTATAAAAAAATCAATCTGAAAACATCAACAGCCGTTCTTGGCGTTGTTTTAGTTACCTATAATGTCTTCTTTGATAGCTTCACTCTGCTGAGTATCATTCTATGGCCTGTATTTTTTGCGCTGGCATTATTAAATGTTAAGTCTCTCCGGCGTGAACATATAAGCACAAAAATTCTGGAATTATTTAGCAGTATGCTGCCTGTAATTTCAAAAACAGAGCGTGATGCACTGGAAGCAGGTAACGTATGGTGGGAGGGCGAGCTTTTTTCTGGTTTTCCCAATTGGGAAAAACTTAATGAACTGCCAGCTGCAAAATTAACAGACGAAGAACAGGCCTTTCTAGATGGCCCCACTGAGGAACTTTGCAGTCTCCTGAACGAATGGGAGATTACTCACAAGCTGTTAGATATGCCCGAAAACGTGTGGGCTTTTATCAAGAAGAATGGATTCTTCTCAATGTTAATCCCGAAAGAGTATGGAGGACTTGAGTTTTCCCCGGTCGGGATCTCGATGGTCTTAACAAAAATCGCGTCTAGAAGCGCTACTGCAGCTTCCACTATTGGTGTACCTAATTCTCTTGGCCCAGCTGAACTTTTACTTCATTACGGCACAGATAAGCAAAAAAAATACTGGCTTCCCAAACTTGCAAGAGCAGAGGAAATTCCATGCTTTGCATTAACCTCAACACGTGCTGGCTCGGACGCGACAGGAATAACAGATAGTGGGGTAATCTGCCGAGGAATGCATGAAGGTGAGGAGGTCATCGGAATTCGGCTGAATTGGGATAAACGCTACATCACGCTTGCACCAATAGCGACGGTACTCGGCCTTGCTTTCAAGCTATACGATCCAGATCACCTCATTGGAGAACAGGAAGAATACGGAATCACCGCGGCCTTGATTCCAACAAACCTGCCCGGGATCAATATAGGTCGTCGTCACTTCCCAATCAACATACCCTTTCAGAATGGTCCAACCCAGGGCAAGGACGTTTTTGTGCCTCTTGATAACCTCATAGGAGGCCCAAAAATGGCGGGTGAAGGGTGGCGAATGCTGGTTGAACAACTATCTGCTGGACGCGGTATTGTTCTTCCAAGTAATGCCCTTGGTAATGCTATGTCGGGTATATATGCAGCTGGAGCCTACGCCAGAATACGTCAGCAGTTTAATCTTCCCATAGGAAAGTTTCATGGTGTAGGAGAAGTCCTCGGGCGAATGGCAGGGTACACCTACATAATGACAGCTGCATCCCGCGTAACCTGCGCTGCACTAAATGCAGGTGAAAGACCAGCAGTGCCAACTGCAATTCTCAAGTACCACAATACTGAGATGGGCCGTATTGTCTCAAATGATGCAATGGACATTCACGGCGGTAAGGGCATTATGTTGGGCCCTAAAAACTACCTGGCTAGGGATTATGAATCCATTCCTATTGCAATTACTGTCGAGGGTGCAAATATTTTAACTCGTAATCTGATTATATTTGGACAAGGTGCGACTCGTTGCCATCCGTTTGTTTTAGAAGAAATCGAAGCAGCCAATGATGATGACACTGATGCTGGCTTAGAAAAATTTGATGGCCTTATTTTTGCTCACATAGGACACATAATTTCTAATGCAGTTAGATCTTTTGTGATGGCTTTGACCCACTCTCGTTTTACGAGTGCTCCAGTCAAGGGTCCGACTCGACGTTATTATCAGCATATCAATCGCTATAGTGCATCCTTCGCACTTGCTGCTGATGCGGCAATGATGACTCTTGGTGGAACACTAAAAAGGAAAGAGCTCATCTCTGCGCGTCTAGGTGATATTCTCAGCTATCTATACCTTGCATCGATGGTTCTAAAACACTACCAGGATCAAGGGAGGCCCACAGCCGACCTCCCAATAATTGAATGGAGTTGCCGTAATCTGCTTTATCGCGCACAAGAACAGCTTCATGGGTTTCTCTGTAACTTCCCTAATCCTTGGGTAGCTCGCATATTGAGAGTATTGGTTTTCCCCAGAGGTAGAACTTACTCTTCTCCCTCCGACGAGCTGGGCCAGGAAATTGCAGAACTCGTCATGAAACCAACAAGTACTCGTAAACGTCTTTGCCATTGCATCTATGAAAAAGTAGAGCCCAGCAATCATCCAGTATTGCTGCAGGAAGCTCTAGAACTAGCGGAACAAGTTAAATCTGCTGAGCGTAAAGTCTCCGATGCTCGCCGCGCAGGTCAAATAGAATCAAAATCCTTATATGAACAGATTAATGAGGCCAAAGAACGTAGCATCCTTACCGAATCAGAAACGAGCCTGCTTCATGAGTTTGATGCCAAAGTCATGGATCTACTTGCCGTTGATGATTTCCTCCCTTCCGACCTTGTTTATAAATCAGCTACTAAGACAAAGAAAAAAAGGGTATCTACAAAAAAAAAATAAAAAATGATTAGGATAGAGGCTATAGTACTAATGGCCTATAACGATAAATAGACTAGATTTTTCTATAGAAACAAATGTCTGTGCTACATTAAATTATGTAGCTCTTGAAACTAGAATACCTAGCAAGTTTAGAGGAACAACCAAATGCATATTCGAACTATTATTATTTTGACGGGTAGTATCTTGCTACTTGCATGTGGGCGCCAATCACCTGAGACGCCAACCACTACACCAGAACCTCAACCAACAACCTCAGTAGCATCAGAACAACCAGCAGCTATGCCCCGTAATCCATCGCCAGACGGTGCTATGGTCTACATAATTTCTCCTAGTAACGGTGCTGAAGTTACAAGTCCAGTCAACATTCTATTTGGGCTAGAGGGCGCAGGTATTGCACCTGCAGGTACTGATAGACCAAATACAGGACATCACCATCTGCTTGTAGATACTGAACTTGTCAATCTAAATATGCCTGTACCAGCAGATGAACAAAATATTCATTTTGGTGGAGGTCAAACTGAGACAATTATTGAGCTATCACCAGGCCAACATACCTTGCAACTCGTCTTGGGCGATTATCTACATATTCCACACGATCCGCCTCTTCTTTCTGAACCAGTTACCATTATGGTTACGGAGTAATAGAAAGCTAAGCGGCTAAAGTGTGAATAATTAAACGGTAATAGAACCTCAGGAGCGCCATAAGTGTATACACAGTTCTATGGCCTAAGAGAGAGACCGTTCTCAATCACTCCAGATCCAAGATACTTGTATATGAGTCAACGCCATGCGGATGGGCTGGCTCATTTAATTTATGGTATCTCACAAAGCGGAGGGTTTATTCAGCTAACTGGAGAAGTAGGCACCGGGAAAACGACCTTGGTACGGAGTTTATTTGAGCAATTACCTAACGAAGCGGATCTTGCAGTTATTTTAAACCCTGAACTCACGACACAAGATTTTTTAATTGCAATTTGTGAAGAACTCAATCTTGAATCACCAACACACTGTTCTCCTAAAGTCTTGGTGGATCAAATCAATAAATACCTTCTTGAAGCACATGCCCGAGGAAGGCGTACAGTATTAATAGTTGATGAAGCTCAAAATCTGGGAACAGATGTTTTAGAACAAGTCCGTTTGCTCACCAATCTAGAAACTCCACAACAAAAGTTACTGCAAATCATACTTATCGGACAGCCAGAATTACGAGAAATCTTATCGCGAGAAGATATGCGGCAATTGGCGCAACGTGTTACTGGCAGGTATCACCTAGAACCTTTAGGTTCCGAAGATACTAGCAAATATATTAATCATCGTATGAAGGTGGCGGGGGCATCTGATGGAATTTTTTTGCCAGCTGCAATTCGCGAGATTTACAGAAGTTCTAAAGGTGTACCTCGATTAATAAACGTTATCAGTGATCGCGCATTACTCGCAGGCTATTCTCTGGATAAAACTAATATAGACAAGCATCTGGTCCGGCGTGCGGCAGCAGAAGTCTATGGCAAAAATATAGTGTCACAATGGCAACGATGGTTTGTTACCCTCTTGGCAGTCGGTGGCGTTGCGCTTCTCGCACTAGGTTTAGGCCAATGGTTTCTCACTAAATATGATATTTCATTAGAACCACATTCTGCCGTAGAGGTTGAAACTTCTGACCTAGCATTTAGTACTGAAGCAATCGAGGTAATTGCGGTAGAGGATTTCGAGGTACCTGAAACTACACTTTTAGGACTAGAAGATTATCTTTTAGACTCCTCAATATCAAAAGATATAAATACTGATCTAAAGACGCCCAACACACCATTTTTATCTAGGATTCCCTGAAATGTCCTTCATACTGGATGCTCTTAAAAAATCAGAAAACGAACGCCAGCAATCTGCCGTGCGTCGTATAAGTGAGATGCCTACTGTCATCCACCGCAATAAGGCGCCTCTATGGATGATTGGGATGATTATTGGGCTAACAGCCGGAGTTTTTTTACTAGGATGGGCTTGGCTAAATGATGTAAGACCCCTCAACCAAACAGTAGATGTTGTTGCTGAAAATAGCTTAGGTCAATCACCACAAGTTAGCTTAACTGAAGCCTTAGACCCTACAAGTCTAGAATCAGAAAATAACCTAGGATTAGAACTTGAATCAGATCTAGACGTACCTATACCAGAACAACCTCTTACAGCAGAAAGCTCTCCAGTAACTTTAGTGCCTGATACTTCAACGATACCCAGTATGTCAGACCTACTCTCATATGGAGTTCAGATTCCAGGCTTAACCTTAGAGCTCCATGTTTTTAGCCCATCCCCAGCTGATCGTTTTGTGTTTATAAACTCATCCAAATACTTAGAAGGAGAAAATATCACTGAAGGAACAAATATTATTGAAATAACTGAGGAAGGGGTAATCATTGCTCATGAAACCCAATTATTTTTATTACCTCGCCAGTGATAAACAGGCTTCAATTTGTAATGGTTTTATCAGAAAAGTTTATGTTGCAGCAAGATACAAGAAATAATTATAGGGACAAAATAAGTTTTTCTTTTTAATGAGCGTCCGAATTTCTTAAGTTCGGATTCCAATACCACGACGTAGAAGGAAAAGCGCTAGTCCAAACAACCCAAATACTGCTACTAGTATGATGATGAAAGCGGTACTAAGAGGAATATCAGAAGATCCAAGCATTCCATATCTAAAGGCATTCACCATGTAAAGAATAGGGTTCGCCAAAGCAACCTTTTGCCAAAAAGGGGATAACAGGGTGATAGAAAAAAATACTCCTCCAAGATAGGTCAAAGGTGCAAGTACAAATGTGGGTATGATAGATATATCATCAAAACTATTAGCAAAAATAGCGTTCAGCAATCCTGCTAATGAAAACACTATTGCAGTCAATATAACGACTGAAATAGTGACTAGAGGGTAAACAACACTCAAGTCTGTAAAAAACGACGCGACAATAGTTACTAATGCCGCAACTGCAAGACCCCTAGCAACACCACCTGCAACATACCCTATTATGATCGTAGTAAAATCCAAGGGAGATACCAGCAGCTCTTCTAGATTTAGTTGTAACTTTCCAGAAAAAAAGGAGGACACAACATTTCCAAAAGAATTTGTAATTACTGACATCATGATAAGGCCTGGTGCAATAAATGTTGTATATGGCACACCCCCCATCTCGCCAATCCGGCTACCAATGAGACTGCCAAAAATTATGAAATAGAGCGTCATGGTGATTGCTGGAGGAACAATAGTTTGCACCCATATACGTAACACCCGACGTACTTCTTTAGTAACTATGGTTCTTAACCCCACCAGATTTATTTGAATAAGGTCAGGCTTTTTAGGGGTTTTATCTAGCAAAGTATTACCATCAAACATACCAGTACAAGCAACATTAGTTTGATTTCTCCTGAGCTATACCAGCGGAATCTGTAACTTTTGACTGCTGAGAAATTTTAATATTTAAGTTTTTATTCTCAACAAGACGCATAAATAGCTCTTCAAGTCTATTTGATCGAGTTCTCATACTAGATACATGCAATGACTGATTAGAAATAGCATTGAAAAGACCATTGAGTCCCTGATCTTTAGCTACCTCAACCTCAATCTCATAATTATTTCTAAGTCGTACCTCATACCCTTCTATGACTGGAGGGCTTTGCATAAAGTCCCTCATCGTTAAGACGAAAACCTCTCGTTGTAGCTTGCTAACAACATTCGCCATGGCGTCATTCTCTATTAGTTTACCCTCATCAATGATTGCTATGTTTCGACATAGACTCTCAGCCTCCTCCAAATAGTGGGTAGTAAGAATAATTGTCATTCCAATATTATTAATTTCTCTCATCAGTTCCCACATAGATCTTCGTATTTCTATATCAACTCCCGCCGTGGGTTCATCAAGAATCAGCAATCGGGGTTCATGTACTAGTGCTCGAGCAATCATCAATCGGCGTTTCATTCCCCCTGAAAGATTACGTGCAATATCATCTCTACGATCCCATAAATGAACGGCCTTTAAATATTTCTCAGCACGTTTTTTTGCTATGGATCTAGGAACACCATAATAACCAGCTTGATTAATTAAAATATTCTCGTTCTTCTCAAACATATTGAGATTTACTTCTTGAGGCACAATTCCAATACAAGCCTTTGCTGCCTCGCACTGTTCATCCATATTGTGCCCAAAAACAGACACGGTTCCGCTGGTTTTATTGACTAAAGACGTAACAATACCTATTACTGTTGTCTTACCTGCACCATTAGGACCAAGCAAAGCAAAAAAATCTCCTTCCTGCACCGTAAGATCAATGCCAGAAAGAGCCTCTGTGCCGTTCTTATAAACCTTGCGAAGTTTTTTAAGACTTAGTGCGTCCAGTGCTTTGTACCTCGGTTACAAACAAAATCAATATACTACTTCACTATCTATAGGCGAAAAAATTACGTATGAAGTTAATTGGTGTCCGCAGAATGATACGCTGTTATCTCTATGGAATACTGTAAAGCTATCAAATTATGAACTAAAGCCTTTCATCGATATTTTTATGTTGAGGGTTTAGGAATGATAAATTTTCTTAATAAAAGCGGAATCTGATTACATGTGTCTAGTAGCATTTGCCTTTGGTGTTTCCAAAGATTACCCATTAATATTTGCAACTAACCGAGATGAGTTACACGCAAGGCCTACTTCAGGGGCCAAGTGGTGGGAAGATCATGAGCATATTCTCGGAGGGCGAGATCTCCTCGCTGGAGGCACATGGCTAGCGATAGACCAAATAGGCCGGCTAGCTGCGGTAACAAATATACCGTCAAATCAAGATGCCATATTCGAAAAATCACGTGGGCACTTGGTTAGAGACTATCTCATAGGCCAGAGCCCTATCGATCAATTTATATCCACACTTGATGATGGTGGTGGATATGCGCCTTATAACTTACTGCTTTTTAATGGCTTTAATATGCATTATTCAAGTAATAAAGCACCTGAAAAATTACTGCCTCCAGGCACATATGCAATTAGCAATGCTCCAATGGGAACCCGTTGGCCAAAGATACATTATGCTGAATCCATTATTAGATCTGCATTAACTAGTGCCACTCCAGAAAAGGATTTGTTTGAGATGCTTGAAAACCAAGACCCTCAAAGTCTTGAAGAAAATTCACTCGACTATGATGATCGCCAGTCACGTACCTTTATTAATAACAAGTTGTTTGGAACACGCTCTTCAACGGTTATAGTTATCTCAGGTGCAGGTGAGGTTAATTTTATTGAGCGTCTTTATGATTCGGATGGCAGACGCTTAGAAGAAAATAAACACAGGTTTAATCTTGGCTCCTAAACTGTTTTTCTAACCATTCTTTTATGTCGACTACCTCCTCTTGGCATATAGAATGTCCCATAGAGTAGGTACGCCAATCCACTTGGTAGCCTTCGGATTTCAAAATTTCTTTTGAGCTTTTGCCATAGGACTCTGGAACTGTAGGATCCATACTTCCATGAGCCATAAAAATTGGCGTTAACTTATTAGCATCTGTTTTCTCTGATGGAAATTTCTTTGCTACTGGCAAATAACCCGATAGCGCTATGATTCCCGCAAGTGACTTCATTTTTGTTAAGCCAGTGTATAGCGCCATAGCGGCCCCTTGAGAAAACCCGACAAGAAATAACCGGGTTGAAGGTATACCTCGTTCAGCTTCTATTTCGATCAGTTGTAAAATTTCGGTAGAGCTTTTGCGAATACTATCCTCATCTTCTAATCCTCCGCGCTCAAGAGAAAAAATGTCATACCACGCCCTCATTGGGTAATTGCCATTGATAGTAACGGGTCGAATAGGAGCATGTGGAAAAATAAAACGAGCAGATTCAGGTAAATCAAGTTGTGGAATTATTGATTCAAAATCATGTCCATCTGCCCCTAAACCATGTAGCCATATTATGCTCCAAGATGGATCTATGCCGGTCTCTATTTCTAGGGTTTCAAGTTTAGTTGTACTCATTTTCATTAATAAAGTATGAATGATTATCCATCTATATAACAAAAAAGCTTATTTAATTTGCATTATTTGCGCATAATAAATAATATATGCGCAATTTTATTCATTTAAGAAACAATGCCTGTAACTATCCAACAACAAGGTCGACGCCAATTGATTATGGAATTACTAGCGAATCACAGTATTCATAATCAGGCTGAATTGGTTCAATTACTTCGAGTTCAGGGCTATGACGCGACTCAA
>Ga0310344_10003515_pt1 | contig 11653 bp, 9 predicted proteins | sample HC15DNA20200_MG_FD_203801 | JGI IMG/M metagenome (GOLD analysis project Ga0310344, IMG submission 203801) | Marine microbial communities from station ALOHA, North Pacific Subtropical Gyre - HC15-DNA-20-200_MG | ecosystem: Environmental > Aquatic > Marine > Oceanic | place: Pacific Ocean: North... | reverse complement strand
CAAAGAAACTTATTTCTTTTTTATAAAACATTTTATTTTTGTATTAGTTTCTCTATTTTTGTTAATAACAATTTCTGTTCAGGAAAAAAATAAAATAGTTAAATTTTTACCATATTTCTTTTCTATCTCAGTTTTATTCCTTCTTTTGGTTCCTATTTTCGGTGTTGAAATAAAAGGTTCAAAAAGATGGATAGATTTAATTTTTCTTCCAAAATTCCAACCGATAGAATTAGTAAAGCCTTTATTCGTACTTTTTGTAGCTAAAATTATTATATTAAATAATAAAATAAATATTTATGCTCGATATTTATTTTCTTTTTTAATTCTTCTTTTGATTGCGGTTTTACTAATCAGTCAACCTGATATTGGGCAAACATTACTATTAACTGCTTCCTGGATAACAATGATTTTTGTTTCAGGATTTAACATGATTATTTTAACAATTTTAGGAATAGCAGTTTTAAGTACTATAATCCTAATTGTGTATTTTTTTCCTTCGAAATTTGGTTACATTTTTTTTAGAGTTCAGACTTTTTTTAATCCAAAGTCAGGTGATAACTTTCAATCTCAGAAAGCCCTTGATGCAATAAAACAAGGCGGTCTTACAGGTCAAGGAATGGGAGAAGGAATTTTAAAGGACAAGGTGCCGGAAGCACATACTGATTATATTATAGCTGTTATTTCGGAAGAATTTGGAGCTTTATTTGTTTTATTCATTGTAATTTTATTTTTAATAGTCGGGTATAAAGTATTAAACAAAGTCTATTATGAACAAGATGAATTTCTAAAATTAGCTTTGGTAGGATTAACTTCGCTTTTAATTATCCAAACCTTTATTCATATTGGAGTTAATACAAGGTTGCTTCCTACCACAGGTATGACACTACCTTTTTTAAGTTATGGAGGCTCTTCTTTGATTGGGAGCTCAATCATAGCTGGCGTAATTTTAAATTTTACTAGAAAAGATTCTGCGAGGTATTTCAAAGATGACTAAAAAAATTATATTTTCTACTGGTGGTACAGGAGGTCATATATTTCCAGCAATAAATTTAATGAAATATTTTTCGCAAAATGGTTATGAAGTATTATTGATAACTGACAAAAAGGGTGATTTTTTTTTAAAAAAAAATTCAGAATTTAAATCAGCTATTATTAGTGCCAAATCACCAATAAATAAAAGTTTTGCTAAAAAAATACTATCATATGTGATAATTTTTTATTCCATTTTAAAATCTATTTTAATTTTACGAAGAGAAAAACCAATTTTAGTTTTTGGATTTGGAGGTTATGTTTCGTTTCCAATTTGCTTTGCTTCAAGATTTTTTAAAGCTCCATTAGTAATTTATGAAAATAACTTAGTGTTAGGTAGAGCTAATAAAAGATTATTACCAATTTCAAAAAAGCTTCTTATAGGTACTGAGATACCCATCAACTTACCCCAAAAGTATAAAAAAATAACTTATTATGTAGGCAATATTTTAAGAGAAGAAATTATAAATCAAAAAATTTTAGAAAAAAAATATAAAGAAAATTTTTTTTCTTTACTAGTTTTAGGAGGTAGCCAAGGTGCCGAGATTTTTGGTGAAATTATTCCTTCGGTTATCAAAATGTTAAAAGACCAAGGTTACGAAATTGAAATTAACCAACAGTGTCTTCATGAACAAAAAAAACCAATAACTTCCTTTTATAACAAAAATAAAATAAAAAATAATATTTTTGAATTTAGCGAAAATGTTTTAAATTTTATTTTATCTGCAGATTTAGCTATTTCCAGAGGTGGAGCCTCTACCACTGCAGAATTAGTGCAAACACAAACACCTTTCATCGTCGTTCCCTTTCCTCATGCTATGGATAATCACCAATACTTAAATGCAAAATACTATAGTGATAAAGGCTGTTGTTGGATTATAGAGCAACACGATTTTAGCGTTATAAATTTATTTAATTTAATAGTAGAGATTATAAAAGATAGACAAAAACTTAAATTTGCTAGAGAAAATATGAAAAAAAACGATTATAGGGATGTTTATAATAAAATTGATAAAGTTATTAAGGAAATAATTTAGTTATGAAAATTAACATAGCAAGTAATGAAATAATTCATTTTATTGGAATAGGTGGAATAGGAATGAGTGGCCTTGCTCAAATAATGAATAATATGGGTTTTATAGTACAGGGTAGCGATTTAAGCAGCAACAAGAATACAGATAGATTAATTAATGCTGGCATCAAAGTTTATATTAATCATAATAAAAAAAATATAAAAAAAGCCACAATGGCAGTTGTTTCATCAGCCATAAAAAAAAATAATCCAGAACTAATTGCCTCAAAAAGAAAAAAAATTCCTATTTTTAAAAGAGGAGAGGTTTTGGCCAATATAGTTGCTCTAAAAAAAAATATAGTTATTGCGGGATCACATGGAAAAACAACCACCACTTCTTTAATAGCAAATATTTTGGCAAAAGCAGGACTAGACCCAACAATAATAAATGGTGGTGTGATAAATTCGTTAAAAAATAGCGCACGTTTAGGCAAAGGAGATTGGGCCGTTATAGAATCTGACGAGTCAGATGGAAGCTTTTTAAAGTTACCAGTAACTTATTCAATAGTTACTAATCTTGATAAAGAACATTTAGATTTTTATAATACTTTTGCAAAACTTAAAAAAAGTTTTCATTCTTTTCTTGAAAAAACCCCATCATTTGGAAAATCAATTATTTGTTTAGATAACCATAATTTAAAATCTATACTCAAAAAATATCGTAATACTAATTATCTTACATACGGGTTTGATAAGAAATCTAATTACCAAATTTTAAATGTAAGAAAAAATTTAACATGTTCAATTTTTGATTTAAAAGTTAAGGTTTCAGGTTCTAAATCATTTAAAATTAATAATGTAAAAGTTAATTTATTAGGAGATCATAATGTTACAAACGCAACCGCATCGATTGCCGTTGCACTTAATATTGGAATAAAAATAAGTATTATAAAGAAAGCTTTACAAAAATTTTCAGGTATTCAAAGAAGATTTACAAAAGTTTTTTCTTTTAAAAATATAGATTTTTTTGACGATTATGCCCACCATCCTACTGAAATAAAAGAGGTACTAAATAGTGCAAGACAAGTTTATAAAAAGAAAAAAATAATATGTGTTTTTCAGCCTCACAGATATTCCAGAATTAAATTGCTTAAAAATGAATTTGCTCATTCTTTTAAGCTAAGTGATATAGTAGTTCTTTGTCCAGTATATGCCGCAGGTGAGAAAATAAATTATAGTTTTAATCAGGATTATTTTTCAGAACTAATAGCTAAAAAGTCTAAAACACAAGTCATTAATATTGAAAATAAAAATGAATTAAAAAACTTTATAAGAAAAAATTTATTTGGCGATGAAGTAGTTATATGTATGGGAGCGGGCAGCATCTCAAGTTGGATAAGAGAAATTGGCAAAGAACTAAAATGAGTTTTAGATTAGAAATAGAAAATATTAAAAGCAAAATTACGGGCAAAATTTCATTTAATGAAAATTTATCTAAATTATCTTGGTTTAATCTAGGAGGTCCAGCAAAAGTTTTATTTAGACCAAAAAATATACAAGAACTCTCATTTTTTTTAAAACAAATGAATGGAACCAATAAAATTAAAGTTTTAGGAGCTGGTTCAAATACCTTAATTAGAGACGGGGGTTTTGATGGTATCATAATTAAATTTGGCAAATCTTTTTCTCATCTTTCTTTATTTAAATCAGATGTAATAATTGCAGGATCATCAGTTATGGATAAAAATCTTTCAAATTTTGCTTTAGAGCATTCGATTTCTGGTTTTGAATTTTTATCTTGTATACCGGGGAGCGTAGGAGGGGCTGTTAGAATGAATTCAGGTTGTTATGGTGATGAAATATCTAAAATATTAATTTCAGTTCAAGCTATGGATATAAAAGGAAACCTAAAGATGCTTCGCTCATCTGATATAAAATTTCATTACAGAGGATCCGATTTGGATAATAAATTAATGTTTATTAGTGCCACATTTAAAGGCAACAAAGATATTAAATCTAATATTCAAAAAAAAATGAGTCTCTTTTTAGAGAAAAAAAAAAATACTCAACCTTTAAAAATCAAGACTTGCGGAAGCACTTTTAAAAATTCAAAAAATAAAAAAGCTTGGCAACTTATCAAAGATTCTGGTTGTGCTGGTATGAAAATAGGAGATGCGCATATTTCCGAAAAGCACTGCAACTTTTTTATTAATAAAGGTAATGCAAAATGTGAAGATCTAGAAAAATTAATTTTTGAAGTCAAAAAAAGAGTTTTTGAAAAAACAGGAATATCACTTGAACTAGAACTCGAAATAATAGGAGAAAAAATTTGAGAAACTCAATTGTTGTTTTATTGGGAGGCCAATCAGGCGAGAGAAAAATAAGTTTTTTAACTGGCAGAGCATGTTCAGAAGCATTAAAAAAAAAGGGTTATAAAAAAGTAATTAATCTTGATGCTAAAGGATATTTTGTAGATAAACTTAAAAAATTAAAACCCAATATAGTTTTTAATGCTCTTCACGGCAGATATGGAGAAGATGGATTTGTCCAATGCATATTGGAGTTTTTAAAGATTAAATATACACACTCGGGCGTTTTATCATCAAGTTTAGCCATGGATAAAGAATTATCAAGAATTTTATTTAAAAAGAATAAAATAAAAGTTCCAAAATATTTTGTACTTCAAAAAGGGGAAGAAAAATATTTTAAAAGAAAAATTATGACAAATAAGATAAAATTTCCAATTGTAATAAAACCAATTAACGAAGGTTCAAGTTTAGGTGTTTTTATATGTTCTAATAAAAAACAATTTATCAAAAAATATAAAATATTAATAAAAGATTATGAAAGGATCCTCGTAGAACAATATATTCCTGGAAGAGAAATTCAAGTAGCGGTAATGGGCAATAAAGCTTTAGGAGCCATAGAATTAGTTCCTAAAAGACAATTTTACGATTACAGGGCAAAATATTCAAATTCAGCTGGCACAAAACATATTATGCCTGCTCCACTTCATAAAAAAAAATATAAGGAAGTGTTAAATTTGGCAAAGAAAGCTCACCAAATATTAGGATGCAAAGGAATTACGAGATCAGATTTTAGGTACTTTAAAAATAAATTTTATATACTTGAAACAAATACCCAGCCTGGAATGACAAAATTATCTTTAGTTCCTGAGATAGCAAGGTATTGTGGTATAGAATTTAATGATCTAGTTGATTGGATGATTAAAGATGCAAGCAATAAAAGATGAAAAAGTTTTATAAAGTAACTTTATTATTAATATTACTTTTATTTTTAACTACCTACAACCCAAGCAGTCTAAACATTTTTCCAAAAGATAATGATTTATTATTCAAAATACAGAATATAGAAGTAACTAATAATAAAATTATAAATAAAGATAATATTATTAAAAAATTAAATAATATATTAGGTCAAAATATATTTTTTGTTAAAAAGGAAGATATATTTAAACCTTTAGAAGCTATTGATTTTTTGGAAAAAATTGAAGTAAAAAGAAAATACCCTAGTACAATAATTATAAAAATTTTTGAAACAAAGCCTGTGGCAATTTTATTTAAAAATAGTGAAAAATACTTAATAGATAGCTCCTCTAACCTAGTTGTGTTTAAAAATACTTCATTTAATAGAAATTTTCCCACTGTCTTTGGAGATGGAGCAGATAAAAACTTTATAAATTTTTTTAGAATTTTAAAAGATAATGATTTTCCGACGCGGAAAATAAAAAATTATTTCCATTTTCAAATAGGACGATGGGATTTACAGCTATTAAATAATCAAATAATAAAATTGCCTTCAAAAAAAGCATTTGAAGCTGTGCAAAAAGTCGTTGGATTATTAAAAAATAAAGATTTTGATAATTATAATATTATTGATCTAAGGATACATGGTAAGATAGTAGTAGAATAATGATTTCTGACGAACCAATTGGCATAATTGAGCTTGGAAATGTAAAAATAAAATGCATTATTTTCAAACTTAATAACGATAATAATTTTGAAATACTTTCTGCCTCATTAACTAATTCTGAAGGAATTCACAACGGAGTTGTCGTCAATCCTATAAAAGCTTCAAAAGTAATTCGATCATGTATTAGTAAAGCAGAAAAACAAGCTGAAGTTTCTATTAAAAAAATTAATGTTATTCTTGAACAACCTGAATTGTTGTGTACAAAACTTTCAAGAGACAGAAAAATTAATGGATCAAAAATTCAAAAAGAAGATATTGAATTTTTATTAACGGATGCAAAAAAACAAGTAACACTCAACGATAGCAAACAATTAATAATTCATATCTTTAATCATAATTATATTGTTGACGGAAAAACTTTTTTAGAAGAACCTATAAACGTTTATGCAGACTATTTGAGTCATGAAATGACTTTTATAACTATGCCAAAAAATAATATAAAAAATATTAACCAAGTATTTTTTGATTGTGATATTGAAGTTGGAAGATATATTTCATGTACTTTTGCGGTAGCAACATATTTATTAAATATTAATGAACTTAAATTTGGTTCTACCCTAATAGACATAGGGTTTGAAAAAACTTCTTTTGGAGTATTTAAAAATTTGGCATTGATTCATTCTGCAACTTTGCCAATAGGAGTAAATCATATCGTAAAAGATTTTTCTAAAGTATGTTCATTGTCTCCCGAAGAGTCAAAAAGTATTATAAATAAATTTGATTTTTCTTTTGAAAAAAATAATCATCTATTTGATCAAAATGGTCATCTAAAAAATTCTTACTTTCATGATTCAAATTTTAGAAAAATAAGTGAGTCTCTTTTGTTAAATATTTTAAAAGCTAGACTGAATGAAATTTTTGGATTAATAAAAAAACAAATACATTTTGCAGGTTATGATTCTCCAGCAGGAACGAATTTATATATAGTAGGAGGAGGATCTAATCTTTTAAATTTGGATCAGTATTGTTCCAATTTTTTTGGATCAGATGTAAAAAAAATTAAGAAAACAATTGATACAAATAGCAATTACATGCTAGATGAAAATTTTGATTCATGTTTAGGAGGTATAAATTTGATCAAAGATGGATGGGAGACCGAAGCAATCCCTGAAAACGCGAATCAAAGTAATCAAAAAACTAGTCTTTTAGCTAGAATTTTTGGTAATTAGATATTCAATTTTAATTGTATTCTTTGGTAACATAAGTTGTCTTTCAAGTCTCAAAATGCTTTTGTATATCCTTAGGTAATGTCTTCCTTTCAAAAAACGATCAGAGAATCTATAGAATTTGAAGGTGTAGGTTTGCATAACGGCATAAATGCTAAACTTTGTTTAAAACCAGCCGAAGTTAATTCAGGTATTAAATTTAAAAGAACAGATGTTGATAGTGACAAAAGTGTAATTGAGGCTTCTTATAAAAATGTTAACTCCCCAATACTTTGTACAAAAATAAAAAATTCTTTTGGAGTTTCTGTTTCTACTATCGAACATTTAATGGCCGCATTTTATTTGGAGGGAATCGATAATGTCCTTGTTGAAATTGATGCACCGGAGGTTCCAATACTTGATGGCTCGTCATTTGATTTTGTAGAAGCTATTAGATCGTATGGAGTCAAAGAGCAAAAAGAAGAAAAAAAATTTATAAAGGTTCTAAAAAAAATTCAAATTAAAGATGGTTCAAAACATATTTCTATTGAACCTCTGAATAATGATTTAATAATTGATTTTGAGATAGTATATAAAAATCCTCTAATTAGAACTCGTAGAAAAGAATTTAAATTAAGTAATAGTGATTTAACTTCAATATATAATTCAAGAACATTCTGTTTATATGAAGATATTGATCATATAAAGAGTCAAGGATTAGCCAAAGGAGGATCCTTGGAAAATGCGATCGTTGTTAAAGAGAGCAAAATATTAAATGAAAATGGACTTAGATGCAGAGACGAGTTTGTGAGCCATAAAATCTTGGATTGTATCGGAGATTTGATGCTTTCAGGGTATAGAATATTTGGTCATGTTAAAACGTCTCAAGGTGGGCATCAGCTTACTAATACTTTATTGAACCAATTTTTGTCGGACAAATCTAATTGGGAATTTACAAATTTCAAAGGAAAAGAAAAAGACAACAAAGACAGCAATTACCTTAGACCAATAGCTGTAGGTGCATAAGCTTATCAATAATCAAGAAAATTGTAATAATCAAATTTTTTGATAAAATAGATATTTATCTGAAATGCTTAGAAAAACTATAGTTTTAATATTATCAGCCTTTTTATTATTTTCTTGTTCCAAATTTAAAAAAAATAAAGAAGTCATATATGATGCGGAAAAAGATGAAGAAATGGCAATACTCATTTATGATGAAGCGTTAAAAGCTCTTAAAGAAGGAGATGCTTTTTATGCTAGAAAAAAATTTAAAGAAGTTGAAAGTTTGTTGCCTCAGACTCGCTGGGCAGCTAAAGCAAGTATTTTGGCGGCATACGCAGATTACACTAGAAATTCTTATGCAGACAGTGTTTTTGCTTTGGAGAGACATATTACAAGTTATCCAGTAGACAAATATATTCCATATGCACATTATTTAATTGCTATTTGTTACTATGAACAAATTCTAGATGAAAAAAAAGATTTAGAGCCTTTATTGCAAGCGAAAAAAAAATTTGAATTTATTCTTTTAAACTATCCAGACACTGACTATGCTGTGGATGCACGTTTTAAAATTGATTTAATCATAGATCAACTTGCTGCTAAGGAAATGTCTATAGCTCGATATTATATTAAAACAGAAAAATGGATTCCCGCAATTAATAGACTCAAAACTGTTGTAGAAAAATATGAAACAACGGTCTTTATAGAGGAAGCATTACATAGACTTGTTGAAGTTTATTATAAAATTGGATTAGTGGATGAAGCTAAAAAAGTTGCAATTATATTAGGATATAACTATCAGTCTAGCGAATGGTATGAAAGAACCTACAAAGTATTTAATAGCAAATATAAGGCAAAAAAAGCTAAAAAGAAAAAGGAAATGGGCTTAATAAGAAGAAAGATTAAAAGTTTGTTTGAATAAAATTAAATGCAAAAAAAAAAAATTGAGAAAATTTATATAGAAAAAATTAAAAAATTACAAAAATACAATAAATCATATTTTGATCAAGATTCTCCAATTGTTTCAGATTCGGTTTATGACAATCTCAAAGTCGAAATTTTAAATCTTGAAAAAAAACATAAGTTTTTAAAGCATAAAGATTCTCCAAGTTTAAAAATTGGCTACAAACCTTCAGATAAGTTTAAAAAGATCGATCACGAAATTCCAATGTTATCATTAGCCAATGCTTTTTCAAAAGAAGATGTAGAAGACTTTATTAAAAAAATTAATAATTTCTTAAATCTTAAAGAATCTAATGAAATAACCTTTTCCTCTGAACCCAAAATTGATGGCATTTCAGCATCGATAAAATATATTGATGGAGTTTTTGTTTTAGGTTTATCGAGAGGAGATGGAAAAACAGGAGAAGATATAACTAGAAATTTAAAAACTATAAAAGATATTCCTCAAAAAATTTTTAAAAAAGATTTTCCTAATATTTTAGAAGTAAGAGGTGAAGTTTATATAGCCAAACAAGATTTCAAAAAAATAGATAAAAAATTCTCCAATCCGAGAAATGCTGCTGGGGGCACACTTAGACAAAAAAATCCTGAAGAAACTAAAAAAATTCCACTTAAATTTATTGCGTATAGCTTTGGTTTAGTAAAACCAATAAATTTTAGCACGCAGTCAGAATATTTAAAATTACTGAAGGATTGGGGTTTTAAGACAAGTTCGTTAACAAAAGTATTAAAAAATACTGACGAAATAGAAAAGCATCACAAAGATATAGAAAAAATGAGAGCAAATATTGATTATGATTTAGATGGTCTGGTTTACAAAGTAGATGACTTGAAATTACAAAAGCGTCTTGGATTTGTTTCAAATTCTCCTAGATGGGCAATTGCGCATAAATTTTCATCTGAAAAGGGATTTTCAAAAATAAAAAACATCGAGATACAAGTTGGCAGAACAGGAGCTTTAACGCCGGTTGCTAAAATTGACTCAGTGAATATTGGTGGAGTAATAGTCTCTAATGCTACCTTACATAATGAGGATGAAATCAATAGAAAAGATATAAGAATATCTGATACTGTTTGTATTCAAAGAGCGGGAGATGTTATTCCACAAGTATTATTCGTTGATCAATCAAAAAGAATAAAAAATTCTAAAAAATTTATTTTTCCTGCTAAATGTCCTTCCTGTGGCTCGAAGGTAATAAAAGAATTTAATATTAATACTAAAAAAAAAGATGCAGTATCGAGATGTCCTGATCCAAATTTTGATTGCAAAGAAATATTAAGAGAAAAATTAAAACATTTCGTCTCAAAAGAAGCATTTAATATTGAAGGATTAGGCAAAAAGGTAATAGAAAATTTTTGGAATAAAAAATTAATTAAATATCCATATGATATTTTTAAATTAAATGTTGGTAATCTAAAAACATTAGATGGTTGGGGAGATAAGTCGATTGCTAATTTGAAAAGCTCAATAATTAAAAGTAAAAAAATTTCATTAGACAGATTTATTTTTTCTTTGGGTATACGTCATATTGGACAGGAAAATGCCAAAGTTTTAGCAAAACATTTTTTAAATATAAGAAGTTTTGTATCAATATCTGCTAAAATAAACAAAAAAAATGAAATTTATCTAAAGGAAATCAAATCAATAGATGGAATAGGAGATTCCCAAATAGATTCTTTAAAAAAATTTTTTTTAAATAGCAATAACCTAAAAATAGTTTCGGAATTATCAAATATTCTTGATGTACAAGATTACAAATTTTTAAGCAAAAAAACCCCCATAAGTGGAAAATTGATAATGTTTACTGGAGGCTTTGTAGACAAAAGTAGATCAGAGTTAAAATCTTTAGCCGAAAACTTAGGAGCAAAAATTGTTAGTGGGCTTAGTAAAAAAACAGATTTTTTAGTAACTGGAAGTCAAAAGCCCACGATAAGAAAAATTAATGAAGCTAAAAATTTAAATATAAAAATTTTATCTGAAAAAGAATGGAATCAAATTATTAATTAAAAAAAGATTTTAACCAAATTTTTTCATTAGTCTCAAGATAGGGACTAAGTTTTGCATATACTTTTTCATGATAATTATTTAGATATTTTTTCTCACTTTTTTTGAGTAAATTAAAATTAATTAAATTTTTTTCAATGGGTGCTAAAGTTAAGTTTTCAAACTTTAATTTATTTTTAATTTTTTTTGTATACAGTAGATTTTCAATTCTAATTCCAAATTTATCTTTTTCGTAGTACCCAGGCTCATTTGAGAGAATCATTCCTTCTTCTAACTTTATATTATTAATTTTAGATATTGCTTGCGGTCCTTCATGTACATTTAAAAAATATCCAACTCCGTGACCAGTTCCATGAGCATAATCTAAGCCGATTTTTTTAAGTGGTTTTCTTGCTATGAAGTCAATTTTTTTACCAGTTGTGTTTTTTTTTAAATTAAAAGTAGCAACCCCTATGTGTCCTTTTAAAACTTTTGTATAAATATTTTTTACTCTTTTCGGTT
>Ga0310344_10003514_pt1 | contig 11655 bp, 14 predicted proteins | sample HC15DNA20200_MG_FD_203801 | JGI IMG/M metagenome (GOLD analysis project Ga0310344, IMG submission 203801) | Marine microbial communities from station ALOHA, North Pacific Subtropical Gyre - HC15-DNA-20-200_MG | ecosystem: Environmental > Aquatic > Marine > Oceanic | place: Pacific Ocean: North... | reverse complement strand
ATGCTGAAAAATAAAGTTGCTAAATCAACTCTTTATAGGGTATTGAATGATTTAAAGAAAATTAATATATTAAATGAATTCACTTCTCCAGACAACACTGCTGTTATTGAACTCTCACTTGAAGATGATATACATCACCACCATTTATTTTGCAGTGACTGTGGTGAAGTAATTGATGTTGAATTGAGTGAGGAATTTGAGAGACTCCTCTCAAAAGAGATAAAAAAAATTGAAGACAAATTTAATTTTGTAATTGAAGATCACAGAGTTGAAATGTTTGGTCAATGTACAGATCAGTGTAAGAACTGTAAAGAAGCCTAAAAAATAACTCCTATTAAGCAGGCGTTGATTAATAAAGCGTCAATAGATTCCAAAGAATGGTTTTCTAACAAACCTTTTATAACGGGAACATTAAGAGTGTCGAGCGTTTCTGTTTCCACTGCTAGATAAGCAGTCTTACTATAAACACTCTCAACGCTATTGCATACTACACACATAAAATTCTCCTTATGTAATCTATTATAGTTATCATATTATTAAATTATGAATCATTTTATTGAGAGCTTTCAACATGGTATTGGGACAACAGGAGATCTACCTATACCGTTGAATACAGTCTTAATTAGCTCTATATGGGTTATAGTTCTCACTTTTGTGCTTTTGAAAGTTTCCTGGAAGAGATCAAGAATTGATACAGCGGAGGAAGAAATAAGTAGAGACCAACCATTAGTGGGGAGAGCTATAGGTTTGGTCATTCTTCTTCTACTTATACTCCCAGGTTTATTTAGTGATGAGTCTTCTAGCCAATCCATTGCTCCTCTCCTTCTATGGGTAGTGATTTGGATCGGTGTTCCTGTACTCAGTTTGTTCTTTGGAGATATTTATTCAATAATTAACCCTTTAACAGTGTTGAGTAAAAATAATTCTCAGAAAACTCATTCAATGTATATAGCTTGTATATTATTTTTAGGCTTTGCATGGTTTGAACTTGTCTGGAGAAAACCTGGAAGCCCTACACATATTGCGATTGTATTTTTAGCATTTTTTATTACTGTCTTTTCTTTAACCAAATTTCAAAACCGATCCCCTATTGAAGTAGATCCTCTCTACGTACTACATTATCTATATAGCAGGATGAAACTAACAAATCGGGATAAGCCTATCGGCAAAATGATAGATGCTGTAGCTTCTTCTACAAAGATAAAGGGCATCGAATACTTTCATTGTCTTATGATAGGAGCTGTAACATACGATGGACTCTCTGGTACTGTAGCTTGGTATAACCAATTTGGTAGCTTGTCACTAAATATCTTTTTTAATACTTTTATGTTCTTAGTTTGCATATCAGTTGTCATTGGGCTTTATAGGTTTGCATGCTACTTTGCAATTCGTACATCCAAAACCTCACACGATATAAATTTCATCTCTAATCAGTTTGCACACACTATGCTTCCAATATCATTTGCGTACCATATAACACATTACATATCACTATTGCTATTTGAAGGACAAACCATTATTTATAGGGCAAATGACCCTTTTGGCTTAGGGTGGGATATGTTTGGAGCAACTGAATTGAGTATAAATTATTTTGTATCACCTGTTGGACTTTGGACATTACAGGTTGTTGTAACACTTTTAGGTCATATTCTTGCAGTAGTATTAGCCCATGATCTAACTGTGAAATTATTTGGTATAGAGAATAGTGATAAAATACAGTATGCCTTCCTGGGGTTGACTGTGGCACTAACATTGCAAGCTCTCTTTGTATTGAGCGTTCCTTAGAGTATGAAAAAAAGTAATAACTCTCAGAATAAGGTTATAAATGCATTTAGATCAAAAGGTATTGAGATTGAAATATTGAATCTAGTACAATCAACTAAAACCTCTGTAGAGGCAGCTGAAGCAGTTGGATGCAAAATAGAACAAATTGCTAAATCAATTATTTTTAGAGACTCGAATAACAACCTAATTCATATATTCGTCTCAGGACCAAATAAAGTCAACTTTTCTAGCTTTGAAGAAGAGACAGGAATAAAGCTTAAAAATGCTGATGCAAAATTTGTTAGAGACAAGACAGGTTTTGTAATTGGAGGAGTGGCTCCGTTGGGACATATTGAGGACCCATTATTTTTCCTTGATGAGATGTTGCTAAATTATGACACAGTTTGGTGTGCAGGGGGGACTCCTAATTCTCTTTTTGAAATTAAATCTGAAAACTTATTACAGTCAATAAACCCTAGAATTGTAAAATTAATATAAGGAAATAATGAACCATAAAATAGAAACTTTAATTATTGGTGCAGGACCAGCAGGTCTCACAGCAGCATGGGAGTTGAATAAACATAATAAAAAAGCCCTTATTGTTGAATCAGACAAAACAGTAGGAGGAATAAGTAGAACTGTTGAGAGAAATGGGTGGCGATTTGATATAGGAGGCCATAGATTTTTCACAAAAGTAGACGAAGTATATGACATTTGGGATGAAATTTTGAGTAAAGATGATTTCCTATTAAGACCTAGAATGAGTCGAATATATTATAATAAAAAATTTTTTGACTACCCTTTAAAAGCTTCTAATGCTTTGTTAAATCTTGGAATAATTGAAGCTGTAAGGTGTGTGCTCTCATATTTTTATGCCCGTATAAACCCCCCGAAAGATCAAACACACTTTGAAGGATGGGTTGCAGCAAGGTTTGGGTGGAGATTGTACAATATCTTTTTTAAAACATATACAGAAAAGGTTTGGGGTGTAGAAGCTACCAAAATTGGAGCTGATTGGGCCAGTCAAAGAATAAAGAATCTATCTTTGTGGAAAGCAATAATTAACTCTTTTTTCCCAAACAGAAGTGGGGAAGTTATTACGACATTAATTGATGAGTTTAAATATCCAAAGTTTGGTCCTGGAATGATGTGGGAAACAGCAGCAGAAAAATTAGGTAATAAAGGTTTTGAAATATTATTTAAATCTGGAGTCAAGGAGATCAGAAGTAATGATAATCGAGAAGGCTACATGGTTACTCTTTTTAATGGTGGAATGATAGAGTGTAAATATATATTATCAAGTATGCCCCTAGCCCATTTACCAAAAACCATAAAACCTTCTCCTCCAAAAGAAGTTCTGAATGCTGGAGAGGGTCTTGGGTTTAGAGACTTTCTCTCTGTCGCTTTAATAGTTGACCAAGAAGATTCCTTTCCTGATAATTGGATTTATATTCATGAGCCAAATGTCAAGGTTGGAAGAGTCCAAAATTATGGTAATTGGTCACCTTTTCTAGTGAAAGATGGAAAGACATGTCTAGGCTTAGAATACTTTGTTAATGAAGGAGATGAGTTATGGGAAATGGAAGATGATGCTTTGATTGAACTTGCTATTAAAGAAATAGCAGAACTTGGACTAGCTTCAAAAGAGAGGCTTGGAGAAGGGTACGTGGTTAGAATGCCTAAAGCTTACCCAGTATATGATCTAGATTATTCAAAGAATGTAGAGTTAATAAAAAACTGGTTAGATAAAGATCACAAAAATATTTATCCGATAGGAAGAAACGGAATGCACAAGTACAATAATCAAGATCATTCAATGGTTACTGCAGTACAGTCTGTTAGGAATATTTTAGGTGAACATAATGATATCTGGTCAATCAATGTTGAAGAAGACTACCATGAAGAGTCATCAACCGGAAGGAGTGCTCCTGAATTTAAGGACTAGTCATGAATTTAGACATCTTACATGAAACAATAAAACCACTTCTAGAAAAGGGAAATGAAAATATTGAGGTTTTTAAATGCAGCTCCGAGTTTTCTGATACACAATCATTCTGCAAGAAGTACAATTTTCTTCTAGAGGACTCGTGTAATGCGATTCTTATTAAGTCTAAAAAACCAGAAGTTTTTTACAGTATATTTTGTGTTCTTGGTAATGACAAACTCGATGTAAACAAAAAAGTAAAAGAAGTAATGAAATCAAGAAGGGTAAGTTTTGCTAGCAAAGATGAAGCTGAAGAAGTTACTAAACAAGTTTATGGAGGGATTAGTCCTCTTGGCCTTGATAAGGATGTAGATATTTTCATTGACGAAAATGTTATGAAAAGAAAAAAAATATTTATAGGAGGAGGTAACAGAACAACAAAAATATTCCTACCTCCCTTAGAATTATTAAACCTAACTAATGGATCCGTATTGGACTTAACTCAAAGCTGATCTACATAAGCTTGCTGCCTGAGGAGAAAGAGCTTTATTATTAAATCCTGGAATTCTTCCTAATTGTAAATAAAACTTAAGACTATTTTTTAAGTTGTCATAATCAGTATCATTAATCTTCTCTGGTTCCATTAATGGTTTAAGGCGATCTGGAAGCCTACCTTTTAGAACTTCTTTTTCCTCTTTAGTAAAAGATTCTGAAAAGTTACTAATTGCAATAATTGGGTCCATTTCATTGTTTTCAATTATTTGAATACATGCCTCAACCTCATAGCCTCTGAGAGGGCTGACATCCGACTCAAAATCCATTCTATATTGTAAGAAAAAGATAAAAGCAACAAGTAAAAAAGTAATGAAGATTAAAAGTTTTATTGGGAAAAGTAATATTTTTTTTATTGGCCAAATAATGGCTCTAAATAAAAACTTCATATTAATCTAAACTTATTACAAGGCATTGACATGCTCCTCCAGCCTTGATAAATTCAGAGACATCAACCTGAATCACATTGCAACCTAAGTCTCTTACTTTCTCTATAATTGAAATCTCTCCTGAAGGAAAAATAACTGTATTGCCTATAACTACTGCGTTGCAGGTCAACATCTCAGCATCATCTTGGCTAACAGGTATCAAATTAAATAAGTCCGCCCAATTTGAAAGGCTAGAATCTTCGAATGCTTTTGGGTAATAAATTGCATCGTTATTATCAGTAGGTAGTAACTGAAAACATGTATCGAGATGATAGAATTTTTCATCTACTAATTTATTGACCAAAGGCCTAAGGCCAAATTCATTTGCAATAAATTCAAGAGCTTCTTTGTCACTTCTTATTCCATATGTGCCTATTAAATATTTATGATAAACAAATGCGTCACCTCTTCCTTCAAATTTATATTCTGAAGGAATCCTTCCTACATCAAAGCCGTTATCTTTGTACCAATTTTGAAAAATCTCTTCTTCACCTTGTCTTTCTTGAAATTTAAAATTAGAAATAAGCACATTCTTTCCATAAATAATTCCAGAGTTAGCTGTAAATACTAAGTCTGGTTGGGCTTTATTTGATGTGATCACTTTTACTTCCGCACCAGCACTTTCAATTGCTTGTTTTAAGTTAGCCCACTGTTCTTTGGCTAGGTTTAAATCAACTTCTACATCAGCATCCATCCATGGATTAATTGAGTATTCCACTTTATAATTATCAGGAGACCCCATTAAGACAGTATTGTTATTCACATTCAAAGTTTACTTTTATACAGATTAAATGTATATTTTTTGTACATGAATGAATTCAGGTACAGTCCAATAACAATAAAATTTTTTGAGGAGTGTCACAAAATAAATGAAGATAATGTTCCAAATGTTGGATCCAGTAAGCTTGAAGATTTCATTGAACTAGTGAATAATTCTGATTTCAACCTCTGTGTTACAAAAAATGATTCTCCCATAGGGTACGTAATTTGTTTTCAAGATAAGGAACCTACGAATTCCTACATGGAAAAAATAAATCATAAAAACTTTAGAGAGATAAATAAAAGGTTAAATAATTATCTATACATTGACAGAATTGCAATAAATTCTGACTATAGAAAAAACAAATTGGCAACTGAACTATATTCAAAAGTTGTTGATTTCGCCAAAAATAGTTCAATAGATAACTTAACTGCTGAAATAAACCTGCTACCTTCAGTCAATACTGCTTCTTTTAAATTTCATCAAAGCTTTGGATTTGTTGAAATTGATAAAGTCAAATATAATTATGACTATGAGGTGTCACTTCAAAAAAAGACTATCTAGTGTGTATAAGTCTAGTTATTAATCTTTAGTAAGAAAGCCTCTCCAAAATAAGACTGATAACTTTTTCTGCATCTACATCAACACATACATTAACGTTTTTTCTACCTTCCCAAGGCTTTAAGCGTTCGCTAAGGCCACCTTCATTACGACTGATACCCGTGCCCATCCAAGTTTTTCCTCGACTAATCCCTTCCGTTTCGACTTTAATTGGATGATTTAATGTACTGAAAAGAGATCTATCTAGTAAATATGTAATAGCTGACGAATCGTGAGTCGGCATTCCTTCTTTACCAAAGAAACTTGATAGAAATTCATAATAAAAAGGAATAATTTTTTTCAAATGTTGAGATCTCGGATCATCAAATTGACAAATAGTATCTATATCCTCTTTGCTCATAAATACCTTGTTTGTTACATCTAAACCAACCATTGAAATTTTACAGTTAGCAGAAAAAACAAGGTCAGCAGCTTCAGGATCATTTATAATATTTGCTTCTGCCGTTGGAGTTGCATTCCCTTCAGAAATAGCATTCCCACCCATAAGAATGATTTCTTTTATATCTTGATCTATTGAGCTTTCATGTACTAGGAGTTCTGCAATATTTGTTAGAGGACCAATGGGAATTAAAGTTACTTCTCCAGGATTATTTCGAATAGTATTATGCAAATATTCAAGAGCTGTTTCATTTTTGACTGAAGTCTTAGGAGGTGGAAGGTTTGAATTTCCTTGCCCGTCTCGACCATGAACAAAATCAGGACTCCCTCTTCGTTCTGATTGTATAGGTTTTTCTGCCCCTTTATATACAGGAATATCTGACCTCCCTGCAATTTCAAGTAATCTAAGTGCATTAGTTGTACAAGTTTCTGTTGAAGCGTTCCCAAATATAGTAGTTAATGCAAGAAGTTCTATTTCTGGTGAGTTTAAGGCGTAGAAAATAGCCATCGAATCATCGATACCCGGATCTGTATCTATAATCACTTTTTCAGCCATACCTTTATATTACTCTTGAAAATAAAATTATTTATATTATCCATCCAGCCAAAATCGCAGCAAGAATTAATATTGATAGAGTGGATGTAGAGAAATTTATTATTGATGCAGATACTGGCTCGGATGATGCAGTAGCGCTACTAATGGCATTGAGAAGTCCTAAAATTGATATCTTAGGAATAACAATTGCTTCTGGAAATGTACCAATGAAACAAGGCATCAATAATACTTTATCAACGATTGAACTCTGTGAGAAAAGCGTAGGAGTATATGCTGGTGCAGAGAAGCCCTTAACAAGAAACTATATAGAAATATATTCCTTAGAAGATTTTACAAAACATGTACAATCAAGAGATCCTGCATCTGCTAGCGGGCAATGTGTTCATGGGGTAGATGGTATGGGAGATATAAAAATTACACCAAAAAATATTGATATACAACAGGAAACAGCAGTAGATTTCTTAGTATCTTCATTTAACAAACAACCCGGCGAAGTCACATTGGTCACCCTTGGTCCTTTAACGAATGTTGCAGAAGCTATAAATAAAGACCCTTCCGTAGTAAAAAAAATAAAGCATTGCTACGTAATGGGAGGCACGTCTGATGGCTCCGGAAATGTTTCTGCTGCAGCAGAGTATAATATTTGGGTTGACCCAGAAGCCGCAAAAATAGTTTTTGATTCAGGAATGCCCATAACAATGGTTGGTTGGGATAATTCTTACAAATATGCAATGCTAAAAGATAAAGAAATAGGAGAGCTCAAAGCCATTAAAACAAAGTATGCAGATTTTACAGTAGATATACAAAAAGTTTTAGCAGAATTGACATACAAAACATATGGCTTTCATGGGTTTGACCTACCAGATCCAATAACTATGGCAATCGCTATTGATAATTCAATCATTGAAGAATCTCAGCAGTTACATGTGCTGATAGACACAAGGGATGGGTTTACAAGAGGACAAACAATCGTAGATTACTTCAACGCAGAACAGAAAGAACAAAATGTACGAGTAGTTACGAAATCTAGTAAAGAGAAATTTATGAAGCTTCTCATAGAGTCAGTTAGTTAGTGCTTCCTGCCTCTTTACTTCAGTTTGCTATTGTTCAAGTTAGCTTTGCATTCAGTCCAGGATTAATTATTACTCTAATTGTTAGAACAACTTTAACCCAAGGAAAGAAAATGGGGTTAAAAGTTGTATCTGGTGCAGCCCTTGGTTGCTTGCTTATTACTTTAACTTCGGCATACATTATTTCATTCATTGTCGAAAAAGCTCCCGTTATTCTCGAATATATTACTTACATAGGGTCTATTTATATTATTTACAAAGCAATATCTATAATAAAAAATTCTTCTTCAAATATTGATATCGAAAATACAAATAAGCCTTTTTGGGAAGGATTCAAAGTAAATTCATTAAATCCGAAGATGCTACTGTTGTTTCTGACTGTTTTGCCCCTATTTCTAAATCTTGGTGACAATATTTTTCTAGAAATGATTTATTTAGGTTTAGCAACAACAGCTATCAATCTCTTTGCTGACCTTAGTTGGTGCCTTGCTACGAGTTTACTAAAAGAAAATGTAACCATTAGTAATAAACTAGTAGATAGAGTCGCCGGTCTTATTTTGCTTTTGCTTGGATTTGGAATATTAATTAATCAAATAGTAGGATAGTCTTATTCTTCTTCTGAGTCTTTAAATAGCTCTGAAACTGCTGCAATACTTCCAAGTACAGCAGACATATCTGCAGGTAGAAAAACCTTACTTGACTTTCCATCAGCAATCTTCTCTAGAGACTCTAGGTACTTTATTGCTATGAGGTCATTAGTAGGGTCCCCTTTATGAATTGCAGAAAAGACTTTTTCTATTGCTTTTGCCTCACCCTCAGCAACAGCAATTTTCTCATATTTTTCTGCATCTGCAATTTGCTTAACTGCTTGAGCCTCGCCTTCTGCATTTAGTATTTGTGATTCTCTTTTTCCTTCTGCAGTTAAGATCGCTGCCCTTTTCTCACCTTCAGCCTCAGTAACTGCAGCCCTTCTATCACGCTCGGCTTTCATAACTTTATTCATTGCATCTTGTACATCTTGAGGTGGATCAATTCTTTGTATTTCTACACGAACGACCCTTGTTCCCCATTTATCTGTTGCTTCATCCAAAGTAGACTTGAGTTGTGTGTTGATAGTTTCTCTAGATGTTAGGGCTGCATCTAATTCTAAGTCTCCTACAACATTTCTCAAGTTTGTCTGAGCAAGCTTTGTTGCAGCTGTTATAAAGTCTCCAACATTATATACAAGTTTTTGAGGATCGGTTGCCTCATAATAAATAACAGCATCTACTGTGATAGTTACGTTATCCTTCGTAATAACTTCTTGAGGAGGCACATCGATAACTTGCTCCCTCATGTCAACAGTAATTAACCTATCTACTCCTGGAATTATTACATTTAAACCTGGGTTTCTTTCAGATAAAAACTTACCTAGTCTTTCTACCAAACCTCTTTCATACGGTCTAATAATTTTAAAGGTTCTCGCAATAATAAAAACCGCAACTACTACCAGTATCACGGTAAATACAGATCCAATCAATTGTTCCATAACTTCTCTCATTATACATTCATACTTTCTCTACAACTAATTTTGTTCCGTCAACAGCAATTACTTTGACTAGAGTATCTTCTTTTATTTCTCCTGATTTAGAGACAACCTTCCAAGAATCACCCTGAAAGATAACATCGGCTGGTTCAAACTCTCCTACCGTAGAGTTAAGAATAAATTTTTCTCCAACATAGCGAAAAGAGCCAGTAGTAGAAAGCCCATCTCTATCTTTTGGGCTTGCATATCTAACAACAAAAATAATACCTACCACAGAAAAAAGAAAGAAAATTATCCATTGAGTGGTAAGGCCAGCACCAATAAGTGAAGAAAGACCAGCAACAAGTCCTCCCAAAGCGAATGGCAAAAGGTAAAAGGTTGTAGTAAAGATCTCTCCTATGCCAAACCCTATTGCTACTATAAACCAAAAGTAGTTGTTCATCACTCCAGAAAGTATTGAGTCCATTAAATTATTCTATACCAGTAGGGCGTGTATAAACAAAAAGAAAGTCTATGTTTCTTCGCTATTATCTACAGTTTCTTCTATATTCTCTTTTTCATATCTGTTCAATGCTAAGAGGAACATTGTAAACAAAATAGTGCTAGCTATAAGAAAAGTTATAGGTAATATTCTAAGTTCAAAAGCATTTAAGCCCTCTAAGTCTGCTGGCTTTGGCCCTCTAGGAGCATAGAGGATAAATAAGATAGAGTTAACAATGCCCCATCCAAAAGTACCAGCCCCTACAATTAAAAACCCTAATCTCTTGCCAACGTTTGTCGCATTAAATAACCAGGTAGAGCCTAAGAAAACTAGTATAGAAGTCACAAAAGACAAGATTCCTGTTACCAAAAGATTTGCTGATAGTAAAGACCTTATAATTTCACGCATCAGGAATCATCCCTCTTAATAAATCAATTATAAGCCCTATATCACTTTCAGGAAGGACTGCTCCAAAACCAGGCATTCTTCCCTGTCCTACTCCATTAACACCATATGCCTTACCTACGTAAGATCCGTTAACTATGAACTGAATCATATCTTCTCTTTCTTTGAATTGTACATTTGCTCTTCCTGCTCTTAGAGCTGGTCCTAACCCTCCTGATGCAATTTTCTGAGTATATGAAACACCAGCGGAGTATCCAGCAGTATGGCATCTTGCACAGTAAGCATTAAAAAGTCCGACTGCTCTAACTGCTTGGTCGTAATTTCCTTCAAAAGTAGAAGTAGAAATATCCTGAAAAGATACGTTCCAATTCCTTGCTTCTAAAGCATCTTGTAGGAAAGCTAAGCTCTGATTAGCATTTACTAAATATTTTTCTTCATTCTCAGTCGTAATTGTTAAATTAAGAACTTTAGATTCAAGTTCAGAGATGAAAGATTTTGCAGTAGAAAGATCTCCTCTCAATGGTGAAGTTTTCTCCTTATTTGGGTCTAAAGTGAATAAGGCTGTTCCTAATACTTGAGATGACTCTTCTGCTAAAACTGATAGTTGATTTTCTACAGAATCAGTTAGTCCATCCCCATCAGAATCGATACCTGTTTCTTGCTTGATCAAAGTGTCTGCCCTCTCTAGTATTCTATGCGCAATTGGAAGCTTTGAAGAAGCTGCTTTAATATCTTCTATTAATTCATTTTGTTTCGCTATCTCATTTTCCACTTGAATGTCAGCAGTTTCCAGCCTAAGTAGAGCTGAATTTATATTACTTTCAATACTCATTAGTGTGTCTACTTGAGAAACCTGTATGTGATGCAAATAGGAAATAAGATCATCCAATTGGCCATCGTTCATGGGCCCTCCTCCTGCAAGGCCCCAGGCAGGCATTGGAGAGTTGGCTCTACCATAAATTAACCAAAAACGGACTTCATCATCCTCATACCTATAAAAAATATTGTTTATTGCTGGAGCTGCCCAAGTAACATTGACACCACTTCTTTTCTCCACATAAGAGGCGGCTCCACCGCTTCCATCGACTCCGTGGCAATTACCACATCCAAATTCTTCATATAAATGATGTCCTCTCTCTATTGATACTTCGTCAAACTCTACTTTTAAACCTTCTTGTCTTCTCTCTTCTC